>Ga0247831_1001243_pt1 | contig 50179 bp, 38 predicted proteins | sample LaCruzMarch2015__9_FD_192406 | JGI IMG/M metagenome (GOLD analysis project Ga0247831, IMG submission 192406) | Freshwater microbial communities from meromictic Lake La Cruz, Castile-La Mancha, Spain - LaCruzMarch2015_1m | ecosystem: Environmental > Aquatic > Freshwater > Lake | place: Spain...
TTACGCTACAATCAGCGGTTGATATTGCTCTAAAAAATAACCTTTCTATTATAAATGAAACTTTAAAAGCCGATTATCAAAAAAGCTTAATAAATACTGCTAAAATGCTCCCATCGGCCAATTTTTCGGGCGAATTTGGGCAAATCAATAGTATTTATGTCGATACTCGATTCGGTATGGGACAGTCTTTTAGTTTTCCGAAAGTATATGAAAGTCAAAAAAACTTGTATAATGAGCATTGGAAAAGCAGCGAACTAAATGTTAAAATGACCGAGCAAATACTTAAAAAACAAGTCACACAAACATTTTATCAACTTTTATATTTACAACAAAAAAGTCAATTATTGCAATTTGCCGATAGTTTATACGCAGCATTTTACAACCGTGCCGAACTCCGTTTGGCAAAAGGCGAAAGCAATGTTTTAGAAAAAGTTACTGCCGAAAATCAACTCGGGCAAATCAGGGTACAATTAGCTCAACTCAAACAAGACCTTGAAGTGCAGCAATTGCATTTTCAGTTTTTGCTAAATTCAACAACTCCATTTATACCTTTGGAAAAATCGTTCAAAATGTCTGTCAATTATAAAGCAGATATTGAGTCATTAAAAGAGCATCCGACCATGAAGTTTTTGATCCAACAACAGCTAATTGCTGACGCAGTGATTGATGTAGAAAAAAAGAAACTAATGCCAACAATGTCGCTCAACTACAACAACGGAAGTATCAGAGGCACAGGTGCTGATAATAAGATTTACGGAGGTTTTTATAGATTTCAAACATTTCAAATTGGCGTTGGAATTCCGATTTTTACAGCCGGTCAAAAAGCAAAAATCAATAGCGAAAAAGTAAATAAACTTGTGGCCGAAAGTAGTTATTCGGTTGGATTACAAAGTCTTAATTTAGCTTATCGCACCGCCATTATTGAATTTGAAAAGTTTCAGAAAACTGTTGAATATTTTGAAAAAACATCCCTCAATAATTCAACAATCATTAGTACAACTGCACAACAGCAATTGGTTAATGGTAATATCAACTTTTTGGAATGGGTTACGCTCATCAATCAAGCCACAGCCATAAGAAATGATTATATTGAAGCAATCAAAAATCTGAATGATAGTGCTATTCAGATTAAATATTTGGTAAATTATTAATTTTTGGACAGGTTTCCAACCAGTCGAGTGCGATAAAATCGCATTATCAATTGTTTATGAATTATAAGGGAGCATATTGACAGATTGAAAACCTGTATAAAACAAAAAAATATCATGGCAGAAAAAAAAGTAAATCCCATTCGGATGCAGCAAATTTTGGTGGCTGTTTCGGTGGCATTATTTATTATCAAACTCGTTGCTTGGTGGCTCACTTCATCGGTTGCAATTTTGACCGATGCCCTCGAAAGTAGCGTCAATGTTTTAGCCGGGTTTATTGGGCTTTATAGCATCATTCTTTCGTCGAAACCCCGTGACAAAGAACATCCTTATGGACACGGAAAAGTAGAATTCCTTTCCTCGGCCGTTGAAGGTACTTTGATTACGATTGCGGGCTTTGTTATTATTTATGAAGGAATCTATAATTTTCTTCACCCACATGAGCTAAAACAGCTTGATTTTGGTTTGGCATTGGTAGCTCTCACAGGTGCTATCAATTATTTAGTTGGCTATTATTGCATCAAAAAAGGTCGTCAGGAAAACTCTCCTATTTTGATTGCCAGTGGTTCGCATTTACAATCAGACACTTATTCTTCCATCGGTCTTTTGGTTGGCGTTGGTCTAATTATGCTCACTGGCTACGCTTGGATTGATAGCGTAGCTGCCATCATTTTTGCTTTCATTATCATTTATACAGGTTACAAAATTATTAGAAAATCAGTTTCTGGCATCATGGATGAAGCCGATGAAGCTATTATTGAACAAATAGTAGTAATCCTTAACGATCATCGTCAGGCAGATTGGATTGATGTGCATAATATGCGAGTGATTGACTACGCAGGTTTCTATCATATTGACTGTCATCTGACTGTGCCATATTACATCAATGTCAATGATGCACACGAAGTTCTCGATAGGCTTACTATTTTATTCAAGCAACATTTTGATGATAAAGTAGAGTTTTTTATTCATGTTGATGGCTGTATTCCAGAAAAACAGTGTAGTATTTGTAAGGTCCAAAATTGTTCAGTAAGACAATCTCAATTTATTAATCACGTCAGTTGGACCCATGATAATATCTTGTCCAACAATAAACATACTTTGAAAAATGAAAAATTTAGTTGAAATAAATACACATTTAGAGATTCTTAAAAACACTTTCTTTAAAACTATTGTAGGAATTGCTGCACTTTTTATCATAATTTCTTGTGGAAGCAAAACAACTTCCGAAGAAGCATCTGACTCAACAGTTGTTGAAAGTTCGGTTGCAAACTTGACTCAAAAACAAGTGCAAAGCATTGGTATTGCGACTGGAACTTTAGAACAAAGGTCTTTTTCTACCATCTTGAAAGTGACAGGAAAAGTCGATGTACCTCCACAAAATTTGATTTCAGTGAGTGTTCCGTTGGGTGGTTATTTGAAGTCTTCGCACTTGATTCCAGGAATGTTCGTCCGTAAAGGCGAAAACATTGCTATTATTGAAGACCAACAATACATTCAGTTACAACAAGATTTCTTGACGACTGAATCGAAAATCAGTTTTCTTGAAAACGAATACCAACGCCAAAAGGAGTTGAATCAAAGCAAAGCAAGTAGCGACAAAGTTTTTCAACAAGCAGAAATGGAGCTAAAAACTCACAAAATTTTGGTAAAATCTTTGGCAGAGAAACTAAAGCTAGCAGGATTGAACCCAGAAAAATTAAATGAAAATTCTATTTCCAAAAGTATCAATATTTACTCGCCAATCAGCGGTTATGTGAGCAAAGTAGATGTCAATATTGGCAAGTACATTTCCCCTACCGACGTAATGTTTGAATTGGTCAATACGAGTGATATTCACTTAGCGTTGAAGGTTTTTGAGAAAGACTTAGATAAACTCAGCATCGGGCAAAAAGTAGCTGCTTACACTAACACCTACCCCAATAAAAAATACCCTTGCGAGATTTTGTTGATTGGTAAAAGTATAAGCGAAGAGCGAAACACTGATGTTCATTGTCATTTTGAAGTTTACGACAAAGCCTTGATTCCAGGAACTTATATGAATGCCGAAATTGCCATCACGAATGCAAAATCGTATGTTCTACCCGAAGATGCGATTGTTAGATTTGAAAATAAATACTATGTTTTTATGAAGAAAACAGCAACACAATTTGAAATGGTGGAAGTACAAATCGGTAATACAGAAAAAGGCTTCACCGAAATCATTAAAACCGAAAATCTGAATAATCAAACTTTGGTTATCAAAGGAGCTTATTCTTTATTGATGAGTTTGAAGAATAAATCGGAAGAATAAGTCAATTTGTGAGATACGAATTACGATTTACGAAAGGAAACAGATTCGTAAATCGTAATTCGTAATTCTCTCTATGCTTTCTTCACTTTATATCCACGCAAACCAAAATATAACACCACCACAAAACAAGCCAAAGGCACAATGTAAGCCGTTTGAATATTGCTAACATCAGAAACACGTCCCATAATTAAAGGGAATATTGCTCCACCGACAATCGCCATAATTACTAAAGACGAACCCAGTTTTGTTTCTTCCCCCAATGATTGCACACTCAGTGAGAAAATAGTTGGGAACATAATTGACATAAAGAACTCTACACCAATTAAACCATAAACCGACATCATTCCTCCATTCAGCACAATAACTGCCAATAAAATAATACAAAGTGCCGAATAAATAACCAAAAGTCGATTTGGACTAATAAAATGCATTAAGAAAGTACCTACAAAACGCCCAATCATAAAGCCTAACAAAGCAATTGCTAAGTAATCTGCCGCCGATTTTTCGTCAATTTTGGCAGTCTGATAAAGGTAGCGAATAAAAAAACTCGACACACAAACTTGAGCTCCCACATAAAAAAACTGAGCAATTACTCCCCAAGTAAGATGACTATGACGCCAAATAGACTGCGAACCAGCCGACATATTGATTTCATGAGCATCCTCTGTCACTTCTGGCAAATTGGTTTTATACAAAATAGCCGCTACGATTAAAACAATAACACCAATGACAATATAAGGCGTTTTTACGGCCGAAGCTTCATTATCCAAATAAGAATTGAGTTGCTCAACCGACATTCCAGCCATTTTTGTTTCAGAAAGTGTCACGCCTGATAAGATGAACATCCCTCCTATTTTAGGAGCAATTGAAGCCGCCAAACCGTTGAATGATTGAGCAAAATTTAGACGTTGTGTTGCACCTTCGGGTTCACCAAGTACGGTCATATATGGATTTGCGGCTGTTTCCAGAAATGTCAAGCCTGATGCAATCACAAAAAGAGCTGTCAAGAAAAATGAAAAAACACGAGTATTAGCAGCAGGGACGAACAAAAATGCACCAATCGCAAAAGTGATTAACCCCGCAATAATACCGGTTTTATACCCATATTTTTTCATGACCATACCGGCTGGAATCGCCATTATGAAATAGGCCACAAAAAATGCACTATCAATCAAAGCCGACTGAAAATCAGTAAGTTGACAAGCTTTTTTGAGGTGAGGAATCAGAATCGGATTGAGATTATGGGCAAATCCCCACAAAAAAAACAACGATGTGAGTAATATAAAAGGAATAAGATACTTGTTTTTCATAGAGAGGTAACTTGAATAAGTAATGGTATCAGATTGGAATATGAGCGAATATAACCGAAAAAAGATTCTTGGTAAAATAAATTTCAAAGTATCCAGAGGAAGACTGCCTAAATTTCTGCTCAACACAATCCTTCAACTCTTAGTTATTTCATTTTTTTTGAATAAATTTACTTTCTATTCAATCTATAAATATGCCAAACCTAAATATTGACAATATAAAATCTCGTACTTTTGATGCCATTGTAGTTGGCACAGGCATCAGCGGTGGCTGGTCGGCCAAAGAATTTACCCAAAAAGGCCTAAAAACATTGGTTTTGGAACGTGGTAGCGACCTTAAACACGTAATCGACTACCCAACAACCATGAAACAACCGTGGGAATTTGAGCATCGTGGACAAGTACCGCTCGAAATCAAAAAAGATTATCAAATTGCAAGTAAAAACTATATTTTCAGTGAAGCAACTGCTCATTTTCTGACTAAAGATGCGGAACAAGAATATATTCAAGACCGCCCCTATGACTGGATTCGTGCCTACCATGTTGGTGGTCGTTCGCTCCTGTGGGGACGCATGACCCAACGCTGGAGCGATTTCGATTTTGAAGGCCCTGCACGTGATGACTATGCAGTTGATTGGCCAATTCGCTATGCTGATATTGCTCCGTGGTACAGTTATGTTGAGAAATTTGTTGGCATTTCAGGAAATCGTGATGGACTACCAAATCTGCCAGATGGAGAGTTTTTACCACCCTACGAGATGTCATGCGTAGAAAAGCATTTCAAATCTAAAATTACTACAAAATACCCAGACCGCCATGTAATTATAGGGCGGGTTGCCCACTTATCGAAGCCTAAAGATATTCATTTTAAACAAGGACGTGGACAATGCCAAAACCGCACGATTTGTGAGCGTGGCTGCCCTTATGGCGGTTATTACAGCAGTAATTCTTCTACTATACCTTGGGCTGAAAAAACAGGCAAAATGACACTTCGTCCACATTCGGTGGTTCATTCGGTTATTTATGATGAAACCAAAGGTAGAGCTACTGGTGTCAGAATTATCGATACAAATACCAATGAATTGATTGAGTTTTATGCAAAAATCATTTTCTTGAATGCTTCTCCACTCAATACAAATCTTATTTTATTAAATTCTACCTCGAATCGTTTTCCAAACGGACTTGGCAATGACAATGGTTTACTTGGAAAATTCATGGCTTTTCATAGTTACCGTGGAAGAATTTCGGCCGAATACGAGGGTTTTATGGATTCTACGACCGACGGACGACGCCCATCAGGTAGTTATATTCCCCGTTTTAGGAATCTTTACAAGCAAGAAACTGATTTTTTGAGGGGCTATGCAACAAGTTTTAGTGCGGGGCGAATAGACGGTATCAAACGAGAGGGTTTGGGCGAAAGCTTGAAAGATAATTTATTGAATACGTCATTGGGCTTGTGGGGAATCAATGCCAGTATGATGGCCGAAACAATTCCGAAAGAAAGTAGCGTAGTGAAATTAGACAATCAAATAGTTGATAAATACGGCATTCCACAGTTACGTATTTCGATTGGCTACGATGATAATGACGAAAAGGTTTTGAAGGATTTCCACGAACAATTTTCGGAGATGTACCACGAAGCGGGCTTTAAAAATATTCAGCCGCTTGATACAAAACGACTTCCAGGCAACGAAAATCACGAAATGGGCGGTGTAAGAATGGGTATTGACCCAAAAACTTCTTTGCTCAATAAATGGAATCAATTACACGCCTGCAAAAATGTTTTCGTGACTGATGGTTCTTGTATGACCTCTACCTCTACCCAAAACCCATCACTTACATACATGGCTCTTACTGCTCGGGCAGTTGATTATGCTGTAAAACAGCGGTTTTGAATCTTTTATTAAATTAAAAATATCTTTTGTGTGTGAAGCAATCATGCGTTTTGCCAACGGTTTCAGCCAAAAACAGCAGTATTTTTTTTCTAAAGTTTGATTATCAGTTTAAAAAGCATTTTATTGTAAGCGTAGGTTTTTGACATTATCCTACTTCTGTTTAAGGTATTCCTGGTATCAACAAACGCCCGATTCATGAAAATCACCCTTGGCTTAAAGGTACTTTCATTCATCAAAACATTTGGAATTTTTCAGGTACAATCGAAGAAAGTAATCAAACTATTCGTGAATCTTTTCTTACAATTTTATCGTTTGCTAGGAAATAAAAAAAACTGTCATAAATAATATTTTCGCCAAACAAACAGTTGTAATTTTGTGTTAAAGATTCAGAAACAAATCAAACATTCATTACAGCATGCTTCTAAAGTTTTTAATCGTAATCGGCACATTTGCATTCATGGAATTCATGGCGTGGTTTGCACATAAATATATCATGCACGGTTTTGGTTGGACATGGCATGCCGACCACCACAACCACCACAAAGGTTTTTTTGAGAAAAATGACTACTACGCTATCGTTTTTAGTATCGTGGCATCAACAACAATTATTTATGGTAATCTCCACCCAGACTTTTGGTATTTAACTTGGTTTGGTGCGGGCGTAACTTGCTATGGTGTAGCCTATTTTGTGTTTCATGACATAATCGTTCACCGCCGAGTAAAAATCAAATTTGTGGCAAAAAGTAGGTACATGAAGCGTATTATGCACGCACATTATATTCACCACAAAGTACACACAAAAGAAGGTGCTGAGGCATTCGGATTTTTATATGCTCCCGAAAAATACGAGCCTAAACAAAGAGATTAATAAGGATAAAGCCCAGAATTATAGGTATGAGCGTGGCAAATTGACTTCGGTAAATTGCCACGTTTTTTATTATTTAGGTAGTTTTATCATCTGTTGAAAACTCATTATGACACCCGATAATAATTATTCCGAAAGTTATAACTTCTTATTAAGAGAGCATTAATCATAATCAACTGTTTAATTATAAGACATTTACACTTATCGTATTTTATAATTTACAGCTCAAATAAAGACCTTCTGAATGTTCAAATATTCTGTTATTTAGGTCATAATACGGCTCAACTCTGAGCGAAACTTTTACTTTTTCTGAAATCTTCCAATCCCGCACCAGCCTTACTATCAGCAAACTACGGGTATTTTCATAATACGAATCATTATTAAATTTCCTAGAAGAAGATTGCATCAAATCATTGCCAAATGGCGAATTAAAGAAGCTTCCAAACCAATAACTAAAGCCTGCTTGATATTTTTTATATTTCCAAAAAGAATTCAAATAATAGGCAGTTCCTTGCAGTGGTGACTCGAAATAACCAACGTAATAATTATCAATCGTAAGCGACTGATTTTTAGCGAAATTTTTCTTTATGCGAAGTCCAACAACAGGGTTTAAGAGCGTACGCACAGGCAGTAAACTTTGAATATTTTGTCCACCAATATGAAACACGCTCGCCTGTACAAGAGCCTGAACTTTTATATCTTTAATGTTCGCCGCAGGGCTGTAAAACGACAGCCCCGCCCAAATACGTTCTTGATTTATTTTGCCTGCAATCGTCGTTTGCTGCCAATCGAGCCAACCATCAAAAAAGGTATCTTTATTCTGATACTTTGCTTGAAAACCATGTTCTAAAGGTTGAGTTAAAACACGCTCAAAAGTCATCAAAGGCTCAATCAATCGGTGGTTGATATTCCCATCGATATTTCCAAACAAAAACCGCCAATCTTTTTGTTTTATCTGTACAGTAAAAGTCGGCTCAATTTCTTTCAGTCCATTATAACCATACTCTTTTCTGACAAACACGCCTGCATCAATTTGTACTTTTTTCTGAAGTTTATACGCCACCGTCGGGTTAATATAATAGCCTATAAGAGTATAGCCATCAGCTATTTCGTTGAAATATTCATTGTTTTTAACGTACAACAAAGAATTTAATTTAAATTGTACTTTTCCGACATTAACACCTGTAATTTTTTGATTATTTTCAAGGTTAATATTATCTATTTGTGCGTATGTATAAGTATGTACGCACACAAAAAAATGCATACAAATAAATAAAGATTTTAAAAAGCCATTCATCATCGAAAAACACCGTTTATCAAAAATTTTATGCATTGTATTAGAATATTATATTATATTTGTAATCTTAAAGTGAACAATATAGTTAAATATTAACGTATAAATACAGTAAAAAAAACCAATACTTTTTTTTTTATTTTTTTTAAATATAAATTGTATTTTTCTAATAAGTCAAAAATAAAAAAAAAATTTAACAAATAAAAATGAAGTAATTTTGAAATATAAACAAATTTTACTTAAATTTTTGTAGTTTTTAATAATATCATTAAAATTCAATTTTAAAAATAAAATGGCAGCAGAAAAAGAACCTAAAGGCGACGACAGAGCAAACAAATTGAAAAGTCTCCAAACCACAATGGAGAAACTTGACAAAACCTACGGTAAAGGAACGGTAATGAGATTGAGTGATACCAAGATAATGGACGTACCAGTTATCTCGACGGGTTCACTTGGTCTTGACCTTGCTCTTGGAGTGGGTGGCTTCCCGAAAGCACGTATTGTTGAAATCTACGGGCCAGAATCATCGGGTAAAACAACCCTTGCGTTGCAAGCAATCGCTGAAGCTCAAAAGGCTGGTGGTATTGCGGCTTTCATTGATGCAGAACACGCTTTTGACCGTAGTTACGCAGAAAAATTGGGTATTGATACAAAAAATTTATTAATCTCACAGCCTGATTACGGTGAGCAAGCTCTCGAAATTGCCGAGCATTTGATAAGTTCTGGTGCGGTTGATATTGTTGTAGTTGACTCCGTGGCAGCACTCGTTCCAAAAGCCGAACTCGAAGGAGATATGGGCGATAGCAAAATGGGACTTCAAGCCCGTATGATGTCGCAAGCGATGCGTAAATTGACGGGAACTATCAACAAAACAGGCTGTTGCGTGATTTTTATCAACCAATTGCGTGATAAAATCGGTGTAATGTTTGGTAGCCCAGAAACAACAACTGGTGGTAATGCCTTGAAATTCTATGCTTCGGTAAGAATTGATATTCGTAGAATCGGAGCTATCAAAGATGGTGACGATATTTTGGGTAATCGTACCCGTGTGAAAGTTGTAAAAAATAAACTCGCACCACCGTTCAAAGTAGTAGAATTTGATATTCTTTACGGTCAAGGTGTATCGAAAGCTGGTGAAATACTTGACCTAGCGGTTGATTTAGAAATCGTTAAAAAATCGGGTTCGTGGTTCTCTTACGGAACAACAAAATTAGGTCAAGGACGTGATGGAGTCCGTGACATGTTAAAAGATAATCCTGAATTGATGGCCGAACTCGAAGCTAAAATCAAAGCTACGATAGCAGTTGATGCTGATGCTCTCATGGACACCAAACCTGGTGATCAAGATGGTGTGGTTGAAGACGAAACCCCAGAATAAAAGTATTAGATTATAGGAAATAAGTAAAATTTAAAAAAGACAACCTTATGGGCTGTCTTTTTTTGTATTTAAAAATAACTTAGCCGATATTATAAGGTAGAATCAGATTTTGCCTCGGTAGGAGCAACAATTTGTTGTGGTGGAAGTACTTCTTGAACTGGCTGTGCTGGCTGGCTCAAAAACTCGACATTATCAATAAAATATTTTGTATCACCATTCCATGGAAACTGGAAGAATTTTTCAGAATAATTTAATGTCACACGCTCACCCGTTTTCAAAGCTTTTTGCAATTTTGTAATGGTAGTATCAATCTTGCATGAAAACTCGAAATAACGAGGTGTAAGTGATCCTGTTTCACCCGAATACCCACCTTCGTTCAACATTCCTTCGTAGGTTTTAAATACATAACCTCTTTCACTGAGTTTTGATATTGTTCCAGCACGTTCGCCTTTTGAGTAATAACCCGCTGTAAGATAATAACCTACGCCAACGAGGAGTCCGAGTATGATAAAAAGAGTAATTTTAAATTTCATAGCTTAAAAATGTTTATTGTTTGATGATACAAATGAACGGATTTTTTAGAAATATGCAAAGAATATACGGTTCATAGGTGCTAAAAAGCATTAAAAGGCTTTATTTAAATTTAAAAACGGCAATATTTAGCCTAAACAGACTCTCGAATGGCAATAAACAGACTACTTAACAGGATGTGTTTTTTGAAAAAAAAGTTTATCTTGCTTTCATTAAGCTATCTAACCTCAATCATGAAAAAACTTATTTCCTTTGCACTTATCTTTTATACTATGGTTATTTTGCTCTCTGCAAAATCCGACGTACCAAGCATAATCGACCGACCAAATATTATCTACATTATGGCCGATGATTTGGGGTACGGCGATATAGGCTGTTACGGACAAAAAACTATAAAAACGCCCAATCTCGATAAAATGGCCGCCGAAGGCACTCGTTTTACTGATTTTTACTCTGGAAATACAGTTTGTGCCCCATCACGCTACGCTCTCATGACAGGCTTGCACATGGGACACGCCTACATACGAGGCAATGGAGAATTTCCGATGCGTGAAAATGAGCAAGTTTTACCCAAAATGATGCAAGAAAATGGTTATACAACCGCAATGTTCGGAAAATGGGGATTGGGGCAAAGTCATAATTCTGGCTCGCCCGAAAAACAAGGCTGGGACGAGTTTTTGGGCTATGCCACACAAGGTCACGCTCACCGATTTTATACCAATAACCTCTGGACAATCAAAGATGGCAAGTGCAAATCTTATCCGATGGATTCGCTCGAACACTCCCACCCTTTTATTACCGAAAAAGCCTTTGATTATGTTAAAGATGGTCACGAAAAGCCATTTTTTATGTATTGGGCTATAACGATGCCACATGCCGAAATGTATGCACCACCAAGTACTTTGAAGAAATATCTAAACCCTGACGGCAGCAGTATTTTTGAAGAAAACAAACCTTTTGTTCAGAAAGCAAAGGGCGGGCGTTCATATCGTTCGCAAGATAAACCTAATGCAAATATGGCCGCTATGATTGACCAAATGGATGCCGATATTGGCCGTTTGATGGCTTTGCTGAAAGAATTAGGAATGGATAAAAACACCTACGTTTTCTTTACATCAGATAATGGCCCACACAATGAAGGTGGTCGAGAAATGGAGTTTTTTGATAGCAATGGGCCGCTAAAAGGTTTCAAACGAGATTTATATGAAGGCGGAATCAGAGTTCCGATGATTGCCTGGGGAGCAAATATATCTAAAGGAAAAACGACTAATGAACCATTGGCCAATTGGGATATAATGCCAACTTTTGCCGATTTAATCAAAGCAAAATCTCTACAAAACATTGACGGAGTCTCGTTTGCCAATGTTTTATCAGGCAAAAAAATAGCAAAAAAACACGATTACCTGTATTGGGAATTTCACGAGCGAGGATTTGACCAAGCGGTAAGAAAAGGCAAATGGAAACTTGTGAAGCAAGCAGGAAATACTGAACTTTTTGATTTGAGCAAAGACCTTTCGGAAACAAAAAATTTGGCCGCAAAATACCCAAAAATCGTTTCCGAAATGGAAAAGATAATGAACCAATCTCGTGTAGATTCGGAGTTGTTTCCTTTGAAAAATTAACTCACATAAAATTAACCCTAACCTTAAAACTAATATTTGAAGGGCGTATTTTCATATAACTCTTCGCATCGAGCGATTGCGAAGAGGCTGTAATGATATGTTGACTCAATCCAAAGGGTTTGACCTCCTTTCATTGGGTAAGCTAAAGTAAGAGAAGTATTGAGATAGTAGGCGTATTGATTATTGAACAACATTTGATCCACTACTGTTCGCTGTAGTGATAGTCAGTTGTATTTGATTGCTATTTTTTGCTATACATTCTGTCGAAACAGGAATTTCTAACTTATTTTTAAGCGATGGTTTCTCTTTTTACTAATAGTTTTCACTACTTGGTTTACGATATGACACTTTGATAGGTTTTTGATAGTTAAGCCTTTATTTTTCTTAATTCTGCCATTAGAATCAATGCTACTCAAATCATCTGATTGCTTAATAATGGCTGATTTTGAAGCGTCAAATTGGTGTTTCCAACTTATTTTTCTATGTCGTTATTTACAGTTTCGCTCAATTTATATTTATCTAATTCTTGATCTTAAAGATTGTTAAGTTCTTGATTATTAGCAGATTGATATTTTTCACATTCTTAAGATTAGTAAATTTGGGTTATGGTGACATTCATATTTTTGGAATGTTTGTTCACTAAAAACCCAGAAAAAGAAAGAAATAAAATACTCATAAGTATAGAGAATTAAATATTAATGAACTGTTAAGCTCAAATTTTAATCAATCATTCAAAAACCTCATCATACTCCTCAAACTTAAAGCCCACCGCCAAAATCTTGTCAGACTCAACAATTGGGCGTTTGATGACTGATGTTTTTTCAAGCATTAAAGCTATTGCCGAAGCGTTATCGGTAATTTTGGCTTTTTCTTCGTCAGTTAATTTTTTGAAAGTTGTCCCTGAACGATTAATAAGTTTATCGTAAGGCACTTGCGTGAGCCATTCTTCGAGCTTTGCTTCACTGATTCCGAGTTTCTTATAATCGTGAAACTCATAGGCAATCCTTTTGTTTTTTAGCCAAACTGTGGCTTTTTTTACTGTATCGCAGTTCGGTATTCCATAAACTTTAAGCATTTCTAAGTCGGTTTGCGAGATTTTTAAGAATTTTCATTTCACCCAAATGTTCAGTTTCGTGGTTATAAAAAAACCAGAGCAAAGCTTCGTTAGTACGTGGGTCTGGGCCAATTTTTATCGCAGATTCTTGTTGTAAATGTTCTTCTGAAACAGTCTCGATTAGTGCATTTATTTCTTCGCCACGCTTTACGAATTGCTCAAGAATAAAACTCAACGCTGGATATGCTTCATTGGCTTGTAAGCTCGAACAATTGCCAAAAAGATCTTTTTCGTTTTCATAAACATCTAATTTGGCAGTTGGATTTAGGGTTTTAATCATCGTATTTCTGAGGTATGTGGCATGACCAAGATTCCAAAGAAAGTTGTTCACGGCATTATACGGGCGAAAAAGTGATTCTTCTTGCGAAAGTCCTTCGGCAAATTTTACTATTTTTCGAGTATTTAGTAAATGTCCTTTTTGTAATTCTGTTAGCATAATAGGTTTTTATTTAGGACTAATTTAAAATAAAAAAAGTCGAATATCGCACATAGATATTCGACTCTTGAAGCACAACATCATTTCAATAAATAATGTTCCCTTTGGCTTTCTGCACTTTTTCTGCGGTTGCCAAGAGTGGATATTGGTCAAAAATATTTCTAACAATACTCTTAAAATAGTTTTTTTTCGATGATGCTTTATTGAAAATTCCAGTAGCATATCCACGCCAAACTACTTCGCTAGTTTCGGCTTCAATCATCGAAATCATGAGCGTTCCACGTCCTAATTCGTACTTTAAAGGTGTGTATAAATAACTATCATCTTCGGTCGAAACCCAGTTTGAGAGCGATGGCTGTTCGTAGCCTTTATACTTGAGTCGGTCGTAATAGATAGAAAAATTGACAAAAATATTAGGTTTTTGGGCATTAAACTCATAGCCTCTTGCACGCATTTGATACTGAATGGCTTGTTGCACGTCTTCACATAAGATGTTTGTATCTCGTTCGCAATCAACAAACGCATAGGTTTGGTATTTCTTGAAGTGTGTCGAATATCGATAGTCATTGTCAACAAAAACCCTCGTACACCCACTCAGAATAGCTAAAAAACTTAATAATAAAAGTATTTTTTTCATCCTAATTAGCACATTTTCGGTTGTTAGAAAGTTTTTTTGTAAGATTATCGACTAAATCAAAACCTATCAAAACGAAACTCCAACAGCTATTGACCGAAGACTGTAAACTCTTTTATAGTTCTTCTATGCTACGTGGTTTTTCGCCAGCAGCAAAAAGTGGATATTGATCGAAGATATTTCTGACTACACTGCGGTAATAATTGATTGGCTTATTGACCTGCTTATTGAATACACCCGAGGCATATCCTCGCCAAATCAGGCGGCTACTTTCGGCATCAAGTAGCGAGACCAAAATCATTCCACCACCAAAGTGAAAGTTTTGAGTTTTGTATGTATCATCGCCATCGAAGTGATTGACCCAACGGTCGAGCGATGGTTGGAAATATCCTTTATAGTCAACACGGTCACGAATGATGCTATAACTAACCAATAAACCTGGGTCATCGGATACTACTTTGTAGCCACGGGCTTTCATTTGGCGACGAATAGCATCTTGAATTTCGGAACAAACAAACGAAGTATCAATCTCACAATTCAAAAAATTGTAGGTTTTATACTTCGTAAAATCAGTTTCATAGCTATAGTCGTTATCAACCATGAGCTTGATAGAATTACAGCTTGATAAAACTAAACTTGATAACGCTAAAACAATGAGTACAGATAACAAATAAATTTTTCTCATAAGGCTTACAAATTGAATTTGTTTAAAATTATAAATGATTTGCAAAGCGTGATTAAAGAATCACCAAAAAGTTTACTATCAACTATTTATAAAATTATCAATGGAAACAGCCAACCATTATAGTATATTCAAAGCTAATAAATCAATTCTAAAAAATCAAGTTTTTTATTGCTTTTCACCTCATTAATTATATTAGCTTTTCAGCCTTTATAATATTCTAGGGCTTTTTTCATTTCATTCTTTGTCACTACTATATCGTATAAGCAACTTCCTGCGGCATTTATCAATGAGAAACGAACTTCTTTGCCTTTATTTTTCTTGTCTTGAAGCGTAAGCCCGATTATTTCATTGAAATCTGCTTCCGCAATGTCTACTTTTCCATATATCGAAAATATAAATTCTTCTATTTGTTCGAGGGTGCGTTCGTCGATCAAACCTCGTTTATATGCTATATACGACTCACAGACCATTCCGGTTGCAATTGCTTCGCCATGAAATAATCTTTGTTTGCCTTGTGGCAGAAAAAACGTCTCAATTGCGTGTCCGAGTGTATGTCCGAAGTTCAAAATTTTGCGTAAACCCTTCTCGATTGGGTCTTTTTCAACCACTTTTTTCTTGATTTCGACCGAATGAGCAATCAAATCGGGCAAATTTTGGTCGGCTAGATCTTTTCCTCTTATTTCATTCCATTTATTAACATCTTGAATCAAACAATGTTTTAAAATTTCGGCAAAACCTGAGCGTTTTTCTCTTTCCGATAGTGTTTTTAAGAAAATAGGGTCAATCAAAACTGCATTTGGCAAAGTAAAAACTCCTAAATGATTCTTAAATCCTTGAAAATCAATACCCAACTTCCCTCCAACACTAGCATCAACTTGTGAAAGTAGTGTTGTCGGAATCTGAATAAAATCAATGCCTCGCTTGTAGGTTGCGGCACAAAAACCGCCCATATCGCCAATTACTCCTCCGCCCAAATTAATCATCAAAGCGTAACGGTCGAGTTGTGCTTCGGTCATGGCCGACCAAATAATCTCACAAGTTTGAAGGTTTTTGTTTTCTTCACCATGCTTGACCGTAATAACAGTATGTTTTAGCAACGAATCTTTGATGATTGGATAACACAAACGCTTGGTGTTTGTATCGGTCAGAACAATGATTTTAGAATAATCATGCGTTGTTAAAAAAGTTTTTAAACTTTCGGAAATTGGAGAAATGATAACTGACATTTGATTCTTTGATTATTTAGATAGCTAATTTAGTAGAAATAGTTTAGAAAATTAGTTTTTTACCACTAGGGCACTAAGAAACATTAAGTTTCACGGACAAAATACGCTGTGATTCTTTGTGTTTTCCGTGATGACAGAAGCTTAGTAGGTGTGTCAAAATTTTAATTCAATAAATCCCATTTAAAAATACCTAAATTATTTAAAAAATAGCGAAATGAAACTCTGAGTACACCCAAACCATATTTTGAACTACGCACAAAATTGATGGAGGATGCTTCATCAAAATATTTGGTTGGGCAAGTTACTTCGGCGATTTCGTAGCCTTTTGCAAAGATTTGAGCAATCATTTCATTATCAAAAATAAAATCATCGTCGCATTTATTAAACGATACTTCTTGCAAAACCTCACGAGAGAATGCACGGTAGCCCGTGTGATACTCTGAAAGCTTTTGACTCATCAAAATATTTTGTAAGAGTGTCAAGAAACGGTTGGCGATATACTTATAAAGTGGCATTCCGCCCTTTAAAGCACCTTTTCCTAAGATTCTTGAACCAAAAACAACTGGATATAAATCTTCGCCGATGATGCTCACCATTGCTTTAATTAGTTTAGGTGTATATTGATAATCGGGGTGAACCATCACAACAATATCTGCCCCAATTTCGAGGGCTTTTGTATAGCAAGTTTTTTGGTTTCCACCATAACCTTTATTCACATCATGGCAGATAACGTGCTGAATACCAAGACCTTTAGCTACTTCGGCGGTATTATCTGGACTAGAATCATCAACCAATATTACTTCGTCAACAATATCAAAAGGAATTTCTTTATAAGTACGTTCAAGCGTTAGCGATGCACGATAGGCTGGCATTACTATGACTACTTTTTTACCATTATACATGAATTATTCGAGTTTTCGGTGCATTTTTGCAAATCAATTCTTTTAAAACTTTGTTACAAAATACAGCATGTTTCTCTTGAATTGCAAATGCCTTTGTTAGTTATTAGTTATTGGTAGACTGATTTTTTGGAAATGATTATGAGTAGATGAACCTATTTTGGTTAAGTTTATATATAACTTTATCACCCAAATATATCATACTCGATTAACCTGTTCTCAATTAAAAAATAACTAACAAACAGAGTACCAAGATTATAAGCAATAATTATTTTAAATTTTCTTTTTATGATTTTTTCAAACGAAACAATATTTTTTATATGTTTCTCAGTTTTTGTGGGATTGGTAATGGCTTTCGATTTAGGAGCTTTCAGTAAATCAAGCAGCCACAAAGTAAGCTTCAAAGAAGCGGGCCTTTGGAGTGCCGTTTGGGTAGTATTGGCTATTGGCTTTTTCTTCTTCCTACGCCAATACGGCTATTTGATCCACGATATTAGTGATGCGTCTCATCTTGAAAACGTAAGATTGCACTATTATGATAAACTAAAACTCCCAGCTGATTTCAATGCCGCTTTGCAAGCATTTGAAAACAGTATGGCCATTGATTATTTGACAGGATATTTGACTGAATACTCACTTTCGGTTGATAATATTTTTGTGTTTATCTTGATTTTTAGTTCGTTTGGCGTTCACGAAAAATTCTACAAAAAAGTATTGGTTTGGGGTATTCTTGGCTCAATCGTACTGCGTTTTATCTTTATTTTTATCGGTGCCGCTCTTATTCAACGATTCGAATGGATTCTTTTTATTTTTGGTGGTTTTTTAGTTTATACAGGGCTGAAAATTTTCTTTAATAAAGAAGAAGAGGAAGAGAAAATCGAACCAGCCAAACACCCAGTAGTAAAGATTGCGTCGAAAATCTTCAACGTTTATAAAAGAAATGTGACCGATAATTTTTTGATTTATCACAAAAGATACAAAAAATGGTATATAACGCCGCTTTTCTTGGTGATGCTCGTTATTGCGGGAACTGATGTGGTTTTTGCGGTTGATTCTATCCCAGCGATTTTCTCGATTACGAAAGACCCTTATATCGTGTTTTTTTCGAATGTTTTTGCCATTATGGGGCTTCGTTCGATGTTCTTTTTCTTATCAAGCATCATGGGGCTTTTCCGATATTTGCCTCTGGGATTAGGTATTTTGCTAACATTTATAGGTGCAAAAATGCTGCTTCACCACCAAATCGAAGAACTTGGCTTTACCAACACACACTCTTTAATAGTGATTGTGGGAATCTTAGCAACCAGCATTTTGGCATCTGTTTTGATTCCAGATAAAAAGGAGGCGTAGTTTAGCAGTGGGCAATTCTGAATAGGTAGTCCTTAATTCTCTTTAGTCAGTTTTCAGTAATTTTATAAAATCGATTTTTAAAAACTGAAGACTGCCTAATGGAAACTGAAGACTATTTATTCCGACTCCAAATACGTTCAAATTTCCAGCCTTTTGCTCGAAGATTCATCGGCAAATATGCATGAGATTCTTTTGGCGAAATACCTTCAAAATATAAATCATCATCAGTCAAAATCAAGGATTCATATTTCCCGTTGGGTGATTTTACTGTTAAGTCTGCAAAAGGCAGTTCACTGATATAATGACTGTTACGTCTTTTCAATTGTTCTTTCAAAAACCAATCAGTTCGGAAACTTTCTGGCAAATTTGGCTCGTGCAGAAACTTGCCATTCGAGACCGCAAGAGCATATTCTAAATATTTTTTCAGCAATTTTGGGCCTTCGTTTTGGGCATTTTCAACATTGAGTTGATTTGGCAAAACACTACTTACAACATATATTTTTTCTCTAGCACGAGTAACCGCTACGTTGAGCCGATTTTCACCACCAGTTTGATTTAAAGTTCCAAAATTCATCAGTAATCGACCATTTATATCGGGAGCATAAGCAATCGAAAAAATCACAATATCAAACTCATCACCTTGTAAATTTTCAATATTTTTTACAGAAACCTGAGCATTTGTATTCTTAATTCTTAATTCAAACGTTTCGGCGTACCGATTCTCAATCAACTCCGCTTGTTTATGATTGAAAGTAACCACGCCTATGCTTTTTTTGGGCGAAATTTCTTGCAACTTAGCCACCAAATCTACAACCTTTTGGGCTTCTGGTTCGTTGGTGTTCTTTTCCCAAATACCCTCCACTTTTATGTAATTGATGGCAGGTTGATTTTGGCTAATATGCTCATAATGAGGTAATAGACTTAAAGAATTTTTATAGAAAAACTTGTTTGAAAAACCAATTAAATCAAGCGATTGACTACGATAATGCCCCATCAATGAAGCCTGTGGCAAGTATTGAGCCGCCAAATCGAGCAAAGAATCTATCTCCAAAATTGGTTCGTGCGAGAGGTCTTCTTCATAACGAATTTGATATAAATCATTGGGATGAAGTTGCTTCGAATCGCCCGCCACAACAATCTGTTTTCCTCTAAAAATGGCAGGAATACCGTACTCAGCAAAACACTGAGAAGCCTCATCGAAAATTACCAAATCAAAAAGATTTTCTTTCATTTCAAACATCGCCGAAACCGATTCGGGGGAAGCCATCCAGCACGGAATGAGTTTGAAAAGTTCAGCGGAATATGCCTCCAAAACTTTTCTGACTGACCATAATTTACGCTTTTTTGTGGTTTGATGATGTAATTCTCGATAGGTAACTACATTTTGCAAACGATTGATTAGTAAGTCTTTGTAAGTCTGTTCACGCAATTTAAGTAGCACAATCTCTTGACTCAAAGCCTGTTTTTGCAAAACGCATTCTTGCAATTCATCTTCCATTTGTTGCATTTTGAGCGAACTAACACTTCGTAAAATCGGATAAAGTGCTTCAATGTGATGAATCCAAGCCAAACGCAGCGAATTCTGAAAAACTTCGGTGGCATTTACTGGATTTTTAGTCAACTTTTCAATAATCTCCAGTTCGGTATGACCAAAAGCATTTTTAAGGCTATCTGATTCTTGAAGATAATCGAAGAGTTCAATTAAACAATTATCCGTGTAATTTATGATAGAATTAATCTGCCAATCGCTAAAAAACACCTTCCACTGAGGCAGTTTTTGCTTTATTTCTTTTAAAATTTGTGTTAAATCTTGATAATATTTTAGCGAAAAGTCATCGTTTTGAAGAAAGTCATTAGCAGTATAAAGACTAAATGCTTCATTGGCCAAAATATAATTTTTCAAAGTTTGTTCAATTGCTTCTGGTTCATCTTTTGCATCAATAAAAATTTCTTTTTTAGCCAGTTTATCTTTCAGATTCTCAAAGGTAATTCTATTATTTATTTTACGGACAATCACTTCAATATCAGCACTTTGCAATGACAAACGATTCTGAAAAAGCAGCTGCATAAACTCTTTTTTGTCTTTAGAAAACAACTTCCAAGTAAACCAACTGAAACCTGATTTACTTGCTACCCAAGCATGCTCTGCTTGACTTTTTTTAAGGAGCAACTGTTCTGCTGACAAAGTGGTTTCTATCCAATTTTGTTTGGCTAATTGGATTATTTCAGCACTGATTTTCTTTAGATCAAATTGTCGATTTTGTAAGTATTTTTTCTCATTTTCTATTAGTTCAAAAATCTTTAAAACTTTTTCATACTCTAATAATTTGGAGAATTGTTGAATTACATTTTCATCAAGATTATTTAATTCGGCAATCGAAAAACGGGTGAAGTTTGTTGTCTGAAAATCGGCTACTTCAGCAATGGCATTTTTGATTTTCGGAACATCGGCAAAAGTAAAATTGGCAAACGAAATTCGATTTTTCCAAAACCCATACCCATCGCTCGATTGCAGCTTTTGTTCGTACTGAAAATAGCGTTTCAATCTACTTTCAAAATCAGCTAAATCATTGAAAGTAAAAATTTTATACTTATCTCCAAGTTCAATATGTGGCTTCTCAGTACTACTTGTTAGATACAATTCCTTGACCGACATTCCGCAGATTGACTCGTCAAAAAGGGCGTTTTTAAAAGATTGTAACTCTTCTGAAAGTTTATCAATTCGGCGACTGTTTTGAGTAAAATTTCGCTCCAAAAAAACCGCATCAAGACTTTTATTTTTTTTCTGATATTCATCAACACGCTCAATTTGCTTCGTTATTTTCTCAAAAAGAGCTTTTCTATCATTCTTAAAATCATGAATCAAAGCCACAAAATCGGTCATTTTACCTTTTTCCAATCGATTATAGACAGTGTCGAGTGCTACCCTTTTTTGACAAACGACTAATACTTTTTTACCTCTTGAAGTAAAATCAGCTACTAAATTGGCTATCAACTGCGATTTTCCAGTTCCTGGCGGGCCTTGCACAACCAAAGAAGCCCCCGATTTAACTTCCTGAATAGCAGCCTCTTGCGAAGCATCAACAGAGAAAGGGAGGAAAGAGTTTTCTTCACGTAAAGTCTCCTTTAGTTTCCCCTCCTTTTGAAGGAGGGGCGTCAAAATTCTGACAAAGTCGAATTTTGACGGGGTGGTTGGTTCCAACTGTTCATGATTTAAAACATTTATAGACCCAGAACCACCCCGTCCGACTTCGTCAGGACACCGTAGCGACGGTCGCCCCTCCTTGAAAAAAGGAGGGGAAGTGTTAAAATCCCTCTCCCCTCCCTCATCGGGGGCGGGGCGGCCGTCGCTACGAGGGGCTGTTGAGTGAGCAATAAGCTGCTCATAATCAGGCACTAAATAAGACCCGGCTTGCGGGAAAATACCCAAAACAGCCTGCGGAAAAAGTTTAAGTTCGCCGTTGCGTTCGCTTTCTTCCAAATCCGATTTTGTAAGCTTCTGAAAATCAGTGAGTTTTTCCGTAAAATTATCTTGATTAAAATTAATTTCAACGGGGCTTTCCTTCAGTAATTCGTAAAGCTGAGTTCTGAAAACAAGACTTTCTTTGCTGAAATCATCAAACGAGGTTTCGAGCAAATCATCTTTAATTTTTATTTGGTTGAAATGCGAATACGCCAGTAAAAAACTACGATTTAAACTGATACTTTCATCACGTCTCTCAAGTATCCATTTTTTGCCTTCGGGCTGCGTACCGTAGGGCTGCATACCGCTATTTTTAAGCGTTACAGGAAAAAATAAAAGCGGGCAACGCACCACCGTCCCATCTGAAAACTTGCCTTTTACAAACGGATACCCCACATATAAATCTTCTGCCCCACGTTCCTGCTGAATAAATGCTTCGGTTGTGGCAATTTTTCTAAGAATTTTACTCGATTCATTTACTTTTTCTAAGCGACTATCCATTAAATCGCACAGTGGAATTTGCAATTTTTGAGAAATGAGTAGATTTATAAACTCAAACGAAGGTTTATTATTCAAAAAGTCAAGTTGGTGTAAATCAATAAATTGTTCTTGGGGCAAATTAAGCAATAACAACGAACGATTGCGTGAAGTAAGATTAGTAAGCCGACGAAGATATGTTTTCAAGAGTTTTTGCATAAAACAAAGATAATCAGAGAATTATTAGATTTGTCGAGAATTGAAAACTTTCAATGGTGCGACGTTTCGTAAAGTTGTCAGCACTAAACCATCATTTGTCAAGCCTAAACGCTATTTAACATTTTTTTGTAATTAATTATTATAGGTAAGTAATGAGACAATATTAATCTACAAATTAAAATGATATAACTTATGGATTTTAGTATTTTGTCTCTTGTCTAGTATCTCATGTCTTTTGTCTTAGTACCTAGTATTACAATATTAATCGACAAATTTGCGAACAGCTAAATAGCTGTCTATAAGCTTATTACCTTAGTGTGGACTTTTGACTATTGATCGTGGGCTACTTAAGGTCTAAAATAAGTCCAAAATGGTAAGAAATATAACCTTTTTGGATAGTTATAAGGCCAATTAACAACGTTATTAAGTTATAATTAGGCAAAATTAGATATCGCTTACTAAATTCTTGTGAAAATTATAGGAGATACTAGTTTTTTTAAACACTGAGACACAAGAAATGAGACAGTTCGTAACAGAGACGGTTCGAAGCAGCGATAAAAGCCTGATTATCAATAAAATTAATTAATAAATTTGTGTAGCTTATTATCATCTCAGTACTTAACTGCTTTCTTAGTTATATAAAAAAATAAATTTTTCATATAGAAGATATTTAATTGAATGGCTTTGACTTTCGCTGATCGCCGTTTTTTGAATGTGGCCTATTTCATCTAATCAAATAAAAATCATGCTTAACCGTTACAAAACCCTTAACTACAAGCAACTCATCGTGATGATGCTTGTCGGTATTTTCTTGATTGGTAGCAATGTATTCGCTCAAAACAAAGAAAAAAAGAAACAAAAAACTTCTCTTGTTGAAGAAAAAGCACCAATTCTTACACCTGTAAGAGTTACCTCGGTTGAAGGCATCACCGAATATTTGCTTGAAAATGGACTTCGAGTTTTGCTTTTTCCTGACCCATCGAAACAAACGGCTACTGTAAACATTACGTATTTGGTTGGTTCTCGCCACGAGGGTTATGGTGAAACGGGTATGGCTCACTTACTTGAACACATGGCGTTTAAAGGTTCGAAAAAACACACTAATATCCCTCAAGAATTGACCGACCACGGTGCAAGACCAAACGGAACAACGTGGCTAGACCGCACCAATTATTTCGAGACTTTTTCGTCAACCGAAGAAAACCTTCGTTGGGCTTTAGACCTCGAATCTGACCGCATGATAAATTCATTTATCAAGAAAGAAGACCTTGAAAAAGAGTTTACTGTAGTAAGAAATGAGTTTGAATCAGGCGAAAACGACCCTGAAAGTGTGTTGAGCGAAAGAGTAATTTCGACCGCTTATTTGTGGCATAATTACGGAAACTCAACGATTGGCTCTCGTGAAGACATTGAGCGAGTGCCGATTGATAATTTGCAGGCTTTCTACAAAAAATATTATCAGCCCGATAATGCTATTTTGTTGGTTGCTGGAAAATTTGATGAAGCAAAAATATTAAAAATGATTAATGAGGAGTATTTTGGCGGTATTCCTCGCCCGACTCGCAAGCTACAACCAACTTATACGGTTGAGCCTGTGCAAGATGGCGAACGCTCGATTACGCTTCGTCGTGTGGGCGATGTGCAAGCCATTGGCGTTGCGTACCATATTTGCTCAAACAGCCACCCAGATTATCCAGCTTTAGATGTTTTACAGGGAATATTGACGAGCCAACCTGCTGGAAAACTCTATAAAGCATTGGTAGAAACTAAGCTCGCATCAAGCCTTTATGCCTATTCATTCACGAATAAAGACCCAACTTTCTTCTATTTTGGACTAAGTGTTTTGAAAGAAAAGAATTTAGACGAAACTAAGAAAGCATTGCTGACAATGCTCGATGGCGTAGGCACAATGGACATTACGAAAGAAGACGTTGAGCGTGCAAAAAATGAAGCCTTGAAAGGTTTGGAACTCACGCTTCGCAATAGCGAAAGGGTAGGTTTACAAATGAGCGAATACATGGGTGCGGGCGATTGGCGTTTGATTTACATTTACCGTGATGCCCTCGAAAAAATTACTGTTGATGATGTAAAACGTATAGCAAAATACTATTTCAAGCCATCGAACCGCACGATTGGGGTGTTTATTCCAGAAGAAAACCCTGACCGTGTAAAAGTTCCAGAATCGCCAAATGTTGAAGCTTTGGTGAAAAACTATAAGGGTCGTGCAATTGTGGCACAAGGTGAAGCCTTTGACCCATCGCCGGCTAATATCGAAAGCCGTACAAAGCGTGGACAAGAGCCAAATGGTTTAGAATATGCTTTACTACCAAAATCTACTCGTGGAAACTCAGTAAGAGCAAATATCACGATACGTATAGGCGATGAGCAAAGCCTTCAAAATAAGGCCACGATTTCGGAATATACAGCTTCGATGTTGAATAAAGGCACCAAAACTTTGAATCGTCAGCAATTAAAAGATACGCTTGATAAGCTAAAATCGCAGGTAAACGTTGGCGGTGGCGGCAATAATATTAGTGTAAATATTGAGTCAACAAAAGATAATTTACCGAAAGTTTTGGCGATTGTCAACGACATTTTGAAAAATCCAGTTTTTGATGAGAAAGAATTTGAAACCATGAAACAAGAACGTATGGCTCAAGTAGAATCTCAAAAAAGTGACCCGCAGGCATTGGCATTTACATCATTCAATCGCATGATGAATCCATATCCAAAATCTGATGTGCGTTATGTGCCAACGATTGAAGAAGACATCGAAAACAACAAAACCGTAAAACTCGAAGACATCAAAAAATTCTATTCTGATTTCTACGGAGCTTCGGCCGCTACGATATCGGTTGTGGGAGATTTTGTTGAAGCGGCTGTTCGTAAAAGCATCAGCACAAACTTTGGTACTTGGAAATCACCGATGTCGTTCAAACGCATTAAAGCGGTTTTCCAAGAAATTTCGCCATCAATTAGTGCCATCAAAACGCCTGATAAGGCCAATGCTCTTTTCTTAGCAGGTCAGAATCTTCAATTACAAGAAACCGATGCCGATTATCCTGCCTTATTGTTAGGTAATTATATGCTCGGTGGTGGATTTTTGAGTTCACGTTTAGCGGTTAGAATTCGTCAGAAAGAAGGAATCAGTTATGGTGTAGGTTCAAGCGTCGCAGGTAGTCCGTTTGATAAATCTGGTAATTTTATGACTTATGCCATTTACGCCCCAGAAAATGCCGAAAAACTCGAAAAGGCATTCTACGAAGAAATCGAAAAAGTAGTAAACGAAGGTTTCACGGCTGATGAATTGAAAGCTGCTAAATCGGGTTGGTTGCAAAGCCGTAGTGTTTCTCGCTCACAAGACAACGAACTTTCAAGCAAACTGAATAATTACTTGTACTACGACCGAACGCTCGCTTTCGATGCCGAATTTGACAAGAAAGTTGAGGCCTTAACTGCCGAACAAGTAAATGCCACAATGAAGAAATTTATAGACCCTAAGAAGATTTCGATTGTAAAAGCTGGTGATTTTGATAAAAAAGTAACCAATCCAGGTACTCCTGCCGGTGGTGGGGTAAGTGGAAGTGGTAAAAATTAAGAGCCAAGATAAAGTACAAGAGATGCGAGACGCCTTAGCGATAAAACACTCACTATCACCAAGTTATAGTATATGAATTTATCGTTTAATATTGTGTTTATCATTAAACATTTATAAGTAATCAATATTGGAACATAATTTTTTACACAAAAACCCTTCTAATATCTCAAATGTTGGAAGGGTTTTTTTTAAGTAGTGAGATAATATTAATCGATAAATTGAAATAATGCAAGTTATTGATAGTTAGCATTTTGTCTCTTGTCTCGAATCTCATATCTTTTGTCTATATACTTATATTGATTTTTGTAATACATTTGTTCAATATTACAGAGATAACTCTATGAATTTTACATTTATTAGAAATATCGCCATTACGTTAACCGTTTCTTGTCTCGTGGTTTATGTCATTTATCATAGTATCGGTACGGGAGTGTATATTATGATGACGGCATTGGTATTGTCGAGCTTTTTTATTGGTTATTTAGAACCACGAAAAGGCTGGATTTTGGCACTTTTACAAGTGGTAATCTTGTTAAGTATCCATTTTTTGAAACTTATCAAGCCAATAAGTGCAGATATAGCTTTGTTTGGTACATTTGCTGGCTGCGGAATCTCGTTGGTTTTTAGCTTAGTAGCTGGGCAGTTAGCAAGATTATTCGAGAAATAAATGGTAGGACAACCGTCTCAGCAACGGTCGGTCATTGCAATCCGATTTTTAACTTGTCTCTTTTTATGGTGTATTCTTACCCAAATGGCAGCTTAAATAGCTGGCCTACAAAATATTTGAAAACTTGCCCTACTTCATGGAGTTGAGTTTTCTTATTTCGCCATGAATTTTGATTAAAAAATCATCTACTTGGGGTTTTGCTTCTGTATTTTGCCCTGAAGCAAGGAGAAAAAAGTACAGAATCGTACTGATAATAATAAAATCGAATGACGTTTAAAAGGCTTTTTCCTAAGCAATTTTTAACGTTAAAACCTCAAAATATCGGACTTTCAGATTTATGCCGCTAATCACTATGCCCACGATAGGCATAAAGATTTTTTCGACCAAAGCTGTAATAATTTTCTGAAATATAGTGCCAATTACAACCCAATCGCTAAGCTGATTCTATTGCTACGCATAAAAAATAATTTATTTTTTTTTACCATAAATGAATTAATTTTTATTCTCTTTCGTCCATTCCTTAATCATATTTCCACCTATCGGAATCAAATCGGAGACTTTAGAGATAACGGTCGGAGCTACTTTTTTCATAACTGGATAAGTCAATGACTCTTTTGTGAGTTTTTCTGGAATATTTATATTTATGCTCGACATCAACCACAAAAATGTACTAATTCCAAACAGCCAAGTAAATACCCCTACCAAAGCACCAGCAAAGCCATCAATCGTACCAAGAATCGTGAAACGCAAAGCACGGCGAAGCATCCAACCCATTTTATTTATTAAAAATATTGTCGGAAAAAAAATTATGGTAAAACTCAAATAAGGCAAAAACCGATTGGCAAGGCTCTCACCTATAACTGGTGCAATCATATTCATGCCATAACCCAAAAATTTAAATCCAATTACAATCGCAACAATGAAGGCAACAACCCCGATTATTTCAATAATAAGTCCTTTTTGGTAACCACGATAAGCCCCATAAAGTAGTGTAAGGATAAAAATAAGGTCAAGTACGTTCATAAAATTGTCATTCTTTTCGCAAAGGTACAATTCTACTCAGAAAAGGCATAAAAAAAGGCAATTTTGATGAATCGCCTTTATCAATGTTAAAATTATTTCTCCTCTCGTTTCAGTGATTTTAGCACGATTTCCTCAAAGCCTGGCAAGGTTTTGTAAGCATAAAGGCATTTCCATTTTGAATCAAAAGTAGGTGAAACTTCTAAAAATGCCTTTTGTTTTGGTCGATTCGCAGGAATAGTGGCATCGTTGGGCTTTGTAATGATTCGGACTGGAATATTTTCGTAATATTTAAAATACTGTGGATGTGTTAAATATCCAAGTGGCGTAACATCAAACGGAATGAAACCGTCATTGCCAAAAAGCTGTTCGTGCCTTTTCGACCAAGGCCTTAGAAAATCATACACCCACTTATCGCCCTCAAAATTATTATTCAAAAAATCGTAGTCAGTTTTGCCGAGAAACAGATAAACGCTACATTCAAAACCAGAAAGAACAACTTTTACGCCCGAATCAAAAACTACTTTGAAGGATTCAACGTCTTTTTCAAAATTATAGTCTGATACCGTATGCTGCTCCAGACCTGGGCGAAAATGAAAATCGGGCGTTCGACCAGCACAAAATACAATTTCCTCTATCTGTGAGGCCAGTTCAGGGTGATTTTTCAAAACCGTAGCCACATTTGTAGCAGGGCCGAGAGCCAAAATCGTTAATTTCTCTTTTTTTAATGCCGCCGCCAATGCTTTTGTTGCGTCATTTTCAGTTCCTAAATCATTACAAGTATCAGAACCTTTGTAAATAGGAATCGACAAATTGAGTCCGTACCATTTGATCATTTTTTCAGTAATTCCGTAGGCATAGTCCACATAAGTTATCAGACTGATGCCTTCGATTTTTACTTTATCTTGATGCTTTAGGGTCATCATCAACGTTATGGCATCATCGACTTCTCTGGGAGCTCTGTCGGGGTTGCCTATCATTATATCGGTGTCAAACCAAATTTTCTTTTGGGCAAATATCGGCAGACTAAACAGCAATAAACCTACAAATAGTATTTTTTTCATTTTATAAAGTACTTAATTGAATAAACATAATCGACAACTTTGAAAACAGATAAATATTTGACTATCAGTGCCTTATCTAACTGTGGACTCATCGACTATTGACCGAGGACTCTCTATGAGGTCTTTAGCCTCCTTTAGTAATGCCACTCGTTTTTCGAGCGAAAGCGTGAGAGGAAGTTGAGCCAAACCAATTATTCGACGCATGATTTCGACTCCAATGAATTGACCGAATAGTTTTTCATCAAAATCTTCTGCTTTTTCGTAGTTTCTGATGGCCTCTTTAATGATTTCATTGCCTTGTTCACTCATTTTAAGATGAGCTATCAAAACTCCCAAATCGAATTCTGCACAACCGTAAAAACAAAATTCGGGGTCTATTATTTTTACTCCGTTGCTGGTTTTCAAGAAGCTTCCCAAATAATAATCGCCGTGCAGTAAATATTGACCATCAGCCAAATAGACTTCCCCTAATTTTTTTACGATATCTTTAAAAACCTCATCGGTTTTATAAATCCTTGCTACTGCTTGTAAACCTTCAAGCACATTATTTAGGTTGAAACCGTTATCTTCCATCAATGGATAGATAAAAATATGCTCGTGATTCAGTGTTCTCATCACACGATTTCTGAAAATTTCATCAGGCGTTTGGCTCTTAAATGCTCGATGCAATTCGCTCAAATATTGACTTATTGATGCAATATCTTCCACCGAAATTTGTTGGTCGGGCCGATAAAGATTTGTCAAATCGCTGCTATTTCCTAAATCTTGCATTGCGATGATATTATTTACTTCATCTAAACTCAAAATTTTGGGCATGAAACTGCTTAGTTTTTCATTAGTCTGAGTAAACTCATAGAACTTTCCTTCAATAATTGCCCGGTTTTCGGGGGCAGCGATAGAAGGATATTTTTCTACATAAGCCCTTGACTGCTTAACAATAAATGTTCTACCTGATGATGCGTAGATTCGCAAGGTAAAGTTCATATTTCCTTCACCCGGTTTTTCGGCTTTTATTATTGATTCGTAATCGTTGAGCCACTTTTGGGTTTTAAAATAACTTTCGAGTGCTGTTAAATTATCTGCATTGAGTATCATCTTGATCGTCTAATATTGAATTTGCGAATTTAAAAAGTGTATCTTACACCAAACTGAAACTGTCGAGGTGCTGAGGCTGCTTTTACTACAAACGTATTCGTACTTTTTGCTCCAACTTGAAACTGATTACTATTACCACGAACAACATTAAAGCCAGAATAATTGGCGGCATTTAGCACATTAAAAATATCAGCCGAAAACTCAAAATGCTTCAATAATGTGTATTTTATAGATAAATCGAGCGTATTTGCCCAAGGTAGGCGGTCGATGTTGCGTTTATCACCTGGGCTATAATCGCCAGGGTTAAAGAAATCATTATCACCATTGAGGTCAGTTGTACCATAAATACGAGCATCGGCAATGCGAGTAATTGGCTGGCCACTTTGTATTAAAAATGCAGGCGAAATAACCAAGCCTTTGAGAGGATACCAGAAAAACATCGCATTCATTACGTGACGGCGGTCGTTTTCGTCATAAGTATATTCGGCTTCGTAATTGTTGGTATCATTGGCTCGTGTATTGATACTACTGGTATTACTTTTGATTAAAGCCAACGAATAACTCAAACGATAAGCGTATTTATCAGCACCTTTTAGTTTTTGATATACCACATTCATTGCCCAATAACGAGCTTTTCCACCGGTTTCATTCATAAATACATTTCTGGCAATTCCTCTGAGCGTATCTTGTCCAACTACTGCGTATTGCCCTCGGCTATCAGCTTTCAATGGCACTGGACGAGTTAAATCAGCGTCGACTACTTTTCTTACTACTACATTTTTTGGGTCATCCAAAGGATAAGCCGATGGTGAATTGATGTTACGAATATAGTATAAATTATTAGTTGCCACATAGTTTAAGTCGAGCGAAAAAAGGTGGTCTTCGTCAGCCTTATTTTGATAACCCATCGAAACTTGGTGCGAATAAGGATTTTGAAAACCATTCGGATTCAGAATTCGGAGGTTATTCGTAAACTGGCGGTCACGTCTTGGCTGCAAATCTGTGTAACTTGGGCCGTTGAGGTAGCTTACATTCGTAGTTGTAGCTCGGATATTTCCTGGGAAGGTAATTTTTTCAATATCAGCGTTCGGGTCTAATTTTCCGAGGCGTTGGAGTTCCTGTAATTGTTTTTTATAGTCAGCCGAAGTGCTATTAAATTGTAGGGCATCGCTATAAATAGAATATTTGATTTTATCGGTAAAAATTCCGTAACCACCTCTGATTGTATTTCTCTCATCTATTTTATAGTTGAAAGCAATTCTTGGAGCTAAATTATTCAAATCACCTTTTTTCCCGCCACCTTTTGTCAAATTATCGTAGTCATAGCGAAGTCCCATTGTAAGGTTTAGTTTGTTTGTAACCGAAAATAAATCTTCAAAATAAGCACTAAATACATTTTGTCTCGCCCCAAAAGTTGTTGGTCGAAGCTCGACATCATAATTTATCACTCGTACATCGCTCGGAATATCCTTCACATCAAGGCTCGAATTGATGCCTTTGGCTTTTAGTGCGTCTAATTGTGGTTGTGAAAGTCTCACTACGTAAGTTCCGTACTGGTTTCCACCACCCAAAAGCGAAAATTCGGATGTGATAAATTCAACCCCCAACTTAAATGAATGTTTGCCTTGACGATAAAAAAACTTTTGTTGGATTTGATTGGTGTATTCGGTATCATCAAAAATTGCCCCACTCTGCCCTAAAATTGCGATTGTTGCTCCACTTGGGTCTTGAACGGTGACTGACGGACTGGTCGGATTGACAGGTTCACGGTAATTCCAGCGGAAATAGGATGTTTGGAAATTGGTTTCTCCTGTCAGATATGAACTCAAAACATACGCATTTTTTAAGGCAACTAAATAAGTACGATTTTTTTGAGCCGAAGCCGCTGAAGGGAATAAATTACCACCTTCAAGGCCACCACCTTGACGGTCAATATCAAAACTGCCATAATTTACACGCAAAGAAGATTTGAAACGCTGACTCCAAACTTGCTCAATTTTACCAGAAACATAAGAAAAACGATTGTAGCCCGTCACGGTTTCATTCACGCCCAATTGCGGAACATTCAATAAATTATCCTTTTTGTCAATTGTCTGTTCAAAATTTAAGTAAAAGAAAGTTTTGTCTTTTTTCAAAGCTCCGCCTATTCCAAAACCTGCTTGGTCACGCTTGAAACCATCTTTTACTTGATTTCCTGATAAATCTAAAGTGGCAAAAGGCGATTTTGAATCAATCACCGCTCCTGGACGAGTCAAATAAAATGCTTCGCCAGTGAGTTTATTTGAACCAGACCGACTCGTAACGTTTACAAGACCATTGCTCGTATTACCAAATTCGACTGAATAATTATTAGTCAGTACCGAAATACCTTCGGCAAAACCAACGGGTGTATTGAATTTTGCATTTCCGAGAAAACGCTCATTATTATCCATTCCATCAATGAGGTAATTGGTGAAAGTTCCGCCCAAACCATTAATCGAAACATTCGGAGCTTCGGCGTAGCCAAGAGTGGCCACCGTCAGATTAGGTAGTCGAATCAAAGTTCGGGTAATGTCACGACCTTCCACTGGCAATGCTTGGATTTCTTCTTTTGGAATGATATAAGAAACTTCGGCATTTTGGGTATTCATTTTGGCTCTTTTCGAGTTCGTGATTCTGACTTCTTCCAAAAGTTCTTCACGAATAGAAGGCAATTCTATGCTTACCTTGGTTGTTTCGCCAGCTTTCAGCGAAATATTACCCAATATGGCTTCAGCATATTTATCGTTGGCGAATGTATAAATTTTGTAGATTTTATTGGTCGATAAATTATTAAATATGACTTTACCAAGCTTGTCAGTCGTTCCAACTACTGGTTTTTCATTGACCGACTCAAGATAAACCTCTACACTTTTGATGGGTTTAAGTGTCAATAAATCATTGACTTTTACTTCTAATTTTTCTTGAGCAATTGATGTAAACGAATAGATTACAGATAAGATTAATATGATTTTTTTCATAATAATTAACTTCCAATACAGTAATATCGGGGTGTTTTGATTAAATAAAGTACAGAGATAAATTGCGGACTCAGAAAGTCCGCTTAAAATTGTATAAATTCACATGGCAAAAAGTAATTTTAGGCAACGGGAGGTGCTCGTAGGGAAAGTGAGTGAATCGAACGATTTTCTGTTAAATTCAAATAAAAATCTTGAATTTTTGAAGCAATATGTTCAATGATTTGAAGTAAAAAATCAATGAAATATCGTGATGTTGTGTAAGTTTGTAATTCTTGAAAAGTATGAATATCATACAAAGCTTCGAGCATCAGAATACTTTGATTATCAGCTTGTTTGATATAGCTTTCGAGCATTTTTTCACTCTGCCAAGCAAGATTCTCGAAAACCTCTGATCTAAAACCTTTGCTCGATATGCCGAGTAAATATACTCCCCCTCGATTATCAGGTCCAATAACTGTATCAACTGTTTGGAGTATTTTGGCGGCCGCTAAAATATGATTTTCAACGAGTGCAGGGCAATCATTACCAATACAAATTACTTTTTCAAAACCTCGCTCGAAAATCACTTGAATAGCTGTCGAAAGTTGCTGTCCGAAGCTAGAATTATTTGGTTTGATTAACTGGCTTGAATAAAAAATTTGCAGATTATTGGCTTTTGAAACGGCTGCCACAGCTGTACGCTCTACAAAATGATTCAATTTGTCAAATACCAACTGATTAAATTTTCTCTTTTTTGATGGAGTTAATATTTTACGATTTGCTTCTTTCGATGCTTCTTGCGTAAAAATCAATATGGCAGTAACTGTTGACAAGGTTTTTCTAAGCTTTTCTATATTCGTTTAACCCACATGCGTGAATAATTGTTCATTGGTTTTCAAATATGTTCCAAAAAGTTGCCGCAAGGATACAAAACATTCATTTAGATATTCTTGCGGTATCAAAGGCTTTAAGGTCGTAACTAATTTTATTTACTATATTTTGAAATATGTTCTTTGATTTTAGTAGTACGGTTTTCAGGACTTGGGTGCGTACTCATAAATTCGTAACCTTGCTGTCCGCCGCCTGCTTCGGCCAAAATCTCCATTACTTTAATCATCGAATTGGGGTTGTAGCCAGCTTTTATCATGTATTGTACTCCAAACTCGTCAGATTGTAGCTCGTCATTACGCCCAAATTTCATTTCTTGAATCTGTGCTACATACTGAGCGATTTGTCCACCGCCCATACCTGTTCCGTCAGAAGTCGCCGTTGCCACAGCACCTACCAGTCCATTATAAAAATCCGATTTAGCCATTTGTTGTGCCGAATGACGATGAATGACGTGTCCAATTTCATGTCCTAATACACCAGCTAATTGATCTTCTGATTTTAATTTTTTTAGAAGTCCAACCGTTATAAAAATCTGTCCGCCTGGTAAAGCGAAAGCATTAATAGTTTGGTCATCGGCCAAAACATGAAAATCAAATTGATAAGGAATACTGATTCCTTTTACTTTGGCTTCATCATCGACTTGTTTTATTAATTTATATCCTACTGCTTTGGCTTGCTGCTGTACTTCATTGTCATTATAAAGACCGCCGTATTCTTGTGCCATTTGCGGAGCAGACTGCAAGCCCATCACTACTTCTTGCTGTGGCGTGAGGTCGATATGTTGTTTTTCGCCCGTTATTGGGTTTACTTGGTTTTTGCTGTAATAGCTTATCAAGGCCACAATCGCCATGACTACGCCAATAAAAAGTCTGAATTTTAAACCCGAAGACCGCATGATTTATTGAATTTACGATTTACAAATTATATTTTTGTATTATTAGACTAACAATGATCTATCAAGAAACATACCACTGGCGTTTTTCTCAAAAATTATTTCAGTATTGATAAAGCGGCATCAATATATGTAAAGTTTTCGGGCTGGAAATGATGCACGGGTTTAGTTACTTTTGTCTCGCCCAAACGCACAATTATAGCGTTTTTCTCTCGAATCGTATATACATATTGTCCAAAAAGACCATTCATGGACGGAATCGAAAAACCTCTGTGATTGAATACCCAAAACTGAAAACCATAAAAATCAACTAGTTTACCGCCTTCGGTTGGTTCTTTTAAATAACTTGCAGGCGAAATTGCCGCTTTCATGTAATCTTCGGGAACAAGCTGTTTGTCTTTCCATTTGCCATTTGTACGCATCAATTCTCCAAAACGAGCGTAGTCACGGGCCACTCCATTGAAACAGCAAAAGGCTTTTTCGTGCTTACTATCTCCATCCAAGAGCCATTTTGCATCGTTTTCTGCTCCCATTGGTTTCATAAAATACTCGGAGGTTAGTTCTGAAATATTCTTCCCAAAGGCTTTTTCAACTAAAAGCCCCAACACTTGTGTATCGCCGCTACGATATTCCCAATTTACGCCCGCTGGCTCTTTTGCTTCCATTAGATTTACAACATATTCTTGGTCATCGGCATAATACATCTTTGCTGCAAGGCCCATGTAGCTTTGGTCACTTTCTTTGTAGCTTGTTCCAGAACTCATCGTTAACAAATCCTTGATTCTTATTTTTGCCAAATCTCCTTCTTTAAAATGCGGAACGTAATTACCAACTGGTTCATCGAGTGACTTTATTTTCCCTTCGCCTACACCAATACCTACAAGCATCGAAATGATACTTTTCGCCGCCGAAAACGAACCACTAATACTATCTTTTGTGTATCCATCGAAGTATTTTTCGTAGATAATTTTACCATCTTGAATTACCAAGAAGGCATGGGTATTATTAGAATCAATCTTCGCCAAAAGCGAATCTGTAAGCTCAATTTTATTGTAAAGAGAATCGTGCGGCCAAACCTGCGGGGCATCACCATTTTCGATATTGCGAGATGGGTGCGTACGAAAATCAAAAATAGAATGTTTTCCCCATGCAATAAAATTTCGGACATGGTCAAACGCCGGAAGGTATAGCGTACCGGTTAATAAAATGGCAGTTAGCGAAACGCCAATGAGAGATTTTTTTAACATTATTATATATATTAGTTTTTTGTTAAATAGCGATCAGTAAAGTTAGTGTTTTTATTAAAATATTTGCAAAATTTAACTTATCAAAAGTTTTATTTAAAAGAATCTTGACTATCAAGTATTTAGAAAAAAAATTGAAATTATCTGAAACATTCGTTGCTAAAAAACAATTATTTAAGTATATTTGAAATACCATATTACTTTTAAGCAATGTCCCAAATATAAGAAAACATAAATAATTGGCGGAGAACCCCCGACCAATAAACTCCAAAACTATAATTCCAATGACCGACGTTGAACTATTACAAGTTGAACCACTTCTTATTGAAGACAAAACTCGTTTTGTTCTTTTCCCTATCAAACACGATGATATTTGGGAATATTATAAAAAACACGAGGCATCTTTTTGGACTGCCGAAGAGATTGACCTTTCGCCAGATTTGCAAGACTGGGCTAGATTAAATGACGGTGAACGCCATTTTATTTCGCACGTGCTTGCATTCTTTGCTGCCTCTGATGGTATCGTAAACGAAAATTTGGCAGTAAATTTCATTTCTCGTATTCAATTTGCTGAAGCAAAATGTTTCTATGGGTTCCAGATTATGATGGAAAATATCCACTCTGAAACATATTCACTGCTGATTGATACATATATTAAAGACCCAATTGAGCGTGACAAAATGCTTAATGCCGTTGATCATATTCCATGCGTTAAGAAAAAAGCAGATTGGGCTTTGAAATGGATTGATAATGGAAACTTTATCGACCGTTTATTAGCATTTGCGGTTGTAGAAGGCATTTTCTTCTCAGGCTCATTCTGCTCAATCTTTTGGATGAAAAAACGTGGTTTGATGCCAGGACTTACGTTTTCAAATGAGCTTATCTCTCGTGATGAAGGTTTACACCGCGATTTTGCTTGTTTACTTTATACACAATACATTCAGAATAAATATCCAGCCGATAAAGTGTATGATTTGGTACGCGATGCTGTTGAAATCGAAAAAGAATTCGTAACTGATGCTTTACCCGTTTCTTTGATTGGTATGAATTCTGAATTGATGTGCCAATACATCGAGTTCGTAGCCGACCACTTGCTCGAATCTCTTGGTTTAGACAAAACTTACAACGCTACCAATCCATTTGATTTTATGGACATGATTTCGTTACAAGGAAAAACCAATTTCTTTGAGAAACGTGTAGGCGAATACCAAAAGTCGGGCATTATGTCTCAAAAGAGCGAGATGGCTTTCTCTTTAGATGAAGAATTTTGATTTTCAACCAAAATTGGCTACAAAAAAGGCTGCAAATTTGATTTACAGCCTTTTTTGTAGGACATGTTTTCAACCTGTCGATTGCGAAAACATAAACAGGTTGAAAACCTAACTTAATTTGTAAATTTTACTTTCTTATAAATATCTTTTACCGCTATTTCTTTTCCATCAATCTGCATTCTATCATTATCATTATAAAAATCTTGATTAAGCCAAATATTTGGATTTTCGGAGCGTAAAAAATTCATCACTCCCAACTCTTTTTGACTCACGAAAATTATTTGTTTTAAACTCGGTAAAGATTTATACTCGTGAAGCTTTTCGGTTATATCAAAAACCTCGGTTGCCTTTGATAAAACCTCTACAATTATATAAGGATTCGTAATAATTGCTGTAGAATTTGCCTTAAAAATTGGCTCACCTTTCAAAACCAACACATCAGGCATATAATAACCTCCTTCAAATTTTGGAATCTGAACGCCTGAATTGCTCCCCAATACATAGTGTTCGTCGCTGTCTGAAAATAAAATATTTAAAATTGCCCCTATGTTCATAACAAGGGTTTCGTGCCAAAAAGATGTTAATCCCATTGTAATTATTTCGCTTTTGTGGTATTCTACTTTAAAAGGTAATTTACTTGCCAAATCTAAATAATCCTCTTCCGATGCAGGAATACAGACAATCTCTTTGGTTTGCAACTCCTCCATAATAGTTTCTTTGATGCTCTTTGCGGCTACCATAATCGTTGAATTTTTATCAAATATATAAAAAAAGCATACCACAGACAACCCTCATCAGCATTTTTGGGTATCTCTCATATCTCCACCACAAAATGCCTCCCATTTGATTGAGGAAGAAAAGCCTCAACGCCAGTTTTTATTTCTTCGGCCAAAACTTCGAGCAGTTTAGTTTTCACAAAATGGCGATAGGTAACCAAACTTATTTCACGCACAGGTATGGGGGCTCTAAACTCTCGTATTTGCTTTTTTTGTTTTTCGCTGAAATTTATTACGGCCAATTCTGGCACAACCGTAATTCCATTATTCATTTCAACGATTTTTAGTAGTGATTCTATACTTCCAGCTTCGTATTCAAGATTACTAAAATCGGATTTTTTCTTACGCAATTCACACAAATTCATCATTTGCGAACGAAGACAATGACCTTCCTCGAGCAACCAAAGGCGATTTACGTCGATTTCTTCGGGCAAAATAAACTTTTTCTTGAGCGTAGTTTCTTTATTCGATACAAAAACTACCAGTTTTTCGTAAAAAAGTGGATATTCTTTCAAGCCTTCAATATTGATAGGCGTTGCCAAAATTCCGACATCAAGATGGTCTTTTTCCAATTGCTCAATAATTTGGTCTGTGTTTAGTTCGCTGACTTTTACTTTTAGTTGCGGATTATTTTTCAATAAATTATATAAAAACAGTGGCAAAAGATAAGGTGCAAGTGTCGGAATAATACCGATTCGGATTTTTCCTTTTACTTCGGCTTTCGTATCATTGGCGATTTGTTTTAGGTAGGCCGTTTCCTTCAAAATCACCTTTGCTTGTTTTATAATTCCTTTGCCTGTTTCGGTCGGTACGACTGGTTGTTTACTTCTATCGAATAAAATTACCTCTAATTCTTCTTCGAGTTTTTTAATCATCATACTCAACGTTGCTTGCGTAACACAACATTCATCGGCCGCTCTCTGAAAATGACGGTGTTTATCAACCGCTACTATGTAATCTAATTGCTGAAGATTCATTGATATTTAAATTAGATTTCATCTATACAAATGTAAAAAACATAAATTTCACTTAACAAGTTTTTTAAGTGAATAAAATAAGCAAAATCGACTTCAAAAAAATCTTTAATTTTTCTGTGACTAACTCGTCTTAAACAAAGATCTATATAAAATACAAAAAGATGATTGGGTTTATGGCAAAATCAATAATAGAGATTCAGAAATTATGATGAAAACGATACGTGGCGATTTGCTTATTCGAAATATAAATTAAAAAAACACCTAGTCGAAATTCGGCTAGGTGCATACTGTTACAGTTTAGGGTAGGTATTAATATCTTTTTTTTTGCTTAGGGTTGAACAATTTCGCTGTAATATTAAATTTCTTATTGGATAAATGCAAATAAAGTAGAATAGAATTTATAAAACTTCTTGCATTTAATTTATGAACTCTCCGTTTGGTGAGTAACAATTAGCCATTAAAACAGTTGTTATATTGAAATAAATACTATTTTATCATGCCAAAGTCTTTACTGAAATATAAAAATTACGACGTCCACTCGATTACGACAATTCATGAAGAAAACTCTAATGCGAATATAGCAACGTGGGTTATGCAAACAGCTATGGGTGGAAAAATGGTCTGTGTAGCTCTTTATAAAGTTGATTATACCATCGAACTTGTGAGAGCATCTATGATACTAAATATTAACCTACTACATACAGGGCAGACAAGTCTGATTAATAAGCTAGGGCGGCGTAGTGGAAAGGATAGTGATAAATTAAAAACCCTAAAATTTGAATTCGATAATCGAGGTTGCCCATTTTTAACAGAAGCAATTGGCTATATTCAATGCAAGGTTTTACATTCAACCGATGCTGGCGACCATGAACTTTTTGTCTGTGAAGTACAAAAACAGGTGGTATTAAACCCTGAAAAAGAAGTAATGACCAATAATTTTTTGAGGGAAAAAGGCTTAGTTCGTGGATAAATAATAAAGCCATTTTGGATTTATCTCGTATGGAGTTTTAAAAAACATAAAGCTGAAAGTATGAGACTCAATAATCTTTTTATATGTACAATTTTGTTGCTTTTTACGCAAAAAAACTATCAATTATCGCACCCTCACGATAATTGATAATAATTATCAATTGGGGCTACACCAGCTAAATTGGATGGCGTAGTTGCGGTATGTTTTCTACCGAAAATTTAGCATCAGCCCAATCTCCATGGTCGCAAAAAGCATTATCTCCAGATGTATCAGTAATTAATTTGAGTTGGTCGGTATTACTTATATTAAGATTTACATTTATCGTTGCTGATGAAAGATACAAGGTCGGGCTTATATAGGCCAAATTATTATCTTTAAATAGTTTAAAAATAACAATTCCACAGGTTCCAAACGAAATCTCATCATTGATACCAATTTTTGCCCTAAATGTATTGTATTGATTGAGGCTCAAATTATTGATTACTTCCGAATTAGCGTGTGTCTTAAGTCCTTTTTCATAAGTTATGCCATTGAGTGTTAGCGTACTGCCATCATATTTAAAAATAAGTTTCTCTATAGATATAGTATAGGACAAAGGTCTAAAAAGATAAGTTGCTTTTACCTTATTTTCCTTTAAAATTAGTTTTGCGTTTTTGCAAAAAAGCCATTATACCTTCCGCAAAATCGTGGGTTTTACCTAGAATTTCTTGATTTTCTGATTCTTGCTCTAAAATATCATCAACCGTGCTATTATATGACTGATTCAAAACTTTTTTCATTAATCCAATCGACTTTGTTGCGGCTGTTTTATAGTATTCCGTTAGTTCGTTTATAGCTTCATCGAGTGCTTCGTAAGGGACTATTTTTGTAACTAAACCTATATTTAGTGCTTCTTCCATATAGACTTTTCGGCCAGTGCTACATAATTCAAACGCTTTTTGCATACCTACAATTCGAGGCAAAAAGTACATCGAACCTGCATCGGGCATTAGTCCAATTCCTACAAAAAGTTCGCTCATGTAAGCATCTTTATTGGCAATAATCATATCACAAGCCAAGGCTAGCGACATCCCCGCTCCTGCTGCTATACCATTCATTCGGCAGAGGACTGGCTTTTCGGCATTTCTAATGGCACGAATCATCGGATTGTAGTTTTTGCGAAGCGAATCTCCCAACGATGCCATGCCTTCGTCCATACCGGCCTTTAAATCAGCTCCCGAACAAAAAGCTTTATCACCTACACCCGTAATAACAATAACTCTAACCGATGAATCATTGGAAGATACTTCCACAGCTTTCGTTATTTCATTGATTAGGGCAGTACTAAGGGCATTATATACTTGTGGACGATTGAGTGTAATGGTAGAAACACCATCAAATATTTCTAAGATTATATTTTCATACATAAGTAACTATCAATTATTTGGTTTTGATATATTAAAATTTAAGAAGTATACATACAAATATACAGCAAATAAGCATAATAATTTGGGATGGAAAGTATCTAAAAAAAACATTTTCATTTAAAATTTCTTTGAATTGCTTCCGAAACTCTATATTTGCAAACTTTTTTTACAAATAATCAAAAATTGAAGTGAGTCTAACTGGAAATGAGCAAGGTAATGGCAACCACGGTAATGGCCATCACCACCATAATCTCGACAAAGTATCTGCTGCTGGTCTGTTAATTGCATTGGGGATAGTTTTTGGAGATATCGGTACTTCGCCACTTTATGTTTTGAAAGCAATAGCATCAAATGAAGTAATTAGTGAAGAAATAATTTTTGGAGCATTATCTTGTGTTTTCTGGACTTTAACTCTACAAACTACGGCAAAGTATGTAATTTTGATTCTGAAAGCTGATAATAGAGGTGAAGGTGGAATTTTTGCATTGTATACCCTCGTCAGAAGGCATGCACGATGGCTTACAATTCCTGCCATTATTGGCGGTAGTACAATGATTGCTGATAGCATCATTACGCCTCCGATTTCGGTATCATCCGCAGTTGAAGGTCTTTTGATTTTATATCCTAGTATTAAAGTTGTTCCGATTGTTATTGCCATTATTTCAGGCTTGTTTTTCGTGCAGATTTTAGGAACAAATGCGGTCGGGAAAGCATTTGGCCCAATCATGACAGTTTGGTTTTTGATGCTCGGCACATTCGGAGCTATCAATGTCTTTCAAGATTTTTCAGTTTTCAAAGCTCTTAATCCTTATTACGCTTACCAATTACTTGCACATCACCCAGGTGGATTCTTTTTGTTAGGGTCGGTATTTCTATGCACCACTGGAGCGGAAGCCCTTTACTCTGATATGGGTCATGTTGGGCGTGGAAACATTCGAATCAGTTGGATTCTTGTAAAGGTCTGTTTACTGCTCAATTATTTCGGACAAGGTGTTTATGTGATGAGTCTAAACGGGCAGAAACTTGGCACTCGCAACCCCTTTTATGAAATTATGCCACAGTGGTTTTTACCAGTCGGCATCGTAATTGCCGCAATGGCTACAGTAATTGCCAGTCAAGCAATGCTCACTGGTGTTTTTACCTTAGTTTCTGAAGCCATTCGTCTAAACTTTTGGCCAAAAATTAAAATCAATTTCCCTTCTAACCAAAAAGGACAAATCTATATTCCGAGTGTTAATATAATGCTCTATATTGGTTGCATTGGTGTAATCACATATTTCAGCCGAGTTTCCGATGAAATGACAATTAAAGAAGGTCACAAAGTTTTGGTTTCAACTGCGATGGAAGCAGCCTACGGCTTGGCTATCGTTCTGACGATGCTTATGAACACCTTTTTATTTAGCTATTATCTTTACGCCAAAAAATCAAGATTTGCATGGGTGATCATTTATTTCTGTCTGTTTTTCTTCATAGAATGTTGCTTCTTGATTGCTAATTTACAAAAATTCATGCATGGCGGTTGGGTTTCGATGCTCATTGCAATCGTAATGATTGCTATCATGTATATTTGGCTTAGTGCCTCAAAAATCAAAGCAAGGCTGACCGAGTATGAGAAGTTAGATAAATATACCGACTCATTAAAAGAACTTAGTTCAGATATTACCGTTCCAAAATATGCCACCCACTTGGTATTTCTAAGCAATGCGGGTCGGGCGTCGGAGATAGAAAACAAGATTATCTACTCAATTTTTCAGAAACGCCCAAAACGTGCCGATGTATATTGGTTTGTGCATATTGATACAGTCGATGATCCTTATACAATGGAATATAAGGTCATGACAATAGCCGATGATGATGTTTATAAAGTGAATTTCCGTTTGGGCTTTAGAGTGCCTCAAAAAATAAATCTTTATTTCAGAAGAGTACTCGAAGACATGGTTAAAAACGGAGAAGTTGATATTCGTAGCCGTTATGAATCATTGAACCGACACAATGTAATCGGCGATTTTAGATTTGTCGTTCTCGAAAAATTCTTATCTTATGATAACCAACTTTCATTTTTTGAAAACCTCATTATGAAAGCCTATTTCTTTATCAAAGGTTTCACACCATCAGAAGATAAATGGTTTGGGCTTGATAGTAGTGCAGTAAAAGTTGAAAAAGTGCCATTAGTGATTCGTCCAACAGAAAACATTAATCTCAAACGTATTCCATGGTCAGGAAATGGAAATCCTATCGCTGGGCATTGATAAAAAATAATTTAAAAATAAAATTTCTGTTTTAAGGAAAAAACAACAGTTTATGAAAATACTCATCACAGGCGGAGCAGGATTTGTAGGTTCGGCCTTGGCACTTTCGTTGAAAGCAAATTATCCATCCTACGATATTTATTGTTTGGATAACCTTCGTCGCAAAGGCTCAGAATTAAACGTTGCTCGATTGGGCAAAGCAGGAATCACTTTCGTGCATGGCGATATTCGTAGTAAAGAAGATTTCGATGCTCTTCCAATTGTTGATACCGTAATCGAAGCCTCAGCCGAGCCTTCGGTTTTGGCTGGAATCAATGGCGGTACACCCGATTATTTGATTAATACTAATCTTTTTGGGACGGTAAATTGCCTAAACTATGCCGTAAAATGCAACGCAAAATTCATTTTTCTTTCAACAAGTCGAGTTTATCCAATTAAAACCATCGAAACTCTCGATTTTGATGAGCAAGAAACTCGTTATCAATTAACTGATAATCAAGCTATTAAAGGTGTTTCAGCCAAAGGAATTGCCGAAGATTTTCCGTTAGATGGCGTTCGTTCCCTTTACGGAACAACCAAATTGGCTTCTGAATTAATCATTCAAGAATACAACGAATTTTATAAGCTTCCGACCGTTATCAATCGTTGTGGTGTGCTTACAGGCCCATGGCAAATGGGAAAAGTTGATCAAGGTGTAATGGTACTTTGGATTGCTAAACACTTCTTTGAGCAAAAACTCTCTTATATTGGCTATGGTGGAGAAGGCAAACAAACCCGTGATATTCTGCACGTGGCTGACCTTTATCGCTTAATTGATTGGCAGTTACATAACTTTGAGAAAGTAAACGGTGAGATTCTGAATGCTGGTGGAGGGGTTGATGTAAGCGTTTCTTTGCAAGAATTAACCGAAATTTGCCAAAGAGTAACTGGCAAAACAATTCCGATTACTAAAATCAAAGAAAACCGGCCTGCGGATATTCGTTTGTACGTAACCGATAACTCGAAAGCAACTGCCTTGACAGGTTGGAAACCAGAAATTGGTGTTGAAGAAATCGTAAAAGATATAACACAATGGTTATCAGATAATCGTGCAGATTTAGAGCCGATTTTGAAGTAAATCTTCGCTGATTCCGACAGTTTCGCTTGTCCAATTAGCTTTAGCACCAAAAACAAAAGTGGCATACATTGTTATCATTGATAAACAGGTATGCCACTTTTTTATTATCCAAATCTTGCCTAGGACTTCGTTACCTTCGACTTCGCTCAGTCAAAGAAAATGCCGTCTGAGCGGAGCAGAGGGCAAACAGTTTCTCACCGAAGCCAAAGAAAACGCCGCCCGAGGGTAGTCGAGGGCTACTTCAACTTTTCCTCAAATAACTTCAAAATACGCTTGTATTCGTCCATCCAAGAAGTTGGTTCTACAAAACCGTGGTCTTCCATTGGGTAGCTAGCCATTTCCCAATTTTCTTTTTTAAGTTCGATAAGGCGTTGTACCAAACGATACGAATCTTGAATATGCACATTGACATCAACCATACCATGACAAATCAATAAATGTCCTTTCAAGCCTGCTGCGTGATAAATTGGCGAACTTTTACGGTAAGCCAAGCTATCGGTTTGGGGTTCATTCAAAATATTTGCAGTATAACCGTGATTATAAGCTGCCCAGTCGGTTACGGGCCGAAGAGCCGCTCCTGCCGCAAAAACATCGGGCGTTGTAAACATGGCCATTAAAGTAATAAAACCGCCATACGACCCACCATAAACACCTATTTTCTTAGGGTCGATGCCATATTTTGAAACCAACAATTTTGCTCCATCAACATTATCTTCTAAATCTTTTCCGCCCATAAAACGGTAAATTCCTGTACGGTGATCACGACCATAGCCCGCACTTGCACGATAATCTATGTCTAATACGGTATAACCTTTATCAACCAATAAATTATGAAACATATACTCTCGCGAATACTGACTCCACCATTTATGAGCATTTTGTAAATATCCTGCTCCGTGAACAAATACAACAGCTTTTTTATTTTTCAATTTAGCAATTGGCTCATAAATTCTAGCAAAAACTTCTACGCCATCTCGAGCCGAGAATGAGATTACTTTTGCATCTTTCCAAGCGTAAACCTTAAATTCATCGGTCAATGAATTGGTCAATTGCTCGGCTTTGGCATTGGGTTTATTTTCTTGCAAAAACAGTTCCCATGGTTTATTGATGTATGAGTAGCGAATTGCCAAAGTTGATTCATCGGGTGAAAGCGTTACATCGTTTGCCCCAACCATACTTGTCAATTTTACTCTTTCGCCACCTTCGACCGACATTTTATAGAAATGCTGTTCGCCAGAATGTGCTTCGTTGGTAGTCAGATAAAACGATTTTTTATCTTTCGATAATTGGGTTTGCTGCACTTCAAATTTGCCTTTGGTAAGCTGTTTTTTCTCGCCAGTTACCAAATTTACAGTATAAAGATGTGAATAACCATCAACTTCTGACTGAAAATAAAGCGTTTGGGAATCGACCCAACCTAAACCTGCACCGCCGAAATTAAAACCGATTCCAGGGCCACCAACCCATGCTTCGTCATGCTGGCGGTCGAGTAATTTTAGCTTTCCAGTTGCTGGTTCGAGTTGCATAATCCAACGGTCTTTATTATCAACCGAACGAATATTTACAACCGCATAAGAGCCATCGGGCGACCAAATCGGGCCTAAAACAATTATTTTTCGGGCAACTACCTTCTTCTTGGTTGTATCTTTCTTGGCATAATCTTTCAAGAATTCTGGCTGCTCCATAATTCCTGGAATGTCTTTCGTAACTACCTGATAAACAGTATCTTTCTTAGTATCATACACAAAGTTTTCATAAGTTGCTAAAGGCGAACCGACCTTTGTGCGAGCGGCAATGTCTTCCGTAAAACCAGATTCGGTTACGTAGCTTGGCACAATCGTAGTTTTGGCATTTTTGGGCTGTACCGAAAGACGATAAGTAATGTATCGTAAATCGGGGCTGATTTGTGGTTGTTCCAAAGTTTTATCTTCTGTGTAAATCTCTTTTGGGCGTTTGGATTGGTCGAGTTTGGCCAATTTTTCGGCTTCCTCTTTCTTTTCTTTGCGTTCTTTCAAGACCTCAAACATGGCTAATTGGTCAGCTTTTAACCATTTTTCTTCATCATTGGCAGGTTTTACTTCTGCTTTTTTACTGCCTGTCAGAAAATTTGATAGCTGCGTAACCGAACCATCTTCCAAGCTCAAACTAAATAAATTATTACTTCTTCCGAAGATAATTTTTGTTTCATCACCACTAAAATATGGATTCGAGTCACGCTCAATTGTGTTGGTTAATTGCTTAATTTTCAAGGTTTTGGTATAAAGCAAATAAAGTTCGCCTTGCTTTTCGTAAACCTTCATTGAGCGACTAGGGCTGTAAGTTCCCGATTGAGCAGGCAATGCTCGGCGTTCTTTTGGAGTAACTTTCACGGGTATTCTGTCGGGCAAAACAAATTTATAGAGCGAATCACCTTTATTTTTATCGGGATTCCACGAAAAATAAAGCGTTTTACCATCTTCTGACCAAAAAATATTACTTGGAGAAGTACCAATCCATTTCGATTGGTCTTGCATGATTTTTTCGACCGTAAGGGCTTGACCGAAAGTAAATTGAGAGATAAAAATACTTATAAATAGTAATGATGTTTTTTTCATTGACGAAGTTTGTATAGGGTTTGATATAAAAGAAAAGTGCAATCTTTGCTTTTCAAAGATTGCACTTTTTCCTAAAAATTCAAAGGGTCGAGTTCTTTAAAGTGACCATTCATAGCGATTCGCTCTTTGGTTCGTTCAACTTCTGTCACAACTGGGATAATTCTTTCGAGGTGGTCTATTAGAATTTCTTGTCTGACTTTTTCATTGGAAGTTATCAGAACCTCATATTCTTCTTGGATCGAAATACCAATTTTATGAACAATTCGATGGCTAAAAGGCATATATTCTGGTTTTTCGAAATCAACTTTTACTTTCAGTAAATGATAGAGTTTTTCGACCAGACTTAACAAATAGGGATTAATAACATCATTTAAATCTTCATTTTCGATAAAAATCACCTCGCCTCCAGCATATAATTTACCATTTGCTGGATTCTGAAAATCAACGATTCTGAAAATTCGTAAACCTTTAGTTTTGATGTCCATTCGGCCATCTCCGTAGCGTTTTGATAGTAATTTTACTTCGACTTCTGTACCATATCCTAGTAATTTACTATTGACAAAAGAAGGAATTCCGAAAGTTTTATTTTCGTCTAAACATTCATCTATCAACTGACGATAACGAGGCTCGAATATATGTAAATTAAGGTCTTCGTGCGGAAAGACCACTAAATTTAGCGGAAATAGAGGTAAAAAGTTCATTAAGTTCTAAGTGATGAGTTGTGACAGGGTCGCCTGTGCGATTCTGAGTGCAAACACTTTTATGTTTACTTCTACTCTCGAGTTCATAGTTTCAAACTTCAAATAGTAGATTATTGTTTTAGCTGCAGTGGTTTTTCCACACTTAAACCAATCGACATCACGTACGGAAGCGGGTCCTGACGCATATATTGCTTCAATTTGATGGTATATTTTCCTTTTTTAGGAAACTTAAAATTACGAGTTGAAAGCACTTTATGGTTATAAATATCACCTAATCCTTCACCGAATGGCTTACCCGTTTTGGGATTGAAAAGCGTAACTTCTTCAAGGCGATTACTGATTTGCTTGCCATCTGGCCCGTAGATGTAGCGGGTTACATAAAGATTATTGTAAGGATATTGCGAAGCATTACGAATCAAGAGGTAAATACTGTAAGGCACTGTCTCGTCTTTAACTTCAAACGTAAAAGAAGGAATATTTTTTACATACCAATTGGTATCTTTCAAATCTTCGTAAGATTTAAAGATTGCATTATTATCGCACGATAAAACCCACACCGAAATCAATAGCATGGAATTAATAATCAATGTTTTTTTTAAATATTTCACCAATTTTTGTTTGTTATTCATCTATTTTCTCTGATTTTTTTACTTTACTTATTTTGAAACAGACGCGATACTCATTATATACATATCACGTCCGTTTTTATTTAACTATTGCTGCTCGGTATCTGACTTATTAGACGTGGTTGGTTTTTCGTCACCTTGCTTGTTCTGGGATTTATTATATGTAACACCACCTTTTTTGTGCTGAGGATGTTGCGGTTTCCCTTGGTTTCCTCCTTGGTTATTCGGACGATTCTGATTAGGGTTTGGTTTTCCTCCTTGTAAGGTAGTACCCAGCGGGGAGCCGCCCTGCGGGGAGCCGCCCTGCGTATTTTCTTGTTTGCTTATGTTTTGACCTCCTTGTTGTTGCTGTTTAGGATGCCTTTGCTGTCCGCCCTGTTGTGGGCTATTATGAGTATTGCCCTGTTTGTTGAGATTTTGGTTGCTCTTTAGCTGGTTGTTCCCTTTATTTTGAGGAGAATCACCACCCTGATGCGGGCCACCCTGATGCGGGCCACCCTGATGCGGGCCACCCTGATGCGGATTATTTGGTTGAACCGCATTATTACGATTCTGATTGTTTACTCCTTGTTGGTTATTTTTTTGAGAATTATTTCCTTGTTTTTGCAGAGAGTCGCCCTGCGGACTTCCTCCTTGTGGTGAGCCACCTTGAGGATTGCCGCCCTTGTTTTGTTGTTGGTTATTGTTTTTCGGAGCAATAAATTCTTGTTTAGCTAAATCTCCTTGTGGAGTTCCGTGTGGACTATTATTTCCACGATTTTGCTGTGGCTGATTTGGACGATTTTGTTGGTTTTTATTACCCGAATTTTGCTGTGGCTTTTTAACTTTATCAGTGTATTTTTTATCCAAACGGTCTAAATCTGAGTTTCTTGGAGCATTTTTATCAACTATAATTGAATCAATTAGATTCAAGTCTTCGAGCGAGTTTGGTAAAATACCTTTTTCGTTCATCTTCATGATTTCTACCACTTGATGAATCGGTAATGAATGCCAGTTGATATCATTGTTATAGCTAAACCACATGATTCGACGGAAAATGTCTGTTTTTTGTAATACTGCAATTCCTTTTTCGGTTTTCAAAGGCTTTTCTACTGTCGGAATATCGCTCAAAGCATCAAGATAAGTTTCTAATTCGTAATTTAAGCAACATTTCAAACGTCCGCACTGACCCGAAAGTTTAGCTGGATTGAGCGAAAGATTCTGATAA
>Ga0247831_1001247_pt1 | contig 49976 bp, 50 predicted proteins | sample LaCruzMarch2015__9_FD_192406 | JGI IMG/M metagenome (GOLD analysis project Ga0247831, IMG submission 192406) | Freshwater microbial communities from meromictic Lake La Cruz, Castile-La Mancha, Spain - LaCruzMarch2015_1m | ecosystem: Environmental > Aquatic > Freshwater > Lake | place: Spain...
CAATGAAGGCTGCAGATAAGTCAGGTAGCGCATTTGCGATCATTTTGGGGGAGACCGAGTTAGCTTCCGAATCGGTTGAACTCAAGCGAATGAAAGATGGCGAACTATCCTCGGTTAAGATTAGCGAACTAGGAAAAGCTCTTTCCGCGCACAAATAGTTATTCGATAGAAAGTAGTTGAAAGTAATGATTCGTACCCATGATGCCGGATCCCTTCGTGCCAGTCACGCGGGTCAGACAGTCACTCTCGCCGGTTGGGTAGCTCGACGCCGAGATCATGGCGGTGTTGCATTTATTGATTTACGTGATGCCACAGGTTCTGTTCAGGTTGTTATTCGCGATGAGGTATTAGCTGGTTCCCTGCGTGCAGAATGGTGTTTAGCAATTACAGGTGAGGTGGTCGCACGCCCAGCTGGAAATGAAAATTCAGGACTACCAACGGGTGCAATTGAAGTCATGGGGGACGCAATCACCGTGTTGAGTGAATCAGCTCCGCTTCCTTTCCCTGTAGATTCTGGCGTTGAATCTGAAATCTCAGAAGAGGTAAGACTTCGTTACCGCTATTTAGATTTACGCAGAGAAGGACCGGCTTCAAATCTTAGACTTCGCTCTCGAGTTACCTCAGCAATCCGACGCGCAATGGATGATCTTAATTTTCTGGAGATCGAAACTCCTTATCTCACCAGATCCACTCCCGAAGGTGCTCGTGACTTTCTAGTTCCGGTGCGTCTACAGCCTGGTAGTTGGTATGCCTTGCCTCAGTCACCGCAGTTGTTTAAGCAATTGCTCATGGTTGCGGGTATGGAGCGTTACTACCAGATTGCACGTTGTTTCCGTGATGAGGATTTTCGCGCAGATCGTCAACCAGAATTTACACAACTTGATATTGAAATGTCATTTATCGATCAGACAGACATTATTGCTGTAGCAGAGAAAATTCTTGTTGACGTTTGGAAAGATAGCGTTGGCTACACAATCCCGACGCCGATTCCCCATATGACCTACAAAGATGCGATGAATCGATTCGGTTCAGATAAACCAGATCTGCGTTTCGACAATGAACTTGTTGAAGTTACCGAATTCTTTGCACATACTCCGTTTAGAGTTTTCCAGGCTGAGTATGTTGGCGCTGTTGTAATGCCTGGGGGTGCGAGCTCACCTCGCCGCGAATTAGATGCATGGCAGGACTGGGCGAAAGCGCGTGGAGCAAAAGGTCTTGCCTACATTCTTCTTAATGAGGATGGCACTCTCGGAGGGCCGGTATCTAAAAATATCTCACCCGAAGAACAAGCTGGGATTGCAGCAACCGCTGGTGCTAAGAATGGTGATGCTATTTTCTTTGCAGCAGGAGATCGTGCATCCTCGCAAGCGTTATTGGGCGCGGTACGTCTTGAGATTGGTAAGAGATGCAACCTCATCGAAGAGGGTGCTTGGAAATTCTTATGGGTTGTCGATGCGCCAATGTTTGAGCCGACCGATGATGGTGGCTGGACTGCTGTTCACCATCCCTTCACGGGCCCAAAACCTGAGTTTGCAAAGAGTTTTTCGACTGATCCAGCAAATGCTCTCGCTTACGCATATGACATTGTGCTCAATGGAACCGAGCTTGGTGGCGGATCAATTCGTATTCATGACAAGGAGATTCAAAAGGAAGTCTTCCGTGTCATCGGCTTAAGTGATGAAGAAGCAAATAGCAAATTTGGTTTCTTGCTTGAGGCATTTAATTACGGGCCACCACCTCACGGCGGAATCGCACTTGGATTGGATCGCGTCTGTGCGCTGTTAACTGGCAGTGATTCGATTCGCGAAGTCATTGCATTTCCTAAGACGGCAAGTGGCGGAGATCCACTGACAGGCGCTCCGACTCCTATCACTGCTGCTCAACGAAAAGAGAGCGGAATGGATTTTAAGCCAGATACACCTGCTTCATAGGTGATCGGGTAGGCTTACAACATAACCCGCTTACGCGTATTTTAGGGAAAGGTGAGAATCATGGGTCCAGGTGGAATTGCAACCATTATCTGTGCAGTGTCTCTGCTTGCTATCGCGATCTCACTCGCGTACATGGGTCTTCGAGTAAGCAAGTTTATTGACGAGGCGAGTCTCTCTCTTAAAGTTCTTACCGAAGATACTGCGCCACTCATTCAAGAATCAACGCGCACACTCGAGTTAATCAATAGCCCTCTAGAGTCTTTTGCCAAGATCACTAAGAATGTAGAAGAGGTAACAACAAAGGTTTCTGAGGTAGCAACTGATTTCATGGATAAGAGTGGCCCTGCGGTAAAGGTTGCCGGCGCGCTTATCACTGCAGCTCAGGCAAGTAAGTCTCGCTCGAAAAAGAAGAAGAAGGCTGAGTGAGTGTAGTTCGTGGAATCGGCAGAGATCCGCGCACGTTGGCTGCGCTTTTTTGAAACAGGGAACTCCCAGGGTTTAACCCACACAGTCGTTCCATCGGCATCACTTATTGCCGACGACCCAAATCTCCTTCTCGTAAACGCGGGCATGGTTCCATTTAAACCTTTCTTTCTGGGAGAAGTAACTCCTCCCTACAAGCGTGCAACCTCAGTTCAGAAATGTGTTCGCACACTTGATATCGATGAAGTTGGCAAAACAACGAGACATGCATCTTTTTTCCAAATGTGCGGTAACTTTTCATTCGGCGATTACTTTAAAGAGGGTGCGATTGCACTTGCATGGGAATTGTTAACAAAGCCAGTCGCTGATGGGGGATATGGTTTTCCGGAAGAGCGTCTCTGGGTAACTGTTTATCTCGATGATGATGAGGCTGCCGATATCTGGCATAAAAAAATTGGTGTTCCGCTAGAGCGAATCCAGCGTCGCGATATGGCGGATAACTTCTGGTCAATGGGTGTGCCAGGACCGTGCGGTCCTTGTTCTGAAATTTATTATGATCGTGGACCTGCCTACGGAATAGATGGCGGACCGATCGCAGATGAGAATAGATATCTTGAAGTGTGGAACTTGGTATTCATGCAGAACGAACGTGGCGCTGGCGGCGGAAAAAACGGATACCCAATTCTTGGAGAGCTCCCAGCGAAAAGTATCGATACAGGTCTTGGACTTGAACGTATGGCGGCCTTGTTGCAGGGTGTCGAAAATATTTACGAGATCGATACCACTATGCAGATTCTCTCAAAGGCATCACAGCTTTCTGGCGTGAGCTACGGAAAGAATGAAAAGTCAGATGTATCTCTACGTATTATTGCAGATCATGCGCGCACTGCAGCAATGCTGATTGGTGACGGAGTTACTCCTGGTAACGAAGGCCGAGGATATGTCTTGCGCAGAATGATGCGCAGAACAATTCGAAACATGCGACTCCTTGGAACAAATGATCCAAGCATGGCCACTCTCACAGAGGCTGCGATTGGGGCTATGGGTCCTGCGTATCCTGAACTCATCGCCGACTCTTCTCGCATTTTAGCTGTGAGCGCCTCAGAGGAAGAAAGTTTCTTGCAAACTCTCAAGAGCGGCACCGCAATCTTTGATTTGGCAGCTAGTGCAGTAAAGGCCACCAAATCAACAAAGATGAGTGGCGATGATGTATTCAAACTCCACGACACATATGGTTTCCCTTTCGATCTCACTCTAGAGATGGCTCGTGAAGTTGGCCTAGAAGTAGATGAGCCGGGATTCACGCGTCTCATGAAAGAGCAACGCGATCGAGCAAAGGCTGATGCGCGTGCCAAGAAGAGTGGTCACACCGATCTAAGTGAATACAAGAAAATCGCCGATGCATCAGGTACAACAGAGTTTGTTGGTTATACGCAGACAGAGACTGAGTCACGAGTCAATGCAATTTTGGTTGATGGAGTAGGAGCCAAGAGCGCTAAGGCCGGAGATGATGTCGAGATTATTCTGGATCGCACTCCGTTCTACGCTGAAGGCGGTGGTCAGTTAGCTGATGGTGGAACGATCACTCTTAGCGATGGATCCGTTGTAGAGATTGATGATGTGCAGACTCCGGTACCTGGAGTTTCGATACATCGCGGTCGCGTCCTTTCTGGTGCAATCGAAGTAGGGCAAACAAGTGTTGCTCTCATCGATCAAGAGCGTCGCAACGCAATCTCGCGTGCACACACTGCAACGCATATGGTGCATAAGGCATTCCGTGAGATTCTTGGCGAGACAGCCACGCAAGCGGGCTCAGAGAATTCACCAGGTCGCTTCCGTTTTGATTTTCCTGCAACTGGCGCCTTATCTGATGGTGTACTCGATGAGGTTGAAGCGAGAGTTAACGCTCTACTTCTTGATGATCTAGCAGTTACAGCAGAAGTAATGTCACAGGATGAAGCGAAGAAACTCGGCGCAATGGCGCTCTTCGGTGAGAAGTATGGCGATCGCGTGCGCGTTGTAAGTGTGGGAGATTGGGCTCGCGAACTTTGTGGCGGAACGCACGTGGGCAGATCCGGTCAGCTTGGTGTTGTTAAACTTCTTTCAGAATCTTCAATCGGCGCTGGAGTTCGACGTGTTGAAGCACTTGTCGGTGTGGATGCCTACCAATTCCTAGCGCGTGAACATGTCCTACTCAACTCGCTGACACAGATCATTAAGGGTGCTCGCGTAGAAGAACTTCCAACGAGAATCAATGATTTAGTTTCAAAGATGCGTGATATCGAAAAAGAGTTATCAACGCTGCGTACTTCTTCGGCCATGGAAAGTGCCGCGTCCCTTATCTCGACAGCAAAGGTTGTCGCTGGGACCACAGTGGTTGTCGGTTCACTTGCTGATGGAATAGCTGCGGATAACTTGAGATTGATTGCACTCGATCTGCGCGCAAGAAATAGCAATACTGTGGTGGCGCTAACTAGCGTCGTGGAAGAGAAGATTGTCTTGGTTGTTGCAGTAAGTGATGATGCGCGTCAGGCCGGTGTGAAGGCTGGTGCACTAGTAAAACTTGGAAGTGTAATACTCGGCGGTGGCGGTGGCGGTAAAGATGATTTCGCGCAAGGTGGAGGAAGTGATCGTTCGAAGATCGCTGCAGCCCTGGAAGCGATCGAACTAGCTATCGCAGGTAAATAATGTCTCGGCTGGGTCGTCGACTCGCCTTTGATTACGGGGATGTGCGAATCGGCGTTGCGGTCTGCGATCCGGATGGAATTCTTGCAACACCACTTGAGTTTCTCGATACAAAGGATCCATCTTTAAAGTCTTCGATTCTCGCCCTCTGCGAGGAGTATGAGCCAACAAAAATTTACGTTGGACTGCCATTGAACCTTTCGGGAGAAGAGTCAGAGTCGACAAAGAAAGCTCTTGCATTCTCTGATCTACTTACCCGCCTTGTCACCTGTCCGGTAAAACTCATTGATGAACGACTAACGACATCTTCGGCATCTGCCTCTCTTTCGCAGGCAGGGTTGAGTGCAAAGGGTGCCCGCAAGAAGATAGATTCACAATCAGCTGTGATTATTCTGGAGTCGGGATTGGCTCAAGATCGTGAATAGACGACCACTTGTTCGAGTAATTGCTGCCCTTCTAGTAAGCGTCGTCGCTATCTATTCTCTTTCGGTTTTCAAGTCTGGACCAAGGGCTGCAGCTGATTTTGTATGTTCACCACAGTCAGATCCCAAGACGGCTTCTATAGATGTTACTTCGGGTGAAACGGGATCAGAGATTGCCCGAGAGTTATTTGAAAAAGATGTCGTTGCTTCATCTGAGGCATTCTTCAGACTCGCAGTTGCAGATCCAAGAGCACAGTTGATTGCCCCCGGAGTCCACACCATTGATACTCAAATTTGCGCAAAGAGCGCCCTGGATCAACTCTTGGATAGCAATCGAATTGCTGGACTCATCGCGGTAGCAGAAGGTGCGTGGGTAAGTGAGATCAAGAAATTATTCACCAAAGCTGGCTATCCACAAGCTGAAGTCAAGGCCGCATTTTCAAGTGTTGTTCTTCCGAAACCCTTTACTCAGCTAGAAGGCCTTCTCTTTCCAGCACAATATAGTTTTGCACAAGGCACAAAAGCTGACGTTGCACTTAAAGAGATGATCACACGAGGAATGAGCGAAGTCGTAAAGGTTGGTTTCCTTTCCGAGCAATCCCAATACACGCCCCAACAACTCTTAACTATTGCTTCGATTATTCAAGCTGAGGGCGGTGACGGAGATTTCACCAGAGTTTCGCGAGTAATCTATAACCGGATGAGGATAGGCATGCCATTACAAATGGATTCGACTGTCCACTTCGTGATGGAGTCTCGCGGGAACATATTCTTAAGCACCAAATCAACTCTCATAGATTCGCCATATAACACCTACAGAAAATATGGGCTTCCACCTGGCCCAATCGGCAATCCTGGTCGTGCTGCAATGGAGGCAGCCCTATCACCAGCAGCGGGGGATTGGCTTTATTTTATTACCGTAGCACCGCAAGACACGCGCTTCACCTCATCATTAGATGAATTCAATAAGTGGAAGGTAATCTACAAAAAGAATTTACGAGACGGAAAGTTTGAGGATAATAAGTGATTAGAGGTGCGGTTCTGGGATCTCCAATCACTCACTCGCTTTCACCGGTTCTGCATACTGCCGCCTTCGAATATATGGGTGTGGCCGGAAGTTATGAAGCTATAGATGTCCCAAGTGGAACTTTGAAGGAGTTCTTCCTGAGCAATGAATCTAAGTTCGATTACTTCTCACTCACGATGCCACTCAAGGAAGAAGCCCATCTTCTCGGTGTGACGTGTGATGAACTCTCGTTGCGCATCGGTTCTGTTAACACCTTATACAAGAGAGATGGAAACTGGTTCGGTACATCTACAGATGGATCAGGATTTTTGTCCGCACTTGTAGCTCAAGGGTTTTCCAAATTCTCGAACGCTCTTATCTTGGGAGCAGGAGGGACGGCTCGAGCAGTTGCAGGCGCACTTGATGGAAAGATCGAGACTCTCACGGTCATGGGACGTACTTCGACTCGACGGAATGCATTGGGACGCTGTGTTGAAAAATCGGTATTCAGTTATCTTCCTTGGAGTAATGATCTAGAGATTGACTCGTACGACCTGATAATCAATACGACACCCGCAGGTGCCGCTGATTTGTTTGCTGAAAGTTTGCCCTCGCAAGTATCGGGTCTTCTCTTTGATGTGATTTATAAACCGTGGCCAACTCTTCTTGCATCGGCCTGGGAAAATCGCTCCGGCACAGTGATAAACGGTAAAGAGTTACTTTTGTGGCAAGGATTGGATCAACTAGCGTTAGTTCTCAAAGAAAAGATCGATCGAGCCCTTCTATCACGGCACTTGCGTGAGAAACTTTCTCAGCTTTAACCACAGCCTAGATTCATGTAGGCAAAGACTCTTTCTCGTTTATTACTCTGCCTGAATGCAGATTGTGGTTATTTCAATTCTTGCGGGTATTGCTCTGGTCGACGCACGCACTCATCGAATACCAAACCGGGGGGTTTTGATTCTCGCAATCGCATCAGTTGCGACGATTGATTACGGAGACCACGTACTGATTAACCAACTGCGAACCTGTGCCGCCGTTCTCTCAGTTTCAATTTTTCTCTCGATTTTTTGCGGACTTGGTATGGGTGATGTGAAACTTCTAGGAGTACTCGCGATGTTCGTCCTTCCGCCAGAGCCTGGCGCATATAAGGTTTTTCTGCTCACGGTCGCTCTCACTGCTTCAGTTCATGCAATCTTTCTATCTCGGGGAGCCATTCGTAAATCTGTTGATATACCCCTTGCCCCTGCACTACTTTTAGGAACAATCATCGCTTTAGTCGCTAAATAAGTAAGCATGAGCGCCACAGATCTGCCAGAATATGCTCATGCGTTGGCTCACTGCAGGAGAATCACATGGTCAAGCGCTCTCAGCAATTATTGAGGGCGTTCCTGCCCATGTTGCTATTGATTCAACTTTTCTTGATTTTCATCTTGCGCGTCGTCGTCTTGGTTTTGGACGCGGGGCAAGACAGAATTTTGAAGCAGATAAGATTTCGATTATCGGCGGCGTCCGTTTAGGTCAAAGCCAAGGTGGACCAATAAGTATTCAGGTTGCCAACTCTGAGTGGCCTAAGTGGGAAAAGGTAATGAGCGCCGATCCTGTAGAGGCTAGTGAGATTGAAGGGCTGGCACGTAACGCGCCACTGACTCGACCACGTCCTGGTCATGCAGATTTAGTTGGAATGCAGAAATATGACTTTGATGATGCCCGCCCAATTCTTGAGCGAGCCAGTGCTCGTGAGACCGCGGCGCGTGTAGCGCTAGGGGCGGTTGCTCGCGCGTTTTTGGAACAGAGCGTTGGAATTACCATCTTGAGTCACGTTATTTCGATTGGCGCAGTGCGCGTGCCAGAGACTGCAGACTTGCCGTCCTATAGCGATATGTCACGAATTGATAGCGATCCAGTTCGTTGTGCTGATGCCGAGACCAGTGCGAAGATGATTGAAGAGATCGATAGCGCGCATTCTGACGGAGATACTTTAGGCGGAGTATGTGAGATTTTGGCATACAACCTTCCACCTGGTCTGGGTTCGCATGTGCACTGGGATCGTCGATTAGATGCACGGTTGGCAAGTGCGATGATGGGTATCCAAGCAATTAAAGGCGTTGAAATTGGCGATGGTTTCACTACAGCTACGCGTCGGGGTTCAAAAGCTCACGACGAGATTGAGCACAACAAGGCCGGTGCCATAGTTCGCCGAAGTGATCGCGCTGGCGGCACCGAAGGCGGAATGTCTAACGGTGAAATTTTGCGCGTGAGCATTGCAATGAAGCCGATTTCTACGGTACCTAAAGCTCTGGATACGATTGATGTAGCTACAGGTCAGGCCGCTAAGGCGATTAATCAGCGTTCAGATGTCTGCGCTGTTCCTGCTGCGGGTGTTGTTGGCGAAGCGATGGCGGCACTTGTTCTTGCCGAAGCAGTTCTTGAAAAATTCGGCGGAGATAGTGTTGCGGAGACAAAACGGAATTTTGAGTCATACATGGCTCATCTTCGTTTTAAGTAAAATGCCTCAAGTAATCTTGATCGGCCCACCTGGAGCGGGAAAATCTTCGGTTGGAAAAGCACTCGGGCAGCGTTTATCAATGAATTTTGCTGACACGGATTCACTCATTGAAGAGCAATCTGGTCTGCGCGTCTCCGAGATATTTCTTGACAAGGGAGAGCCGTTCTTCAGAGATCTTGAACGAGAGATTGTCTTGCGAGAACTCGCTAATTTTGATGGCATCCTAGCCTTGGGCGGTGGGGCTGTTATCAATGCTGATGTTGAGAGCGCACTTCGTCAAACTTCAGATCCAATCTGTTTTCTCGATGTGTCGCTTTCGAGTGCAGCACCACGAATTGGATTCAATCGCGATCGTCCGTTACTTGTGGGCAATCCTCGAGCCAAGTGGCAAGAGTTAATGAATATACGCAGACCAATCTATGAATCGCTAGCAACACTTACCGTTTCGACTGATTCTGGAACTCCTTCACACATCGCTCAGGAAGTTGCCGATATTCTCTACAAAACCAAGGAAGTGAATTCATGAGCGAGGTAATTAGCGTCAAGGCAGAACAAGGCTACGACGTATTCATTGGGTGTAACTGGAAAGCTGAGTTAGTTGCGCTTTCTTCCGGGCACACTCGCTGTGCAATAGTTACCACCGAGTCTTTAAAGGTCGCAATTGGAAACTTGGAGGCGGGAGAGTGCGAATTTGTGTACTGCGTTATCCCTGATGGGGAAGCGGGAAAGGGCCCAGATGTTCTTCTCAAACTATGGAATTGGCTAGCAGCTGCCGGATTTACACGTACAGATTTAGTCGTTGGTATCGGTGGAGGGGCAGTGACTGATATCGCTGGATTTGCCGCAGCCACTTATCTCCGAGGTATTGATTGGATTGCGATTCCTACTTCAGTGGCTGGTTCGGTCGATGCAGCAATCGGCGGGAAAACTGGCGCGAATCTCGATTACGGGAAGAATCTCATTGGCTCATTCCATTCACCGCGGTCGGTTCTGATTGATCACTCATGGTTTTCCACTTTGTCGGATCGTGACTTTGCTGCTGGTTTAGCTGAGGTGATCAAATGTGGTTTCATCCGTGACGGAGAGATTTTGAAGTTGATGAACGATAGAGATCTCCAATCGTTCCGTAAGGACGATGCACTCCTGCTTGAGTTAATCAAGAGGTCCGTTCAGGTGAAAGCCGATGTGGTGAGCGGAGATTTCAAAGAGAGGTTCGATCGAGAGATGCTTAACTACGGACATACCTTCGGTCACGCGGTTGAAAAGCATGCAAAGTACTCCCTGCGCCATGGTGAGTGTGTTGCAATTGGAATGGCCTTCATGGCACATCTGCAGTCAGTTCTCGGGCTTATCACTGATGAAGTTCGTGATCTCCATTTCTCATTATTGAGTGCCATCGATCTTCCCATCACGTACAGTGCGGGGGATTGGACTGAGTTACGAGCGATCATGTCAATGGATAAGAAATCGCGCGGTAATACTCTCCGTTTTGTCACAATTTCTGAGATCGGGAAAACTGACCGAATCGCAGATGTGGCGAAAGCAGATCTCGTACACGCATATGAGAAGGTATGTTCATGAAGGTTTTAGTAATCAATGGGCCAAACCTATCCAGGTTAGATATTCGCGACTCATCGATCTACGGAGATATGAGTTACCCACAATTGGAGGCGCATATTCGCAGTGCAGCTGATAGCAATGGCTTTGTGGCAGATGTTCGACAGAGTGATGATGAGGCAACAATCATTGGATGGCTTCATGAGGCAGCCGATGCAAATACGCCAGTGATCATCAATCCCGCGGCATTCACTCATTACTCGTATGCCATTCGCGATGCGGCCGAATTAGTTAAAGCACCACTAATCGAAGTTCACCTTTCAAATCCGCTGTCACGTGAGGAATTTCGACACAACTCGGTTATTTCGGGGGTTGCTAATGGAACTATCGGCGGATTTGGCCCAAATTCCTATTCATTGGCTATGGCTGCTCTCAAGACACTCATTTCGTAATCTCGAATGAGGTAAACTCCAGCTCTTGAAGCAGATGGCAGATTGCCGCTGCAATGAACTGGAGCATCACCGTGGCCACAACAAATGACCTTAAGAATGGCATGACCCTCGACATTGAAGGGCAGCTATGGACTGTTGTTGAATTTCAGCACGTGAAGCCAGGAAAAGGTCCAGCATTCGTTCGCACAAAACTTAAGCAAGTGATGACCGGCAAAGTTGTTGATAAGACATTTAACGCTGGCGTTAAAGTTGAAGTTGCAATTCTCGAGAAGCGCGAAATGAATTTTCTTTATAAAGAAGGCGATGACTTTGTTTTCATGGATAACGAGAACTTTGATCAGATGACTATTTCTGCGGCAACAGTCGGGGAAGCAGCAAACTTCATGTTAGAAAATACAGAAGCGATTGTTGCTATCCATGAAGGAAATCCTCTCTACATTGAGCTTCCTGCATCTGTCGAACTGACAGTTATGTATACAGAGCCAGGACTGCAAGGTGATCGCTCATCTGGTGGAACGAAACCGGCCACAGTAGAGACCGGCATTGAGGTCCAAGTCCCTCTCTTCATCAAGCAGGATGAAAAAATCCTTGTTGACACTCGCGATGGTTCGTATCAAGGTCGCGCAAACTAGTGTCAGCTCGCAGTAAAGCTCGAAAACAGACTTTAGACCTCCTCTACGAATCAGATATTCGTGGAAGCGATCTGCTCGAACTTCTTGCTTCGCGCGACATTGTTGAGGATGGACCAGATGCTCGTCCTATCCGTGAGTATACAAAATCCCTTATTGAAGGCATTCATACCCATAAGCGCAAGATTGATGAACTGATTACAACCTATGCGCAAGGGTGGGATATGGATCGCCTGCCTGCGGTAGATCGAAACATCCTTCGTCTCGGGATTTACGAAATTCTCTGGGTCGCAGATTTAGATGATGCCATCGTCATTGATGAAGCGCTCACTCTTGCAAAGGATTTAAGCACCGATGATTCTGCAGGGTATATACACGGAGTCCTTGGCAGAATTGCTTCGATCAAATCGAGTTTATCAATCTAGTTTTTCTGTAGCGTAATTTCTTGCTTTTCTAACCACTCCACATAGCTATGAACGTTAATATCCTGGCTGACAGAGAATATTCGTCTCAAATTTTCTACATCATTTTTACGCAGCGAAAGTACCTCACCTCTCCAATCACCTCGTTCTCTAATAATGTGTTGGATATATGCCACGAGATGCTCCTTCTCTGCGCTCTGTGGTAACTCTTGCAGCGCCCGAAGATCGTATATATGCCGACCAGAGGGATCCGCAGTTGTTAAGTCATTTTGTGGAGCCAAAATATGAATGAGTGAAACGCGCAAGATGTCGCAGATTACGAGTAACTTCGTTATGGAGAGAGTTCGAGAGCCCCTCTCATAAGTTCCAAGCGCCACAGCTGTGATTGCCCCTGCGGCGTGAGTTTCGAAATCTGCCAAACTCCATCCGAGGGATATGCGGACCGCACGTATCCGTCGGCGAATCTCTTGCAACTCACGAGTGCTCATGGAGTGCAGGGTAGAGAGCCTGACTCGCTACGCGCTGGCGATATCCACAGAGTGAGGGATCTGGATGGTATCCTTTCGTCGCATCCTTTAAGACCCGTCCTGAGAGGCGGGGAAGGAGATTTAAATGAGTTCTGTTCTGCCTGCGCAAGATATCTCTCGCGCTCTTTCTCGCATCGCCCATGAAATTTGTGAACGTAACAATGGGGCATCTTCAATCACATTGCTGGGCATCCCAACCCGTGGAGCACATCTGGCCCTGCGTCTTGCGCAATTGATTGAGAAAATCGAAGGATCGCCTATTCAAGTAGGCACTTTGGATACAACGCTTTTCCGAGATGACCTTCGAATGAAAGCGCCACGAGCGCTAATGCCAACAAGCATTCCGTCGCTGGGGATCGAAAACCGTACGGTGATTCTCGTCGATGATGTTCTCTTCTCGGGTAGAACCATTCGAGCAGCCCTTGATGCCCTCGGTGACCTTGGTCGCCCAGCGCGAGTGCAACTTGCCGTCCTTATCGATAGAGGTCACCGCGAGCTTCCGATCCGCGCAGACTTTGTTGGGAAGAACATTCCAACCTCTACATCGCAATCAGTGAGGGTCCTGCTTTCTGAACTTGATGGTGTCGATGACGTACTAGTCTCAGATGGAGGTCCAGCATGAAGCACCTGCTCTCGATCGCTGACATCAGCCGAACCGATGCCATAAAGATATTAGATACTGCCGCTGAATTGGCCAGAGTCAGTGATACTCCAATGAAGAAGTTGCCAACCCTTCGAGGACGCACAATCGTTAATCTCTTTGCAGAGGATTCAACCCGAACCCGAATTTCCTTTGAAGCAGCAGCAAAGAGGCTCTCGGCCGATGTCATTAACTTTTCTGCTAAAGGTTCAAGTGTGAGTAAGGGTGAATCTCTAAAAGATACTGCTCAAACTCTGCAAGCAATGGGAGCAGATGCGGTGATCATTAGACATGGTGCATCGGGTGCGCCAGCTCGACTTGCAGCATGTGAGTGGATGTGGGGAGCTGTTATTAACGCCGGTGATGGAACACATGAACATCCGAGTCAAGCTCTTCTAGACGCATTCACTATCCGAAAGCATTTGTCGCAGGGTCGCGAGGATCTGCAGGGATTGCGCATCGCAATCGTGGGCGATGTCCTTCATTCACGGGTAGCGCGATCAAATGTTCTTTTACTGACCAAACTTGGCGCGCATGTCACTTTAGTAGCGCCTCCAACGCTTCTGCCTGTCGGTGTCGAAAGTTGGCCGGTCAGCATTTCATACGATTTCGATCAGGTACTCGATTCTATAGATGCTGTGATGATGTTACGTGTGCAGCAAGAACGAATGGGCGAACTCTTCTTTCCAAATGCTCGTGAATATTCACGCTACTTCGGCCTCAATACCGATCGTCTCAATGCGCTTCATCCAGGCGCAATTGTTATGCATCCAGGTCCCATGAATCGTGGATTAGAAATCACTGCAGAAAGTGCTGATAGTGCACGTTCGGTTATCGTCGAACAAGTTGCAAACGGAGTGAGTGTGCGAATGGCAATTCTTTACCTTCTTTTAGCTGGCGATACATCGATTGAGGCGGGCCTATAGTGAGTAACGAAGCTGCAAAAACTCTAATTAAAAATGGAACTTTCGCGGATGGCCGAGTCTGTGATGTATTGATTGCAAACGGTGTCATTCACTCCGTAGCACCATCGTTGACTGATCCTGAAGCGATTGTCTTCGACGCTGCTTCAATGATTGTTATGTCAGGATTGGTGGATCTTCACACCCATCTTCGCGAGCCAGGTAAAGAAGATTCAGAGACAGTTCTTTCGGGATCTCGTGCGGGAGTAAAAGGCGGATACGTCGCACTCTCAGCAATGGCAAATACTTCTCCTGTCGCAGACACTGCCGGAGTGGTTGAACAGGTCTTCCGTCTTGGTAAGAGTGCTGGCCTCCTTGATGTCTTTCCTATCGGTGCAGTCACTCAGGGAATCGAAGGAAAAGTTTTAGCAGAAATTGGCGCAATGGCCGATTCTGTAGCTCAGGTCCGTGTTTTTAGTGATGATGGAAATTGCGTCAGCGATCCGCTGGTCATGCGTCGTGCCCTTGAATATGTGAAGAAATTTGGCGGCGTCATCGCCCAACACGCACAGGAACCAGCGCTGACAACGGGCTCTCAAATGAATGAAGGAATAGTGAGTGCAACGCTTGGCCTTAAAGGTTGGCCAGCAGTTGCCGAGGAAGCAATTATTGCTCGCGATGTTCTCTTGGCCGAACATGTGGGTTCACGTTTACATATTTGTCATCTCACGACCGCAGGTGGAGTAGAGATTATTCGCTGGGCGAAGGCGCGGGGGATCGATGTGACCGCTGAAGTTACTCCGCACCACTTGTTGCTTACAGATGAAAGCGCAAGAAGTTATGACCCAATTTTTAAAGTAAATCCTCCACTTCGAACCGAAAGTGATGTCATGGCCCTTCGTCATGGATTGGCGGATGGAACAATTGACATTGTTGCAACTGATCACGCCCCACACCCTGGCGAAAGTAAAGAGTGTGAGTGGCAAGAAGCCGCCTTCGGAATGCTCGGCCTAGAGCATGCACTTTCGATTGTGGCCGCGACTATGGTTGAGACTGGCTTGCTGGATTGGTCTGGAGTTCAAAATAGAATGAGTGTTGCACCTGCGCTTATTGGTGGATATTCCGAACATGGCCGCGAGATAGCCGTTGGTGCGCCTGCACATCTAACTGTGATTAATCCCAAAGCTCCTTATCGTGTGGATCGCGACCAATTGCAGTCGAAGTCGCGAAATACTCCTTTCCATGGAATGGAATTCTCCGCACGAGTTGCGGCTACCTTCTTCCATGGGCAGCCCGTGTATCAAGAAGGTAGGAGCGCATGAGTAAAGCATTCCTTGTTCTTGATGATGGACGCATCTTTGAAGGCAAAAGTTGGGGAGCCACAGGTAGAACATTTGGAGAAGCGGTCTTTCAAACTGGAATGACCGGGTATCAGGAGACTCTTACCGATCCCTCCTATCATCGCCAAGTTGTGGTGATGACAGCTCCACATATTGGAAATACTGGAATGAATGCTTTCGATAATGAAAGTTCAAAGATTTGGGTTGCGGGATTTGTGGTCAGAAATCCTTCACCGATAACGAGCAATTGGCGCAGCGAAGTTGATCTTGTTGATGTTCTCGTCGAACAGAAGATTGTTGGTATTTCCGGCATCGATACGCGAGCACTGACTCGACATCTGCGTGATCGCGGTGCCATGCGAGTTGGAATATTTTCAGATCTCGAACTTTCTCGCGAAGAGATGGTGATTGAAGTGCGCAAGAGCGGCCAGATGGTCGGATCGTTTCTAAGTGCAGATGTCTCCACGCCTGAGCCCTACACGATTGATGCTAAGGGAGAGAAGAAATTCACCGTTGTAGCTCTCGACCTTGGCATAAAAGGAGCAACACCTCGAGCCATGGCTGAACGAGGAATTCAAACTCATGTCGTTCCCTACAACTCAACGTTCTCCGAAATTATGAGCCTCAATCCCGATGGCGTCTTTCTCTCTAATGGACCGGGGGATCCAGCCACGATGACAGAAACTGTCAACCTGGTCCGCGAACTACTTATCGAAGAGATCCCAATTTTTGGGATCTGTTTTGGACATCAGATTCTTGGTAGAGCTCTCGGTTTTGAGACATATAAGTTGCAGTTTGGTCACCGCGGAATTAATCAGCCGGTTATTGATAAGAGAAACGGCAAGGTCGAGATCACTTCACATAACCATGGCTTTGCGATTCAAGCACCGACGGATGGCCAATTCACAACCGTATTCGGACCCGGACACGTTACCCATGTCTGCCTCAATGATGGTGTTGTGGAAGGTCTTGAACTTCTTGAACGCGGTGCATTTAGCGTTCAGTACCATCCGGAAGCGGCCGCCGGACCTCATGATGCATCTTATCTTTTTGATCAATTTGTTTCGATCATGGAGAAATTTCCCCGGAAGGCTGGTGCGCGGTAATGCCACTCGACCCGTCGATTAAATCTGTCCTCGTCATTGGTTCTGGTCCAATTGTTATTGGTCAAGCCTGCGAATTCGATTATTCAGGAACACAAGCCTGCCGCGTGCTCAGAGCGGAAGGAATCCGTGTCGTTCTTGTAAATTCAAACCCAGCGACAATTATGACTGATCCCGAATTTGCCGATGCAACATACATCGAACCGATCACCCAAGAATTTATAGAACGAATCATTGCTAAAGAGCGACCAGATGCAGTTCTTGCAACGCTCGGAGGGCAAACTGCACTGAATGCTGCCATCGCTCTATTCAAGGCAGGAACATTGGAGCGTTATGGTGTCCGTCTGATCGGTGCTGATGTTGACGCCATCGAACGTGGAGAAAATCGCGAAATCTTTAGAACAATTGTTGAAAAAGTTGGAGGCGAGTCCGCAAAATCCGTTATCTGTCACACGATGGATGAAGTTTTGGAAGCAGTGAAGATACTCAACTATCCAGTTGTCATTAGACCTTCTTTTACTATGGGCGGGCTAGGTTCAGGAATTGCATTTAATGAAGAGTCTCTCCACCAAATTGCCGGAGCAGGATTGCGACATAGTCCAACATCTGAGGTCTTACTCGAAGAGTCGATCATCGGTTGGAAAGAGTACGAATTAGAGGTCATGCGTGATTCCAGCGACAATGTGGTGATCGTCTGTTCTATTGAAAATATTGATCCGATGGGGGTTCACACTGGAGATTCGATTACAGTGGCGCCTGCATTAACCCTGACCGACGTGGAATTTCAGAAGTTACGCAATCTTTCCATTGAAATCATTCGAGAGGTTGGCGTCGCAACAGGTGGTTGCAATATCCAATTCGCCGTCAATCCAGATGATGGTCGCATCATTGTTATCGAGATGAACCCACGTGTTTCGCGTTCCAGCGCATTGGCTTCCAAAGCAACGGGTTTTCCTATCGCAAAGATCGCGACAAAACTTGCCATCGGATACACCCTAGATGAGATTCAGAATGACATCACGAAAGTTACTCCGGCATCGTTCGAGCCGACGCTGGACTATGTAGTTGTTAAAGCTCCGCGATTTGCCTTCGAGAAATTCCAGGACGCAGATCCACGCCTCACCACAACAATGAAATCCGTTGGTGAGGCTATGGCTATCGGTAGATCTTTCCCGGAAGCACTTATGAAGGCACTGCGTTCTCTGGAGAGAAAAGAGTCGATCTTTACCTTTCCTGAGAGAATTTCGGAGCCACGTATTTCAGCACTGATGGATCAAATTTCAATTCCAACCGAGTACCGACTGCAACAGGTTCAGCAGGTTCTTTGGGCTGGCAAGAGTGTTGAAGAGGTATACCAGAGGACGAAGATTGATCGCTGGTTCCTCACGCAGATTGAATCAATTAACGCGGCCGCACGCGAGATTGGGCAACCAGGTGAACTCACCGTCGAAGCAATGCGTTTTGCAAAAGAGCATGGTTTTTCAGATAGCCAGATTGCATTACTTAGGGGAAGTACCGAGGAAGAGATTCGAAAGACTCGCGCTCACCTGAACGTCCGACCTGTATATAAGACAGTTGATACCTGTGCCGCCGAGTTTGAAGCATTCACGCCGTACTACTACTCGAGTTACGAGGAAGAGACGGAGGTAAAACCAAGAACCACGCCAGCAGTCATTATTCTTGGAAGTGGCCCAAATCGAATCGGGCAAGGAATTGAATTTGATTATTCCTGTGTCCACGCCTCATTTACTCTGCATGATGCAGGGTTTGAAACAATCATGATCAATTGCAATCCTGAAACAGTTTCAACTGACTACGACACAAGCGATCGACTCTATTTTGAACCACTCACTCTTGAAGATGTATTGGAAGTGGTACACGCCGAAACACTTGCCGGTCCCGTTCTTGGCGTTATTACTCAGCTAGGCGGACAGACGCCTTTGGGTCTGGCAGCCGGATTAAAAGCGGCTGGTTTAAATATTCTTGGTACAAGCCCTGAAGCAATAAATCTTGCTGAAGAGCGCGGTGCTTTCGGAGATGTTCTCGAATCCGTAAATCTGACTGCACCTGAGTTTGGTATGGCCTCTTCGCAGATGCAGGCGATCGAGATTGCTCATCGCATTGGTTATCCCGTACTTGTTCGACCATCATTCGTTCTCGGTGGGCGCGGTATGGAGATTGTTTATGATGATGCTTCGCTGTCTTCGTTTATTTCACGAGCAACCGATATCACTCCAGATCACCCAGTTCTCGTCGATCGTTTCCTCGATAGCGCGATAGAGATTGATGTCGATGCCCTCTTTGATGGCGAAGAACTTTTCTTAGGTGGCGTTATGGAACATATTGAGGAAGCAGGAATCCACTCAGGCGATAGCGCGTGCGTTCTTCCTGCGATGACTATTTCATCGGCACAGCTGCTACTCATTCGTGAAGCGACTCTCAAAATTGCTCAAGGTGTAGGTGTGCGCGGTCTCATTAATATCCAATTCGCGTTAGCGGCTGACACTCTCTATGTATTAGAAGCAAACCCTCGTGCATCGCGCACGGTTCCTTTTGTTTCGAAGGCAACCGGTGTTCCTCTCGCTAAGGCTGCGGCAAGAATCTCTGTTGGTTCAACGATCGCCGAACTTCGCTTAGATCACACTCTTCCCGCAAGTGGTGATGGAGTCGCTAAAGGAATTTCGGTCAAAGAGGCAGTCCTTCCATGGAACCGATTTAGACGCATGGATGGCAGAGGCGTTGATGCCGTGCTTGGACCTGAGATGCGATCGACAGGTGAAGTCATGGGCATCTCCTCAACTTTCGGGGCAAGCTATGCCAAGAGTCAGATCAGCGCCTTTGGTTCACTCCCTAAATCTGGTTCGGTTTTTATCTCCCTAGCCGATAAGGATAAAGCTTCGGGTCTGGCTCCGGCTAAATCTCTTGCAGCGCTCGGCTTTAGACTCTTCGCAACATCAGGTACTGCAGATTTTCTCGCTTCTCATGATGTAATGACCGCACGCGTTCGCAAAGCCTCTGAAGGTTCAGGACCTTACGGAGAGAAAACAATTGTTGAACTACTCAATGGGGGAGAGATTGATCTCGTGATAAATACCCCGGTAGGACGCGGAACAAGAGCTGATGGATGGGCTATTCGTACCGCTGCAATTCAGCGGTCTATTCCTTGCATTACTACGACGGCAGGCTTTAGCGCAGCGGTCGAAGGGATTAAAGTTTTACAAGCAGGTGACTTGGATGTCAGACCAATTCAGGAGTGGTTAAAAGATTGATGAGCACTATTAATAAGAGCGCGGCACAAGTTAACGCAACAATATTGAGCAACAAACGAGTCGGTGCTTACCATCAAATTCTTCTTGCAATTGGCGATCTCGCTTCTGTTTGTCGTCCTGGGAATTTCGTCGCAATTTCAGTTGGCGGCGACACATCAAGGATGGTTCTTCGGAGAGCTTTTGCGATTTCACGCATTACTCATGGAAGTGCATCCGGAGGAGCGATGGAATTAATTGTTGCTCCACATGGAGCTGGGTCTAAATGGCTCTGTGCTCAGGAAGAAGGAGTTGAGCTAGATATCGTCGCTCCTCTGGGCAAGGCTTTTGGAATACCAACCAGTGCTGTCAACGCACTCCTCGTCGGTGGTGGATATGGATCAGCACCACTCTTTGGATTGGCCGAGGTTCTTAAAGCCCGTGGTTGCAGAGTAGATATGCTTTTAGGAGCAAGTACTGGTTCAAAGATTTACGCGCCGCTCGAAGGTAAGAGAAGTGCATCAACGCTGAAGATCTATACAGAAGATGGATCAATGGGTGAACACGGAAGGGTGACGTCACCCATTCGTGACCTGATTGCTCAAGGCGCAGTTGACGTGATTTATTCATGTGGTCCGATGTCGATGTTGCGAGCAATATCTGAAATCACAGATGGTACTGATGTTGTTCACCAGTGCGCCGTTGAAGAGTCAATGGCATGTGGAATTGGCATCTGCATGACCTGCGTTTTACCTGTTAAGAATGATGATGGATCTGTTTCAATGCTTCGCTCATGTATTGATGGTCCTGTGATGGATGGAAGTTTGGTTGCGTGGGACCTCGTTGGAAAGACCCCACCAGTAGGTGCACCATGAGTGAAGCCACCTTGGATTTTTCGACAACGCTAGGAAATGCTTGGTTCCCTGCTCCAATTTTTACCGCCAGCGGTTGTGCAAGTTCAGGTAAAGAGCTCTCGCAATTCTTTGATCTAAGTGAGATTGGTGCAGTCGTCACTAAATCGGTGATGAATAAGGCTCGTCACGGGCGCGCTACACCGCGCATGGCTGAGACTCCTTCAGGAATGCTCAATTCAATTGGTCTACAAGGCCCAGGTATCGATCAGTTCTTAGCCCAGGATGTTCCTTGGTTATTGGAGAAAGGCGCACGGGTAATTGTTTCAATTGCTGGTGAGACGACAGATGAGTATGCGATGTTGGCACGAAAAATACGTTCAGTGCAGGGTATTAGTGCACTCGAAGTAAATATCTCTTGCCCCAATGTAGAAAATCGTGGAATGGTCTTCGCTTGCGAGCGAGATACAGCAGCCCGTGCAATAGATGGTGTACGCAAAATTATTGGTGGAGATATTCCCATCATTGCAAAACTCACCCCAGATGTCACTGATATCACCAGTATCGCCTCTGCTGTTGTCGATGCGGGTGCTGACGGATTAGCGCTCATCAACACAGTTCTTGGAATGGTGATTAATCTTGAGACAATGAAGCCGCATTTAGGTGGTAAGACGGGTGGATTATCAGGTCCAGCAATTAGACCTGTCGCCGTACGTGCTATTTACCAAGTGCATAGTGCTATGCCGAACATTCCGATCCTGGGAATGGGTGGTGTGACCTCTGGTCGCGATGCACTCGAACTAATTCTGGCAGGTGCATCAGGAGTATCAGTTGGAACTGCAAGTTTTGGTGACCCGACGGCCATTCCTCGCATTCAACGGGAGTTAGCGGCTCTCTTAGTCGCAAAGGGATTTCCTTCGGTGAGAGATGCTGTCGGGTATGCACATCGAGAGGGTGGAAATTAAGTGGCTGATTCACCGGTTATCTTGGCTGTAGACACCTCTGATTTTGATACAGCACGCGCATGGATAGATGCCACGCGCGAGAGTATTGATATCTATAAATTGGGACTTGAATTCTTTCTTACATTTGGATCTGAAGGGATCGAAAGTATTGCCCGTGAGAGTGGCGCAGCAATCTTTCTTGACCTTAAGCTTCACGATATTCCGAACACAGTGAAAAAATCAGCAGGTGTGGTTGATCATCTGCATCCACGTTTCCTCACCGTTCACGCAAGCGGCGGCGCTGCCATGATTAGTGCAGCTGTATCTGCGGTGACATCGACTTCGATTACTGCTGTCACAGTTCTCACATCTCTTTCAGATGCAGATCTCTCTGGCCTCGGATATGCAGAGTCTGCTCTTGAGACAGCCGTTTCAATGGCTCGAGTAGCAACGTCCGCTGGCGCGACCTCGATTGTCTGTTCACCACTTGAGATACAGGCGATTCGCGCAGTTATTCCTCACTCTGTGGAGATCATTACTCCCGGTGTTCGTCTGTCAGATGAAGCTGGTGGAGATGATCAAATTCGAACAATGACTCCGGCACAAGCTATGAGTGCGGGAGCAGATTTCCTGGTGATTGGTCGACCAATCACATCTCGCTGGAGTGAGGGAAAGGCTGCGATGGGTGCACGGGCAGCGCAATTAGTAGCTTCCATTCACGAGTAGCACCCTGATCGTCTAGATTATCTCCATGAGAAAACCGCCAGTCCTAACGGATGCAGAACGTGCGGCAGCTTTAGCAAAGGCAAGAAATTCTCGAACACATAGAGCCGAGGTAAAGGCTCAAGTCAGAGCAGGTAGTCTCACTGTTGAGCAAGTTCTGGAACTCTCGGGTAGGGATGAAGCTGTTGCGAAAATGCGCGTCTCTGAGCTTCTCGAATCTTTGTCAGGTGTTGGAAAAGTGAGAGCGATTTCAATTCTAGATAGACTAGGAATATCACGTACGAGACGAATCATGGGTCTTGGACATCATCAACGTGCATCGCTTATAGAGGAGTTCACCATTCCACGAGACAAGAATCACGATGGATCGCTTGTCGTTCTCTCAGGTCCTGGGGGAGTTGGTAAAAGTACCGTATCTAAAGAGGTACGAGCACACAATGATTTTTGGGTAAGCGTCTCAGCAACAACACGTAAGCCACGACATACAGAATCTCATGGCGTTGATTACATTTACATGAGCGATGAAGAGTTTGACCGCGCGATATCCAACGACTATTTTCTTGAGTGGGCAGCTTTCGCAGGTGCACGTTATGGAACTCCTCGGCAACCTGTGCTAGATGCACTTTCACAAGGTAAGGATGTTCTTCTTGAAATTGATATTGATGGTGCTAAACAGGTTAAGACCAATTGGCCCGATGCAATCCTTGTCTTTCTTGAACCACCGTCATGGGAGGAGCTCGTCTCTCGCTTAGAGGGAAGAGCCACTGATTCACCAGAAAGAAGGGCTGAGAGGCTTGCTTTGGCCCAAGATGAGATGGCTCAATCCCCATTTTTCGACCACATCTTGGTCAATGACCAGGTCGAGCATGTGGTTGCAAGCCTGATAAGATTGGCGCATTCGCAGCGGTCTTAAAGAATGAGTCTGCCACGCGCTAAAAATATAGGAGGCACTGATGGACGGCATCACAAATCCACCAATCGACGAACTTCTCGACAAGAGCGGATCGAAATATAGCCTTGTGCTCTACGCAGCTAAGAGAGCGCGACAGATCAACGCATACTATTCACAACTTGGAGAAGGCCTTCTCGAATATGTCGGGCCTTTGGTAGAGACACATGTTCATGAGAAGCCACTATCAATTGCTCTTCGTGAGATTAACGAGGGTCTCTTGACCATCGAAAATCTCGATCCAGCAGTTAAGTAACCACTAGGAAACTCATCTCGTGTCCAGACGCGAAGTAATTCTTGGCGTTGGTGGTGGAATTGCAGCCTACAAATCCTGTGATCTGCTTCGACGTCTTCAGGATCAGGGTTTCGGTGTCACAGTCATTCCTACTCCATCGAGTCTTAACTTTGTGGGAAGTGCAACGTGGGAAGCGCTCTCTGGTCGCCCAGTAACAACAACGGTCTGGGAAAAAGTTGACGAAGTTAGACACGTTGCGCTTGGGAGTTCGGGCGATTTCATAATTATTGCTCCAGCGACTGCAGATTTAATCGCTCGAATCGCGCAAGGGCGCGCAGATGATTTGCTCACCAATACGGTCCTAGCAAGTAACGCGCCGAAACTTATTGTTCCTGCGATGCATCCAGCTATGTGGTCGAATCCGGCAACAATTGCAAATGTCGCGCTACTTCGTGAGCGCGGATTCTTCGTCATGGATCCAGATAATGGACGACTTACCGGTAAAGATGTTGGCGTTGGTCGCTTCCCGGAAACTTCTCGCATACTCGCTGAGTTCAATTCCATCGCTAATCCGGTGCATGACTTAATCGGACGTAGAGTGTTGGTAACGGCAGGTGGAACTCGTGAGCCGCTTGATCCCATTCGATTTATTGGCAACCGTTCTTCAGGCAAGCAGGGATACGCAATAGCTCGCGCGGCATCTCGTCGTGGAGCCGACGTGACTCTGATACTTGCTAATAGTGAGTTACCTGAGCCGTCTGGTATCCGTTGCATCCGAGTAAGTACGGCGGAGGAGATGTTTGGGCAGGTTGAGAAAGAATTCGATCAGTGCGATGTTTTGGTCATGAGTGCTGCAGTTGCAGATGCTAAACCTTTGCATGTAAGTGAAACTAAGATTAAGAAAGGCTCCCTTACCTCAATAGAGTTGGCCTCGAATCCAGACATCGTGGCAACCGTGGCTTCCCGCAAAAAGAGTCAGATCGTTATTGCTTTCGCAGCAGAGACATCCCTAGATGTCGAAGAGGGTAAGAGAAAACTCATCAGTAAAAGTGCAGACATTCTCTTTCTCAATGATGTTGCTGGAAATGAGATATTCGGATCAGACCAGAACCAAGGTGTGATTTTGGTTGCAGGTAAGGCAGGATTAGTACAAGAGATCAACGTTGATCGCACCGATAAAGACACGCTCGCCGATCTTCTCCTTGATCAGGCCCTTAATAGGTTAGGTTAGAACAATGTCAAAACGTCTCTTCACATCAGAATCAGTCACCGAAGGCCATCCAGACAAGATTGCAGATCAAATATCTGATGCAATTCTTGATTCACTACTTTCACAGGACTCTAAGAGTCGCGTGGCTGTTGAAACCCTCATCACAACGGGTCAGGTGCATGTGGCAGGTGAAGTGACAACTGACGGTTATGCAGATGTCATGGGAATAGTCCGCGATACCGTCATTGGAATCGGATATGACTCATCAGTAAAGGGTTTTGATGGAAATAGTTGTGGCGTCTCAATCTCCATTGGGCAACAGTCACAAGATATTGCCCAAGGTGTAAATGATGCATTTGAACATCGCGTTGATGCAGCGGTTGACCCACTTGATCTACAGGGTGCGGGAGATCAGGGCCTGATGTTTGGTTACGCATGTGATGACACTAAAGAGCTCATGCCGCTTCCTATCTATCTTGCTCACCAATTAGCGGAGCAGGTAACGGCTGTTCGCAAGAGTGGTGCGCTTGGCTATTTACGCCCCGACGGAAAGACTCAGGTAACCATTGAATATGACGGTGATAAGGCCATCGCGCTCAACACCGTTGTGATCTCCAGCCAACATGCAGAAGATGTAGATGTAGCCAAGAAGCTCACCCCTGAAGTTATTGAGCATGTGATTAAGCCAGTCCTTTCGAAGATTGATCTTCCTCAGAGCGACTTAAGGGTTCTGATCAATCCAACGGGTCGCTTCGTTATTGGTGGACCTATGGGTGATGCCGGACTAACAGGTCGAAAGATTATTGTTGATACCTACGGCGGAATGGCTCGCCATGGTGGCGGCGCATTTAGCGGTAAGGATCCATCAAAGGTTGATCGTTCTGCAGCATATGCGATGCGTTGGGTTGCAAAGAATGTTGTTGCTGCTGGTTTAGCTCGACGATGCGAAGTCCAAGTTGCATACGCAATTGGAAAAGCCCACCCAGTCGGAGTTTTCGTTGAAACTTTCGGTACCGAAACTGTACCGGTGGCGAAGATTCAGAACGCGGTGACCACGGTCTTTGATCTTCGCCCAGCGGCGATTATCAGAGATCTCAACTTGCTTCGTCCGATTTATTCACAGACAGCAGCTTATGGACACTTTGGTCGCGAGCTTCCAAACTTCACATGGGAAGTAACTAATCGCGTGGATGAACTCCGCGCGGCGATCTAGTCCTCAGATGCATCAAAAGATGTGATCCCTGACATGACCGCATCACCTCTTAAGCTTCGTGTTCAGAAGGTCCAACGGGACGAGAACACTGCTTCAGTGCATCTTCCAGTTGCACGCTTATGGGTTGATACCGGCTTGTCTCATTTGGAACCAACCTATGACTATTTAGTTCCACAGAGTCTGGATGCACAGGTATCGGTGGGAGTGAAAGTTCTTGTTGACTTTTCTGGGCGGAAAGTTGATGCATTTGTTATCGAGAGATTGAACATTTCCAGCGTTGGTAATCTCAAGTTCATTGAGAAGGTCACATCCCCAGTGCCTCTTCTTACCGATGAGGTTATGCTACTTGTAACCGCAGTAGCTCGTAGGTGGGGATCTCAACCAAGTGAGATTTTAGCTTCAGCGGTTCCACCGAGGGTCGTATCGATTGAGAAGAACGTAGATGGCAAATCTTTCTCTTTACCGCACAAGCGAAGCAAAAGTGCTCACCCATCTCATTCCTACTATCTTTTCACTCCGGATGAAAATCCATACCAAACCATTGCTGCATGGATAAGAAGTAGATTGGATAAAGGGGGAGTACTTGTTGCTCTGCCCGAGCTGCGTGAGGTCAACGCGCTAGCTGAAGAGTTGTCTGGTCTTGGTGTTGAGTTTTTAATACTCGATGCATCGCTTCCCCGAAGCACCAGATATGAGAATTTCCTTAAGGTAGCAACAGGAGCTTCACGGGTTGTCATTGGTACCAGAAGCGCGATATTTGCTCCGGTCGCAAATCTGCAAACGTTGATTATCTTCCGCGAAGGGTCTGAGTCGCATTACGAGAAAAGGTCTCCTGGCTGGAATGTGCGCGACGTTGCAATCATTCGTTCTCAGTTGGCGGCAATCGATCTTACCTTTGCAGGTTTTGCGCCATCGTCGGAACTATCCATGCTTATAGAGAACGAATCGATTGCCCTCAAGGGCAAACGGGCGAAGGTGGAAGCAACCTCGTATCCACGATCGCAAGGCGAGTTATTGCCGGATCGAATCTTCGCGCCGATTAGAAGTGCGCTAACCCGTGGTTCCGTACTTTTTCTTGTCCCCCGAAAAGGTTATTCTCAAGCTATCTCGTGTGCCTCATGTCGCAATATTGCGCTCTGTGAGTGTGGAGGACGGATCTATTTTGGCGGTCCCGAAAAAGGGTTCATCTGCTCACTCTGTAATGCAACGACTACAGAGTGGAGCTGCAAGTGGTGCAAGAAGAGTTCTGCGCATCTGCTGGGGCGTGGAAATCTTCGATACGCTCACGAAATCGGAAGAGCTTTTCCCGGGTTCCCTGTAATCAATTCTGATGCGAACAATGCAGTTGCGCAGGTGCGAAATCAAAAATCAATTGTTCTGGCCACTGCCGGGATGGCGCCGATAGTCAATGGAGGCTACCAAGCCGTTGTCATTCTCGAGGGTGACAATCTCTTCTCTCAACTGGATCTACGAGCTCAAGAACGAGCACGAGAGGCGATTATGCAGAGCGCTGCATTGTTGGCACCAGATGGCAAGGCCCTTGTCGTCATAGATAATTCTCACCCAATAGTTGCTGCTCTTTCGCGTTGGAATCTATCTCCTCTTTTGGCAAGGGAGTTAAGAGAGCGTGAGCAAACTCAGTTACCGCCGTTTGTTCATGCGGTCGTTATTGAAATTGCAAATTCAGATGCTCCTTCCTTTGTTAGTGGTATTCATTCATCAATCAAGGAAGAAAGGATTCCGAGTTCCACACGTGTGCTTGGCCCAACCCAGCTCGATGCTGATGTCTCTCGTATTATTTTGACTGTCGCCCGTGACCATGGCCAGGATTTATTTGATTTTCTAGTGACCTATCGAAAAAAGCGGGGGATAGCCAAGAAGTCGATTCCTCGAATGCGTATTGACCCGTACGCCCTATCTCATTCGCTTTGAATCAAATAATTTACGTTAAGATACTTCTATGGCCATACAGGAGATCAGATTATTCGGTGATCCGGTATTGGTGACTCCTGCTTCACCCGTAGTGGATTTCGATAAAGAGTTACGCACCTTGGTGAGCGATCTCATCGATACGATGCTTGATGCACCAGGTGCTGGATTGGCAGCCCCTCAGATTGGCGTGCCCCTACGCGTTTTCACCTGGTGCGTAGATGAAGAAATTGGACATTTAGTTAATCCGCAACTGACATTAAGTGAAGAAATGCAAGAAGGGGAAGAAGGTTGCCTTTCATTCCCCGAAGTACGTTATGACATCCCGCGAGCCATGCGAGCAGTTGCGCGAGGATTCAACATGCATGGTGAGCCAATCACAGTTGAGGGCAGCGAATTTATGGCTCGTGCGCTGCAGCATGAGACTGATCACTTGGATGGAATTCTCTTCATTGAACGTATGCCGAAGGATTTTCGCAAACTCGCGATGAAGGAAATCAGGGATTCGGAATGGTTCATGAGTGCGACTGAGAGTGGAGCTTCACCAATTATCAAAGTCTCTCCTCATCAAACCTTTGGAAAAGGTCACTAGTGCGTTTAGCGGTTGCGGCAACGCCTCATGTTGCTATTCCAACCTTGAATCACTTACTAGCCAGCCAGGATTCACTGGTGAGAATCTTTACGACTGAGGATAGTTTCGTAGGTCGTGGTCGGGTGATTACTCCCAGCGAAGTCTCCTCATGGGCTGATGCTCATGTCGTTGAGTGCATCAAGGTCGGAAAAGCCTCTGATATGTCCGCATATCTTGACGATATTGATTGCGTAGTAACAGTTGCATTTGGACTACTTCTTCCGCAAGAGATTCTTGCGATACCGAAATATGGATTCATCAATCTCCATTTCTCGCTCTTACCTGCTTGGCGAGGAGCTGCACCAGTCCAACGCGCGCTAGAAAATGGTGATGAAAAGCTAGGAGTCACAGTTTTCTTACTCGATCAGGGTATGGACACTGGACCTATCTACACACAAGCTTCTTTTGATCGAGACTCCAACATGCGAAGCAAGGAGGCACTTGACTTTCTTAGCGAGCAAGGCGTCCCTTTGGTTGCACAAACATTGTTAGATATTTCAAATGGTGTCGTACCAGTCAAGCAGAGCCAGAACGGCATCTCATTGGCAAGGAAATTGAGCAAATCTGAAGCACTTATAGATTGGCAATTAACATCTTCTGAGATTGATCGCAAAATCAAGGCGTTCTATCCAAATCCAATTGCCTTCACCAATTTTCGCGGTGAAAATCTCAAGATCACTCGGAGCCAAATGTGTGACGAGCTTTCCTCCGAATTCACACTCAAGCCCGGAGAGTGGCTTGTGGAGAGGGATCGGGTTCTTATCGGTTCCGGGGATACAGCTCTGGAGATTGTTGAACTCATTCCGCAAGGTAAGTCTGAGATGAAGGCAAGTGATTGGGCACGCGGAGCAAGAATCGACCCAGGTGAACTTTGTGGTTGAGGCGCGCAGAAATACATTTAAGAAGCCAAAGGCTGATCCAGTTCGACTTCTAGTATTCGACATTCTCACCGAAGTAAATCGGCGCGATGGTTATTCAAATCTTCTTCTACCTCGAGCGCTGGATTCATCTCCCTTTGACGTACGCGACAAAGCATTCGCAACCGAACTTCTCTACGGAACGCTGCGCATGCAGGGTCGTCACGATTACGTTCTGGCTCAAGTAAGTGATCGCCCTTGGAGCGAGGTGGACACAGGGATTATCGACGTAACCCGTATGGGCCTACAGCAAATTTTTGAGATGAGAGTTCCGATGCACGCGGCAGTCTCGGAGACCGTTGAGCTAGCTCGAAAAGTTTTAGGTGAGTCGAAGGCCTCCTTTGTCAACGCACTTCTGCGCAAAGTGAGCGCTAAATCTTTGGAAGAGTGGCTAGCACCTGTCGTACTTCTGGGTGATGAAGTAAGCAGACTTGCAATCACCTACTCTCATCCCGAGTGGATTGTGAGTGCGTACTTTGATCTGCTCCGTGATTTCGACGAAGTACGTTCACTCCTTGAAGCAAATAACACGCCCGCGAAGCCTACTTTCGTTGCATGGCCCGGACGATCTGAGATTTCAGAATTCGAAGAATGGGGCGCCGTACAAACTAAGTTCTCACCGTATGGATTCAGAGCAGATGTAACTCCTTCAGCACTTGAGGCTATCCGCCATCGCAGAGCCGGTGTTCAAGATGAGGGATCACAACTTGTCGCTTCAGTATTTGCTCAAGCTGCAGCAGAGAAAAGTTCTTGGTTGGACCTCTGTGCAGGGCCCGGTGGTAAGGCCGCACTTTTATCATCCATCGCACGTCAAGGCGATCATAGATTCGTGGCAAATGAGATCTCACAGATAAGAGCAGATTTAGTGAAACAGGTAGTGGGATCGCACGAGGTATGGGTCGGCGACGCGCGAGAAATTTCATCACGAGGTGAAGGTTTCGATGCAATTTTGGCTGATGTTCCTTGTACAGGAATGGGAGCGCTGCGACGCAGATCAGAGGTGCGTTGGCGACGATCACTCTCTGATCTTCGTGAGCTTGGAGTTCTCCAACGTGAGATTAGTGATGCGGCGATATCAATTTTGAATGTTGGTGGAGTTTTTGGCTACGCCACCTGCTCTCCACATTTAGCTGAGACGAGTATCGTTGTCTCCGATATTTTGAAGACGCATCCTGAGTTGGAGCAGATTGATATTCAACCGTTTATGCCGCTTGGTCTTGAAGGGGGAGTCCGGGATAAAAGCATGGTTCTCTGGACACAGCGACATAACACGGATGCAATGTTTCTAGCCCTTTTTCGAAAAGTCTCGTAAGGTAAAGTGGTTCTATGGGAATCCGCATAACACCTAGTATTTTAAATGCAGATTTCACACATCTCGATGAGGAGATCGCTCGTATCGCAGCCGTTTCAGATCTGCTACATCTTGATGTGATGGATAACGTCTTCGTACCTAACTTCACCTTTGACTTCGATCAAGCAGCAGCGATTATTGCATCGTCACCAATTCCAGTGGATGCGCACTTGATGATCGCTGATGTTGATCTCCTTGCTCCTGCTTATGCTCATGCTGGTAGCGCGAGTGTGACAATTCATGCAGAGGCAAGTGCTTCGATCTCTTCCACGCTACGAGCCATAAAGACGGAGGGCGCGCGTGCCGGCCTTGCACTAAAACCCGGCTCATCGATTTCCGATTATGCAGATCACATAGATGACGTAGATATGTTTTTGATAATGACAGTAGAGCCAGGCTTTGGCGGTCAAAAGTTTATGAGCACAATGATGGATAAAGTAAGTAAGGTTCGAGCTCTCATTGGAGACAGACCCATTTGGTTGCAGGTTGATGGTGGAATATCTCTGGAGACTATTGAAATCGCTCGCGAGGCAGGAGCCGATACTTTCGTTGCTGGTAGCGCTGTCTTTAACGCATCAGATCCAGCGGAGATGGTCATGCAGTTACGAGCTTTAGCCGAAGCAAAATAGCGCGCCGCGAGCATCCAGTTTCAAGTAAACTAAGGCTATGAAGTCATTCGATGAGCTATGGGTTGAGCTTGCCAAAAAGGGGATAGATCGACCAACTGATTCGGCAACCGTTGCTGCACTAGATGCTGGAGTTCATGCGATTGGCAAGAAGATCATTGAAGAGGCAGGTGAGGTGTGGCTAGCGGCAGAGCACGAAAGCGACGATGCGCTAGCGGAAGAAATTAGCCAATTGATCTATCACTTACAGACTCTGATGCTTGCGCGTGGGCTCACTCCGCAAGATGTTTATAAATTTCTCTAATTTTTAAAGGAGCATAATGCTACGAATTGCGATTCCGAATAAGGGTTCACTGGCTGATGAGTCGGTTGCGATTCTTCAAGAAGCTGGATACAAACAGCGGACTGACTCACGCGATCTAGTCCTTGTTGATGTAGTTAACGCAGTTGAGTTCTACTACTTACGTCCACGTGATATCGCTATCTATGTGGGTTCTGGAGAGCTAGAAGCAGGAATTACTGGACGAGACCTCTTGATTGACTCCGGTGCTGATGCAACAGAAGTACTCGCGCTGAATTTTGGCGGATCAACATTTAGATTTGCTGGGCCTTCCTCAAAAGGATATTCGATCAAAGACATCAGTGGAAAGCGCGTTGCGACAGCATATCCGGGGCTGGTAGCCACTCATTTAAACACCCTCGGCATTTTGGCTGAAGTTGTACGCCTAGATGGTGCGGTCGAAAGTAGCGTCCGTCTAGGAGTTGCAGATCTCATCGCAGATGTCGTGAGCACTGGGAACACCCTGCGACAAGCTGGGCTTGAAATATTTGGAGATCCCATTCTCACTAGTGAAGCTATCGTGATTAGTCGCAAGGATGTCTCGATTGTCCCCGAACTTGAGATTCTGATTCGACGATTGCAGGGAGTAGTCACCGCGCGCCAGTATGTCTTGATGGATTATGACATCAAGAAGAGTGATGTTGACGCCGCGTGTGCCATAACTCCTGGCTTAGAGTCTCCAACAATCTCACCGTTACAGAATCCGGAATGGCTCGCAGTTCGCGCGATGGTCTTGCGAACACAGACAAATAAGGTGATGGATGATCTTTACGTACTAGGCGCTCGAGGAATTCTCGTCACCGATATACATGCTTGCAGACTTTAGAACACTTACTTTCGTGCACCTTGACCAGACTCTTCTACATCTTCACGCGTGATACCAAGTAGATAAAGAACGCTATCAAGATATGGGGCGCTCAGAGCGCTATCTGCTGCAGCACGCACGGCAGGTTTTGCATTAAAAGCTATGCCAAGCCCAGCTAGCGCGATCATGTCGAGATCATTTGCTCCATCGCCAATTGCTACGGTTTGCTCGAGTTCTACATTTTCGAGACGAGCAAAATCACGAAGTGCTGTTGCCTTAGCGGCACGATCAATAATTGGACCATCTAATTCGCCCGTAAGCAATCCATCTTTAATCTCTAGAGTATTGGCTCTGTAATGACCGATGTGCAGTGATTGTAGAAGGGGTTCAATTACGTTTATAAATCCGCCTGATACGACAGCTACTGTATGCCCAAGTTTTTGAAGAGTTGATACCAAGGTTTTGGCGCCAGGAGTTAAGGAAATCTCATTCTTGACCTCAGAGATCACAGATTCGGGAAGTCCTTTGAGTAGCGCAACTCTCTGACGGAGACTCTCTTCGAAATCAATCTCTCCAGCCATTGCTCTATCTGTAATCTCCTTGACCTGAGTTTGAACTCCAGCTTTAGCGCCAAGAAGTTCAATAACTTCTTGTGCGATGAGAGTGGAATCGACATCCATGAGAACCAACTTCTTAGCCCATCGCATGAGTCCACCTGGGGATACTGCGATGTCAACGGAATGCTCTGCAGCAAGAGGTGTAAGGATATTTTTCAACTCAGCAGTAGGTACGCCACTGACTACACATTCGATTGCAGTAACAGGATAACTAGCGGTGCGTTGTATTCGCTCAATATTTCCATGAACGCCTGCGATCGCAGATGCAATGGCAGCCAGGGCAGATGGTTTCAACTCTTGCGAAAGAATTACTACATGGGTGAGCCCTTTTTTTGCTGCGATGCTCTCGCTCTTCTGTTCAGAGAAAGCGATAGCTATGTCGAGATCGAGCGAAGCCGCTTTCTCGTTGAGATCATCTTCAATAGCGGAAGCATGCGCGCGATCGAGAGATATAAGAATCGTCAGAATCAGGCGAGAACGAATGACAACCTGTTCGATATCCATAATGGTCAAAGAGAACGGAGAAAGTGTCGAGAAGAGAGCCTCTGTGATGCCAGGTCGATCTTCTCCGGAGACCAAGATTAGCCCTGTGTAATACTCGTCTCGCTTATCCATGTGCTGAGATTATCGTGAATCACAGGTCAATCTCCTCGAATTTACAGGGATTGAACGCTTTGAAGAGATATCTTTTAGCCGTGAGTAGCCAAGAAGTATTGCGCGTTACCGATGTCTGCGTTCGTCGCGGAACACGGATGATTCTCGGCCCGATCACCTTTGCGATTTCTCCTGGAGAGCGTTGGGTGATCCTTGGACCAAATGGCGCAGGAAAATCGACTCTGCTCAATCTTTTAGCCACTCGTGCTTTTCCCACTACCGGCAAAGTTCACGTGCTTGAAAAAGAGTTGGGAAGAGTTGACCTCTTCGAGCTGCGAACCCGAATTGGTCTTGCTGGGGTTGGAATTTCAGAAGATATCCCATATGAGGAAAAGGTCCGCGACGTTGTGGTGACCGCTGCTTACGCAGTTCTTGGTCGATGGAATGAAGATTACGATCTTTGGGATGAATCTCGAGCGGTTGCCCTCTTAACAACCTTTGGTGTGAGAGAACTTGCCGACCGAGATTATGGAACATTAAGTGAGGGCGAGAAAAAACGTGTCCAGATTTCACGGGCGCTGATGGCCGATCCTGAACTACTACTTCTTGATGAACCAACTGCCGGCCTTGATGTGGGCGGACGTGAGGACTTACTACGTCGCTTTTCGCAATTTTCTAGTGATCCGAGTGCCCCAGCTACTGTCATCGTTACTCACCATATTGAAGAGATTCCAGTCGGCACAACACATGCGCTGCTGCTAAAAGAGGGTTCTATTGCGGTGAGCGGACCGGTTGCTCAAGTAGTGACGAGCGAGCATATAACAGCAGTCTTTGGCGTAGATGTGAACGTTTCTTTTGATGGATCACGATTTTACGCCCGAGCTTCTCTGTGAAACATCCAATCTTTCAATCCGTTCATTCTTCGTGGTTTTCAATTCTTGAGCCTTTAGAGGATTCAATCCTTGCTACATTCGATGTTGTCGGCAAAGGGGAATACATACCAACAGTAGATCGAATACTGGCTCCGCTAAGCACATCTCTTGATGAAGTGAAGGTCGTTATCGTGGGACAGGATCCATATCCCAATGCTGATTATGCTGATGGATACGCATTTTCCGTACGCACCGAAGTTTCACCACTTCCAGCTTCATTGGTAAATATATTTAAAGAGCTAGAGAGTGATCTTGGAACTTCGATGCCTGCAGATGGAAATTTGGAACGTTGGTCACGCCAAGGGGTTTTGTTAATCAACCGAACACTGACGACGGTGCCGGGGGAGTCACATGCACATCAGCGGAGCGGATGGATGGCGATCACCGAGGTAATAATTCGCGAAGTTGCCTCAAAGGGCGCTGTAGGCATTTTATGGGGTGGAAATGCCCAGCAAATGTCAGATTACTTTGATTCTTCTCGTGTGATTAAGAGCGCTCATCCAAGTCCGCTGAGTTCTTATCGCGGCTTTTTTGGCTCCAAGCCGTTTTCTCAATGTAATGAAATGCTCGCTCAGGCCGGTAAAACTCAAATCTCTTGGTAAAAAGGAAACAGGCCGGATACTCACTAAAAGTGAATACCCGGCCTATTTCCTTACTTGATTAAGTTATCCAACCCAGATGTTGATAGGGGATTGCAGGAAGTAGATTACGAAGAGTCCTGAAACTAGCCATAGAAGTGGGTGTACTTCCTTCGCACGTCCCTGGATTGCTCGGATAATCACGTGAGTAACAAATCCAACACCAATTCCAACAGAGATGTTGTATGTAAATGGCATCAAGATGATGGTGAGGAATGCAGGAAGAGCTATTCCTAGATCATCCCAGTCAATGTTTCTGATCTGAGTCATCATCAAGAATCCAACGATCACCAGTGCTGGAGTTGCGGCCTCGTAAGGAATCACTGCAACAAGTGGCGCTAGAAATGTTGTGAGTAGGAACAAGACACCAGTAACAACTGATGCAAGACCTGTACGGGCTCCTTCACCAACACCGGCTGCGGATTCAATGTAGCTAGTGTTAGAAGAGATGCTTCCAGCTCCACCAGCAACAGCTCCTAGGGAGTCAACAAAGAGGATCTTGTTATTGTTTGGAACATTTCCTTCATCGTCGATCAAACCTGACTCGTGACCGATTGCAGTAACTGTGCCTACTGTGTCAAAGAAGTCTGAGAGCAAGAGAGTAAAGATGAAGAGGATTGCTGTGATCAGTGGAACACGATCAAAGCTTCCGAGAAGATTAAACTCACCAAAGAGTGAGAAGTCAGGGGTAGCAACAATCTCTGAAGGGATTGCAGGAACGTTGAGGTTCCAGCCCTTAGGATTTACAGCTCCGGTTGCACCATTAAATAGTGGTCCGATCTTGAATGCAGATTCGATCGCGATTGCTGCAGCAGTTGCCACGACAATACCGATCAAAATTGCGCCTTTGACCTTCTTCACCATCAATGCAATTGTTAAGAGGAGTCCAAAACCAAAGACGATAATTGGCCAACCAACGAGGTTTCCATTATCGCCAAGCATTACAGGGACAGGACCTGAGCCAGTGCGGCGAACAAAGCCGGCATCGACAAGGCCGATGAGTGCAATAAAAAGACCGATACCGACTGAGATCGCGATCTTTAGTTGACCAGGAACTGCGCGGAAAACTGCACCGCGGAAACCGGTAAGAACGAGAACTGTGATGATGAGACCTTCGATGACAACAAGTCCCATGGCATCTGCCCATGACATTTGTGAAGCGATTCCTACCGCTACGAATGTGTTTAGGCCAAGACCTGTCGCGAGTGCGAGAGGGTAGTTTCCAAGAACTCCCATAAGAATTGTGAGAATTCCAGCCATAAGAGCTGTCATTGCAGCTACGAGAGCCAAGTTTGGAGCATCTCCGCCGCCGATATATTTTCCATCTGCATCTTTGGCCAGACCAATGATGAGTGGGTTGAGCGCTACGATGTAAGCCATAGTAAAGAATGTGACGACTCCGCCACGTACTTCCTGTGCCACTGTCGATCCGCGCTCGGATATTTTGAAGTAACTATCGAGCATGTTGTACCTTCCTCATTTTGTTATCGGGGGTGGTTGCGACCCCGTGTGAAATGACGGCTCACAGACCGATCGAGGATGGGGAGGTCTTTGATGGGGCCAAACTATCTGACCGAGAGCCCTACTTTGAGGTTAGGCGCGCTAAAAGGCCGAAAGAAATGGCAACAGATTGGCCGATGAGCAGCGCAAATAGCAGCGTTCCCAGACCTAAAGTGCCGCCAAGCAGCGCTCCAGCGATCGAGACGACAACCTCGATGCCCAGACGAACTCGTCCCACGCGGACTCCCGTGCGCTGATGAAGTCCTGTCATAGCACCATCTCGCGGCCCTGGCCCAAGACCGCAGGTGATGTAGAGAGATGAACCGATTCCGACCATCACGATGCCGACAAGAGTAAATATCAGCCCTGAATAGATGCTCTCTTGCTTTGGAAAAATGTTCGTGCCAATTTCTATAAAGAGCGAAATGATCATGATATTTGACAGTGTTCCAAAACCAGGACGCTCTCTTAGTGGAATCCATAGCGAGAGCACTAGTGCACCAATGATCAGTGTCGATGTACCAATTGATAGCCCGCTCTTAAGTGAGATTCCTTGTGCAAGGACCGACCATGGAGCATTACCGAGACCCGATTGAATAATCAGTCCATCTCCCAAACCAAAGATCGCCAATCCAAAAAAGAGAATGAGAACGCGCTTTGTTGAAAGATCCCAACGACCTTTAGCAGTCCACGGAACAACTGGGACTGTTCTATGGGGCTTGAGGTGAGAGATGATGTCGCGAATCGTCATCCAAGCATCCTACCTTTATGGTTGAACTTTAAGTACCCTTATCAAATGTTCACTGGCTCTGGAACGATCGTCAACATCATCACAATTGTTGCTGGTGCATCTCTCGGAGTCTTAATCGGTGGACGTATGCCAGATCGCATGCGTGCTCTCATCACAGATGTATTGGGACTGATCACAATCCTTGGTGCGGCAACGGCTCTGGTAGCTATCGGGTCACAGCGATATGTAGATGCACTACCAAAGGGATGGCGACTCTTAGCCATTCTTGCTTCACTTCTTATTGGAGGAGTTATTGGTAGTGCAGCTAACCTTGAAAATAGGTTAGAGAGTTTTGGCATCTATTTGAGAGTTAAGTTCAAAGCCGACAGTCAGGGTACTTTTGTTGAAGGTTTCTTGTCATCTTCACTTCTCTTTGTTATCGGTCCCTTAGCGATTCTTGGATCGATCAGTGATGGCATGGGAACTGGCACAGATCAGTTGATTCTCAAATCGTCACTCGACTTCTTTGCAGCGATGGCCTTTGCTGCAAGTTTGGGATGGGGTGTGGCAGCCTCTGCAATTCCTGTCGGTATTTATCAGGGAGTCTGGACCGTTATTGGATTTGGTCTAGGAAACGTCCTGGCTGGATATCAGATTGATGCGATGTCAATTGTCGGCGGATTGATGTTGGTATCGATTGGCCTTGGCCTGCTCAAAATCAAGACGATCTCGGTGGGAAATCTACTTCCATCACTTTTGATTGCACCGATATTTGTCGGTGTATTGCATCAATTTATCTAACGGAGATTAGATTGTGCTGGCATCGATTACAAAGCGATACTTCACATCGCTCGCAACGGTTCTTTCATACGCTTGATCGACATAATCTGCGGTAATTACCTCAATATCGCTGAGGATTCCATGCTCTGCGCTGAAGTTGATCATCTCTTGCGTCTGGGCAATTCCACCAATCATTGAACCAGCAAGAGATTTTCTTCCATTAAGCAGAGAGCCGACGTGCACGGGATATGGCGCACCCGGAAGCCCAATGACTACGAGCGTTCCGTCGATTGTTAGGGTTGCGATGTAGTCGTTGATATCTATCTGTGCACTTACTGTGTTGAGAATCAGATCGAAGGTGCGCGCATATGGTTTTAGATCTTTTGGTTCATGCACGCAAATGAATTCATCAGCACCCATCGCCAGGGCGTCCTCTCGCTTATTCGGCGAATGAGAAATCACAGTTACGTGTGCGCCGAGTGCATGCGCAAACTTGACGCCCATATGTCCCAATCCGCCTAGCCCCATGACAGCAACGCGCGTTCCCTTCCCAGCTTTCCAATGTTTGAGCGGTGAGTAGAGGGTGATGCCTGCGCAGAGCAAAGGTGCGACGCCATCAAGTGGCATAGATTTAGGAATTGTGACCGCGTAATCCTCGTTCACCACGAAAACGTTGCTGTATCCACCCATTGCAACGGTCTTACCATCGCGCTCTAAAGTGTTATAGGTTCCGGTCATTCCATGATCGCAATACTGTTGTAATCCATCTTTACATGGCTGGCATTGACGACAAGAATCGATAAAGACGCCAACGCCGATGTGATCGCCGACTGCAAACTTAGTTACAGCTGAACCAATTTCACTGACCACGCCTGCAATTTCGTGGCCTGGAACCATCGGAAATAGCGCCGGACCCCACTCTTCACGGACTTGGTGGATGTCCGAGTGACATATTCCAGCATAAGCAATATCAATTTTGACATCGTGGCTACCTAGCTCGCGACGTTCGAAGTCATAACGAGTGAAGGGAGCTCCCTTACTAATAGCGGCAAGTCCACGTACTTTTGTCATATCAGCTCCTGGTGGCTAAGCGAGTTTGGTTAGAGTTCGTTAAAAGGTAATGGATCGCTTGAAATATGGCCCGCTCTCGAGTTTCGCGCCGTCACCCCGCGCATATGGTGCCTGCGGCAGAGAACCTCATATGCAACTTCATCGGTTGACCCGACATTTCCGACGACAACTTGCTCACCTTCGGTAACCATCTTGCCGCCGACCGTACGGGCGTTATGTGTTGCGCGAGATCCGCACCAACAGAGCGCTTCTACCTGCAATGTATTAACGCGATCCGCCAGCTCCACTAGTCGTCCCGAACCTGGGAAGAGCTTGGTTCTAAAATCTGCCAGGATTCCGAAGGCATATACATCGATTCCTAGACCATCAACAATGCGAGCGAGCTCTTCGATCTGCTCAGGTTGATAAAACTGTGCCTCATCGCAAATCACGTAATCAATACGTTCACCCATAGAGAGCTTTTCGACAACAAATTTATGAATGTCAAAACCAGGCAAAACTTCAATGGCGGCACTGGTTAATCCAAGTCGTGATGAAATCTTTCCAGAACCAGCTCGGTCCTGCGAAGTGAAGATTAAACCGCCACGTCCGCGCTGTTGGTGATTATGGGCAGTCTGCAGGGCCAGTGTTGATTTTCCACTATCCATTGTCCCGCAGTAGTAAATCAATTCAGCCATGGCGCAGATCCTGCCACAAAGTCACCTCAGAAGAGACCCAATCGGACCAGGGCGGTTTCCAGATCGCTGGCCAGGTGCTTACTCATCTCAACTGTAAGGTGAGATTTATCCCTGTAAGCAATGATTCCATCCACGACGGCAGGACACTTATCTGTGCAGAGCCATGGAGTGGGATTAATTGGAATCAACCCCGCAGCAACTTCTGCTGAGATCGGCCTAGATGTATCGCATGCATCGCCGCGGCCTGCGACTAGGCAGTCAGGAATATCTACTTGGGGGAGTGGTGTATCGGTGAGATAGATAGGAAATTGCGTCACGTTCTTAATTCGATTGAAAACTTTCGTTTCTCCGGCCAACCACCATAGTCGGGCACTCTCATCCGAATACGGAGCGGTAAATGGTTGCATTCCAGTCAAGATCACAGCCAATGGTTTGATTGTGTTGATTCGTTCGACGGAGGAGTCGCGAAAAGCTTGACAGTCGTCGACATCATATTGAGATGAAAGCTCTTTGATTACTTCTGCGGATGGACAAGCAGATTTAGTCAGAGAAACAATTTTAATTCCGCGTTTTTTACCAATGATGTCTAACGCAGGAAGCCACTGTGCGGCATGAGAATCACCATACAAGACAATCGTCTGCTTTGCTGTGAGATCGCCATATTCGCACCGGGGCGAGACTGTCTGCCTAATGTGTATATGGCAGCCGTCGTTGTTGTTTATTGGCTTCGATCGAATTTCATCAAGGGAGAATTTAGTGCCCTCTCCTAAGGTGATTTTGTTGGAGTATTGCGAATAGGTTGTTAGTCCCAGTACAACCGACAAAAGAGTTGCCATAAATGCGAGTCGAAAAACCTTACGGTGGCTCCATGTCGAATCACGCAATGGTGTTTCGACATATTTGTGCGTTAATCCAGCCAAAAGAACTGTCATTGCCAGCAGTAAGAGCGTTTGCAAGAGTGTGAGCTCTTTACCCATGTAGATGGCTGGTATGACAAGAACTGGCCAATGCCAGAGATACAGCGGGTATGAAATCGCGCCTAGCCACTGAGTGACCCTTGATTTTGCGATTGCGTCGATTATCGGAGGCCACTTACTTCGGCTTGCAAGCAAAAGTGCTGTGGCGATCACGGGGGCAAGGGATGCTGTTCCCGGAAACGGAGTTGTCTTATCGAAAATAAAGCTTGCCATGCCGATCGTCGCAAATGCTAAGAGCGCGACGATGGGGCGAAGTTTCTTTAAATCAGGTAGAAAAACGAGAAGTGCGCCCGCTGCTAACTCCCACGCTCTTGTTGGAAGGATATAGAAAGCCCAGATTGGCGCGCGCTCAGTGAGAAAGAGAGAGAAGACGAAAGAGCCGACGAGGGTTGCAAGAACTCCATAGAAAATAGCTTGGCGTTTTCCAACGCGATAGAGAATTAGTATGAACAGAGGCCAGAAGATATAGAACTGTTCTTCAACTGCGAGGGACCAGAAGTGGATAAATGGTGAGGGCGTAGAGTTCAGATTCTGGTAATCATTCTCCCAAAATGCGAAGAGGAAGTTCGAGACATACGTTGCCGCTGCGACCAGGTCCTTGCCCACTGTCTGGCGCATTGAAGCCGGAAGAAGAACGAGGGATGCAATTCCGGTAGCAAAGATCACGATCAAGGAGGCTGGCAATAGGCGTTTGGTTCTTCTCGCATAGAACGAGATAAGAGAAATAGTGCCGTCATTGTCGAGTTCGCGTAAAAGAATACCGGTAATCAAGAATCCCGAGATTACATAAAAGATATCGACTCCGATGTAACCGCCATTGAGCCATTTCGCGTGATAGATAAGAACAAGTACCGCAGCGATAGCTCGCAGGGCCTGGATCTGCGGGTTGCGTTCTCGCTGCGTCATCCGCTTATCAGGGCATGAATCGAGATACTCGGAGAATGCTCAGCAATGCGCAAGCGACCACCTAGGAATGTAATTTCGCTGAGAACTGCGATATCACTAACAATTCCGCCCGCCTGTTGGACGAGTTCGATTGCCGCAACGAGCGTGCCTCCTGTGGCTAAAACATCATCGACGAGAAGCACTTTCGACCCTGGGAGAAAAGCATCAGTATGTATTTCAATTTCATCAACGCCATATTCAAGACCGTACTGTTTTGAATAGGTTGTAAACGGAAGCTTTCCCATTTTTCGGATTGGCACAAAGCCACATCCTTTTGCGACAGCAATCGCGCTTGCGAAGATGAATCCGCGCGCTTCGATGCCCGCGACAACAGAGCTCTCAGGGTCTACCTCTGCGAGTGCTCGTACTACGACATTGAAAGCATCGGGGTTGCTTAAAACCGGAGTAATATCCTGAAAAAGAATTCCTGGTTTTGGATAATCGGGAATAGTGCGAATGAGTGACAGGGCTTGATCTACATTCACCTGCATCACCCTCAGTCTTACTGCTCAATGATCATTGCGTGTCCGGGAAGGGAGTTGAACCCTCAAGCCCTTGCGGGCACTAACACCTCAAGCTAGCGCGTCTGCCAATTCCGCCACCCGGACCAGTGTAAATACCTTGACCGTAGGCAACCTTACCTAGTCTTTCGACTCACTAAGGGTGATCAAGAGGGGACACGATATCAACCCCACGAGTTCAAGGCAAAGCGGTAAATTCCTATGGCGCTCTAGCGCCCGTGGTGGATACTTATGCCATGACAACCGATAAGAGCGCCCTACGTGAAGAACTCGAAGCCGAAGCTATCCGCATATGCCAAGAGTTAATTCGAATTCCAAGTGTTAATTTTGGTGAGGGCAGGGGAGACGAGAAGGCTGCGGCTGAGTACGTGGTCGCACAGCTGGCAGAAGTTGGAATCGCATCAACAATTTATGAATCTGCTCCCAATCGTTGCAATGTAATTGCCCACTTAGAAAGCACGCATCCCGATCGCCCCGGACTTGTTGTTCATGGTCACCTTGATGTCGTTCCTGCAATGGCAGAGGATTGGAGCGTCGATCCATTCGGCGGAATTCTTAAAGATGGTTTCATCTGGGGACGTGGCGCAGTTGATATGAAGAATATGGACGCGATGATTATCGCGGTGGTTCGTCAATGGGCCCGTGTTGGCTATAAACCTCCACGTCCAATTACTCTTGCATTTTTTGCAGATGAAGAAGCTGGCAGTAGTTTCGGATCTCGCTGGATGGTTGCCGAACATCCAGATGTTTTTGCGGGATGCACAGAGGCAATTTCAGAAGTTGGTGGCTTCTCTATAACCCTGCCCAATGCAAAGCGTTTCTATTTTGTGGAAACAGCCGAAAAAGGTATCCACTGGATGCGACTCGTCGCCCAAGGAAGAGCGGGTCATGGTTCTGTCATCAATGAAGAGAACGCAATTACCGCTCTCACCGAAGCGGTAGCAAAGATTGGCCGTTATCAATGGCCACAACGTTATACCGCAACTGTAAAACGTCTCTTTGAGACTGTTGCACAAGCATCTGGAAAACCATTTGATCTTAAAGATCTTCGTCCATTGCTGACCGAATTTGGAAGTGCTTCACGAATGATCGGCGCAACTCTGCAAAATACGGCGAATCCATCAATGCTTGCTGCCGGATATAAAGAGAATGTGATTCCAGGCGAAGCAAGCGCTGTAGTAGATGGTCGCTTCTTGCCAGGTTATGAAGAAGAGATGAATGCGACGATTCGCGAAATCGTCGGACCTGATATTCGAATTGAAACAATCGTTACAGATATCGCACTTGAGGTTCCCTTTGAAGGAGATCTGGTCGATGCCATGTGTGCGGCTTTGATCAAACATGATGGTGATGGAATTCCAGTTCCTTTCACAATGAGCGGCGGCACTGATAACAAGGCGCTCTCTAAGATAGGAATTATTGGCTACGGTTTCTCACCACTGAAGCTCGACCCAGAATTAGATTTCATGGCGCTCTTTCACGGCGTAGATGAGCGAGTTCCTGTCGATGGTCTTCGCTTCGGTGTGAACGTTCTTAAGGACTTCTTAGAAACTGCTTGATACCTCATCGAGAGCGCTGCGTACTACATCTGGAAGAACAATCTCTTCAACAGTAAGTGCTCCGCGCAACTGAGCGCCTGTGCGCGCTCCAACGATTGCACTTGTAACCCCAGGAGCATCGCGCACCCACGCTAGTGCAACTTCAAGCGGGGAGTAACCCAGACCTGATGCTGCTGCAGCCACAGCTTCTACAATCCGTGATGCATCACGATTCAAATATGTAGAGATGAAGTTTGCAAAATGCGGTGTTGCGCCACGAGAGTCGGCTGGAATTGAACTCCGATATTTTCCGGTAAGAACGCCGCGACCTAGCGGCGACCAAGCAAGAATTCCAACTCCTAGTTCAGATGCGCAATCGACTACCTCTGTTTCGATAGAACGATTAAGCAATGAATATTCACTTTGAATAGTCGCAATGGGTGCCTTTGCTGTATTTGCCTCTTGCAACGAGATCGCACGTGCACTCTGCCATCCATTGAAATTTGAGATGCCAACATATCTGGCCTTGCCTGAGGTGTACGCAAAATCTAAAGCCGAGAGTGTGTCTTCGAGTGCGACGATTGGGTCCCAGGAGTGAATCTGCCAGATATCTACATAGTCGGTTCCAAGTCGTGTGAGTGATTTCTCTAATTCACCAATAAGGAAGTGACGAGAATTGTTCACTGTACGCACACCCTCGGGGAAGATGACGCCTGCCTTCGTAGCGATTACTACATCTTCTCGATTAAAGAATGTCCCTACCAAACCGCCAATTACACGTTCGGCATCTCCTGCCGCATAGCTTGCAGCGGTATCTATGAAATTTCCACCTGCTTCAATGTAACTGCGCATCTGCTCTGCAGCTTCGTGGGTGTCTGTATCTCGACCCCATGTCATCGTGCCCAGACCAAGGCGGGAAATCTCGAGCCCACTCTTTCCCGCACGTCTCATTTCCATGGGAGGCACCCTAGCAAGCCAACACAGTGAAAGCGCGTTAATCTTGGCAAATGGCACGAATCGTTCTACTGCGACATGCACACTCTGTCGCCAATGAAAAGAATCTATTAGCAGGTAGAACCACTGGAATTTCATTAAGTAAAACCGGAAGAGAACAAGCAGAAGATCTCATTGCTCGTCTTGGTGCAACCCAGTTTGATGAGGTCGCAACAAGTCCACTTCTGCGTTGTCGCGAAACGATTGACCCGTGGTTGGCATCAGCTGGATCAAAGAATCGAGTTGTTGTAGATGAGTCTTTATCAGAAGTCGATTATGGCCAATGGAGCGGGAAGTCTCTGGCTTCACTACGACGAAAAGCGCAGTGGAAGGTAGTTCAGGATTTCCCAAGTCAAATGGTATTTCCCGATGGTGAATCTCTCTTAGAGATGCAGGGAAGAGCGCTATCAGGTTTTTATCGATTAAACGCGCTCAAAGGCAAAGGTCCTCGTTTGCTGGTTAGCCATGGTGATGTCATCAAATCGATCGTTGCACACTGTTTAGGAATGCATCTCGATCAATTCCAGCGTTTAGTAGTTGAACCCGCATCTCTTACTATCATCGACACGGACGCGGGAGTAAGTCGTCTGGTTCGCTTTAATGATGTCAAGGGATTCCTTACATCCGAGAGGTCTTCTAATCAAGCAGCGCTCGGAGGATCGACAGGAAACACGAATAAATGACTTCCCAGCAGTGGTCTTTTGACCAACCAGATCGTTTTATTGTTGGAACGATCGGCGCACCAGGCGAGCGAGAGTTTTACTTCCAGATTCGACAGAAGAGTATTCTTGTGTCACTAGCAACCGAAAAATCTCAAGCAAGTGCGTTAGCTGAAAGAATTACCACGATTATTCGAGAGATTAAGAAAAATACCCCACTCAATGCAGTTAAGGCAGCACCCGTGGATGACCAACCACTCGAGCTTCCACTTGATAGCGAGTTCGTAGTGGGCGCGATTGGTATCGCATTCGATCCCTCATTGCTTGAAATAGAAATTTCGTTCCGTGCTGAGGATGCAGAGGAAGTTGAGGATGAGAGCACTGGTCCCATAGTTGAAGTTCACCTAGATCTATCGATGGCGTTAGCCTTTGCTCAGAGGACGATGGCGCTAGTTGCAGCAGGTCGACCCCTCTGTCCATTCTGCATTTCACCTATCGATCCGAGAGGGCATCTCTGTCCTCGGGCAAATGGGTACAGACGATGAATGATCTTGATGATTCATGGGTTGAAAGAAGCATTTCTCATCTGACGTCAGGCGAACTCGAGATAACGGGTCGTCTCGTAGACGCCTCCAATGCCACTCTCTTTGGTGTAATGCATCATGAGGGCGCAACGCTAGAAGTGATCTACAAGCCAGTTGCGGGGGAGAGACCGCTCTGGGACTTTCCGGATGGAACTCTTGCCGATCGTGAGTATGTAGCTTTCCTATTGAGTGACGTGACGGGAATGGACTTAGTGCCGCCCACGGTTTTGCGTGAGGGACCTGCTGGCTCAGGCATGGTGCAACGTTGGATTGATGTCGATGAGACTATTGAATTAGGTTCATATTTTGCTCAAGATAGAAGTGAATTACGACAACTAGCTCTCTTTGATGCAATCATCAATAACACTGATCGCAAAATTGGCCATCTCCTGCCAGATCAAAATGGACACTTATTTGCTTGTGATCACGGAGTCACTTTTCATGCTGAAGATAAATTGAGAACGGTCTTGTGGCAGTGGGCTGGCGATGCTTTGACGCAAGAGGAGATCAAGACGCTGGATCTCACTTTAGCTGTGATTGATTCACATTACGGATCATTAATTTCACATTTGACAGAGGAAGAGGTTGAGGCTACGCGTGCGCGAATAATTAAGCTCCGCTCCAAAGAGATCATGCCGTTGCCTAGTGAAGATTGGCCAGCAATTCCATGGCCGGCATATTAGGATTCTAAAGTGAAATCGTGGGCTGATTTATCACTCGGAGAGAGTGAGGGATATGGAGACGTTTACAAAACGTTGACGCTCTATAACACCACCAGCCAACAAGTCGAAGAGTTGCCCATCCAGGATCTCTACCGTCTATACGTCTGTGGCATAACACCATATGACGCAACACATTTGGGTCACGCAGCCACCTACGTAGCTTTTGATTTAATCAATCGCTATTTGCGCTTTGGTGGGGCAGATGTCTCTTTCGTTCAGAACATCACAGACATCGACGATCCACTCTTTGAAAGAGCTAAACGTGATGGTCTCGATTGGTCCGAGTTAGCAACATCGCAGATAGAACTTTTCCGAGGAGATATGGTTGCGCTGCATGTTATTCCGCCTGATCATTATGTTGGTGTCGTGGAGGCGATGCAGATCATTATCGATGCTGTCTCAGCTTTGCAAAGTAAAGATTCAACCTACAAGGTAGATGACGATCTATATTTCCGCGTGCGCTCGGATCCAGAGTTTCTTAAGCGGACACATCTCTCTTCAGAAGTTGCTATGGAGTACTTTGCTGAACGTGGTGGAGATCCACAACGTTCAGGTAAAGAAGATCCATTCGACGCACTGGTATGGAAAGCACAGCGAGATGGAGAACCGGGTTGGCCTAGTCCTTTCGGTATCGGGCGCCCCGGATGGCACATTGAATGTTCTGCAATCGCTCTTCATTACTTAAAGCCTAGCGCTTCTGATGAGTTTGCAATCGATATTCAAGGTGGTGGAAGCGATCTAATCTTTCCTCATCACGATATGTCGGCAGCTCAAGGATGGTTAGCAACTGGTCAGAAGTTCGCACGGTTTTTCGTTCATGCCGGGATGATCGGTCTCGATGGAACAAAGATGAGTAAGTCGTTAGGGAATTTAATATTCGTCTCGAAACTTATCGAGCAGGGCGTTGAACCGATGGCTATTCGCCTAGCCCTATTAGGACATCACTACCGAAGCGATCACATGTGGGGGAGTTCTGAGATTTCGGATGCCGCAACTTTCCTATCTCGGATCCGTCTCAATCTCGCTCGTGTGGAAGTTGCTCCAACTGAGACCTTGATCTCAGATCTTCTTTCGGCTCTCTCAAATGATCTTGATACAGTCCGAGCGCTAGAACTTATCGCCTCATGGTGCACAGCAACAGAAAACGGAGCCACGGGTGGGTCAGCCGGTCAGTTATCAAGAGTCATGGACGATCTACTGGGGCTTGCGATTTAGATTAACTCTCGTTTTGTCGGCGCAAGAATCTTTCTAGCTCTCGAGCAATCTCATCACCTGAAACATCTTTAAATTCAGCAGCGTCTTTACTCTCTTCCAGCGCTTTTACATACTCTGAAACTTCTGCATCTTCTTCGGCCATCTCTGAAACTTCGTTTTCCCATTCTTGGGCTTGATGGCTGAGATCTGCCAGAGCGATCGAGATCTCAAGGAAATCTTCAACTGCATTTACAAGAGCAAGAGTTGCTTTCGGAGAAGGTGAATTAGAAGCATAATGTGGCAATCCAGCCCATAGAGAGACGCAATCGATTCCTCGCTTCATGCAACCGTCTCCAATAATTCCCAGAATTCCGGTCGGTCCTTCGTATTTGCTAATTTCAACACCAAGCCGAGCAGCAATTTCTGGATGTCCACCACTACCACTTACTGAAATTGGACGAGTATGGGGAGCATCGGCGAGCATCGCTCCCATAGTGATGACGAGTTCCACTTCAAGATCATCAGCCAAATCGAGCAGTAGTGATGTGAATGTCTTCCATCTCATCGATGGTTCTACCCCGAGTACCAAGACAAAGTCGTTTTCAAGATGCGGTGTACTCAAACCATAAATCTGCGTGGTTGGCCAATTTACTGATCGCACTAGGGAATCATCGACGCTAATCATCGGGCGATTGACCTGGAAGTCATAGAAATCTTCAGCTTCGTACTCAGCGATCAGTATTGCTTGGGCTGAGTTGCCACTTAGATCAAGGTTTTCAAGGAGATGAGTGAGCGCACCTGATGCCGCTTCGCCGGCATCGCTCCAACCAGAGAAAGCCGCGATCATGATTGGCTGTCTCAGCAGTGGAATCTGAAAAATCTCCATATCGCTCACCTTAAGGTAACCTTCACGGCGTGACGAGCGTAAAAACACCTTCCGAGCTAAGAAAAGCTCTCGCCTCTCGAGTCGTAATTGCCGACGGGGCGATGGGAACTATGCTCCAAGCTGCCGATCCCAGCCTGGATGATTTCCAAGGTCATGAAGGTTGTAACGAGATCCTCAATGTCTCGCGTCCAGATGTGGTTCGATCTGTTCATGATGCCTACTTAGCAGTCGGTGTCGATGCGATCGAGACAAATACCTTTGGCGCGAACTGGGCGAACTTGGCTGAGTACGGGATCGAAGATCGAATTTACGAACTCGCATTTGCCGGCGGCGTCATTGCCCGTCAGGCAGCCGATGCTTTCTCCACCCCGGAGAAACCGAGATTTGTACTTGGATCACTTGGTCCTGGAACAAAGTTACCGAGCCTTGGACATACGACGTATAAGCATCTGCGCGATGCCTATGAAATTGCTTCACAAGGGCTAGTGGATTCTGGCGCAGACGCACTACTTATTGAAACAACGCAAGATCTGCTTCAAGCAAAAGCTGCAGTCAATGGTGCTCGCGCAGCAATTGATAAGAGTGATCGCGACATTATTTTGATCGCCCAAGTAACTGTTGAAACAACTGGAACCATGCTTTTGGGATCAGAAATTGGTGCCGCGCTCAACGCGCTTGAACCGTTGAACATTGATCTCATTGGTTTGAACTGCGCAACTGGTCCTGCCGAGATGTCAGAACATCTTCGCTACCTCAGCAAGAATGCGCAGTGTGCGATCTCGGTCATGCCAAATGCAGGATTGCCACAACTCGGTCCAAAGGGTGCAACTTACCCACTGGGACCCGATGCACTCGCGCAAGCACTAGCGACATTCGTAGATGATTACAAAATCACTTTAAT
>Ga0247831_1001249_pt1 | contig 49939 bp, 41 predicted proteins | sample LaCruzMarch2015__9_FD_192406 | JGI IMG/M metagenome (GOLD analysis project Ga0247831, IMG submission 192406) | Freshwater microbial communities from meromictic Lake La Cruz, Castile-La Mancha, Spain - LaCruzMarch2015_1m | ecosystem: Environmental > Aquatic > Freshwater > Lake | place: Spain...
AAGACCAGTCGCACCGCGCGTTCACGCACTTCGGGGGAAAACTTGTTCGTTGTCTTGTTCATGATGCTCCATCCTACTCAGAAGTTGGAGCCTCCGGCAAACCCGGCGCGGTTCAATGCTTTGGAGCTTGAACCCATTGGTGTTCGTCTGTTGCAAGTTGCGGGTCCGGGCCTTGGTGTCCTCCGGCTCAAGCACGATGTATTCCGGCGGGTTGTGGTAATGGTTGTCCCGCGACTGGGCAACCGATGCCCCGGAGACCACCACCACGTCCAGGATGTAAGGCTTACCATAGATGATGTGTTCGGGCAGCCATGCCAACATGCAGACGTAGGTGTTGCCGTCAGTAAAATGGTTCTGTGAGTCCTTGAAGCGGGCCGTGATTTCGGTCGCGAGCGGAAACCAAGCCTTGATTTCAAAGCCGGGGGTCGGGTTCACGCCCCGGAATACGGTGTCTGGAAAGCCCGGGTCTTGTCGCTCCCACTCGCCAAGCCCCTTGAATTCCTCCCGGTCATTCAAAAACTCAACGCTGTTGAACTCGATCAGGTTGCCCAGAAGCGGGGAGAGCTTGGAGACCACCTTGGACAGGTTCACGGCTGCGTCGGGCGTGATTGGCTTGGATACCGTGAGCAGGTCAAATATGTGACCGGCGAGGGTCAGCAGGTGTTCCGATGCAATCGTGATTACTTCGGCGGTGTTCAGTTTGTTGGTCACGAATCATAGCCCTCGTTTTCTGTGACTGTGACACAACATCATGTTGTAGGTGAACCCAGTGCTGAAACGCATCCATCCTGCGGCGTCTCGTTGCATCGAGACCTATCGAAACACTGATGCGTCAAATGAGACCCTAGAACATTCACTCGCCCGTTGGCGGGAAAAATGGCGGGAAATCAAAAAGTCAAACTGGGATTTTCTATTCTATATCAACACGTTAAATGCGTTGAGGTGGCAGCCCGTAGGGGAGTTGAACCCCTCTTCCCAGGTTGAAAACCTGGTGTCCTAACCGATAGACGAACGGGCCACGCTGGCAGTGGGCGGGGTTTAATCAAGCTGGCGGCGCTGTGCAAGGGGGAAAATGCCTCAGGCCCGCGCGGCGTCCTCAAGGCGCAGTTGCAGCCTGGCACGGCCCTGCCAGTGGTTGATCTCCAGCCGCCCGGCAAGGTGGAACCGCTGGTGACCGGCGTTCAAGAGGGCAGTTCCCAAGGGAGTGTCGGCGGCGCCGAACGCCACGGCTTCGATCCTGGCCCCCGGATCGCCGAAGGTCAGCCGCAGGTGGTCCGCGCCGATCCGTCGGGCGGCAACCGCCTGATCGGCAAAGGCAAAGCGCGGGGCAGGGGCCCCGGCGCCGTACGGGCCTGCCTGTTCGATCTGTTCGACCAGGGCGGGCGTCGCCGCCCCGGGCATCAGCAGGCTGTCGATGCGCAGCGCCGCGCGCGGCTCTGCCCCCGAGCCTTGCCGCGCGAGCAAATCCGCCAGCCGGGCCATCGCCGCTTCGATCTGATCCCGCGCCACCGTCAGCCCCGCAGCCATCTTGTGCCCGCCGCCCTTGATCAGCAGGCCTTCCGCCGCGAGCCGCTGCACCGCCGCGCCAAGGTCCACCCCCGACACCGACCGGGCCGAGCCTTTGCCGATGTCGCCGTCGAGCCCGATCACCACCGCCGGCCGATGCGCCGCCTCTTTCAGCCGCGCGGCCACGATGCCCACCACGCCGGGATGCCAGCCTTCGCCTGCCGCCCAGACCAGCGGGCCGTCCAGCCCGCGCGCCTGCGCCTGCGCCTGCGCCGCCTCGCGCACCTGCGCCTCGATGTCGCGGCGTTCGGTGTTCAGCCGGTCCAGCCGGTCGGCGAGGGCCTGCGCCTCATGCGGGTCGTCGGTCGCCAGCAGGCGCGCGCCAAGGTCGGCCGCTCCGATCCGCCCCCCGGCATTGACCCGCGGCCCCAGCAGAAAGCCGAGCGCATAGGTCGTGGGCGCCTGATCCATCCGCGCCACATCGGCCAGCGCCCGCAAACCGGGCCGCTCGCGCCGCGCCATCACCACCAGACCCTGCCGCACCAGCGCGCGGTTGACCCCCACCAGCGGGGCCACGTCTGCCACAGTCGCCAGCGCCACCAGATCGAGCATCGCCATCAGGTCGGGCCCCTGCACGCCGTCTGCGCGCAGCCGCCGGTTCGCCTCCACCAGCAGCAGAAACACCACGGCCGCGGCGCAGAGGTGGCCGAGGCTGCCATCCTCGTCCTGCCGGTTGGGGTTCACCACTGCGACCGCCGGGGGCAGGATTTCCGACCCCAGGTGATGGTCCAGCACCACCACGTCGCAGCCCGCCGCCGCGATGGGATCATGGCTGAGCGTGCCGCAATCGACGCACAGGATCAGGTCGTGCACGGCCCCCAGGGCCGCCATCGCGGGCACGTTGGGGCCATAGCCTTCGTCGATCCGGTCGGGGATGTAGAGCGTGGCCTGCACCCCCATGCCGCGCAGCCAGATCAGCAGCAGCGCCGCCGACGCCCCGCCATCCACATCGTAATCGGCAAACACCGCGATGCGCGCGCGGCGGTTGACGGCGTCCAGAAACCGCGCGGCGGCAGGCCCCATGTCGCGCAGCCGCATCGGGTCGGGCAGCAGATCGCGCAGGTGGGGGGTCAGGAACCCGAGGGCCTGATCGGCCGGAACCCCGCGCCCCGCCAGCCCCAGGCACAGGGGCAGCGGCAACCGCGTGGCCTGCGCCATCGCCTCGGCCAACCGCTCCACCGCCTCACCGGGGCCGGCCCAACGCCGCCCGGTCAGCGAAACCTCGACTCCCAGGAACGCCCGCCCCGGAACCTCCTGCCCGTAACCCGTCGGCATCGGCCTCAGCGGATCGGGCTGCGATAGGACATCCGCCGCACCGACCCGGTTTTCGACCGCATCAGGATGGTTTCCGTGGTGACCCATCCGGGTTCCCGCTTGATCCCCGCCAGGATCGACCCGCTGGTCACGCCGGTCGCGGCAAAGATCACGTCGGCCCGCACCAGTTCGTCGCGGGTATAGATGCGGTCCAGGTCGGTGATCCCGGCCCGGCGCGCCCGGGCGCGTTCATCGTCGTTGCGAAACAGCAACTGGCCATAGATCTGCCCGCCCATGCATTTCAGCGCCGCCGCCGCCAGAACGCCTTCGGGGGCGCCACCCGACCCCATATACATGTCTATCCCGGTCACTGCGGCCTCGGCGCAGTGGATGATGCCTGCCACGTCACCATCGGTGATCAGCCGGATCGCCGCCCCGGTGGATCGAATCTCTTCGATCATCGCCTCATGCCGGGGCCGTTCCAGCACGCAGACCGTGATATCCGCCGCCGTGCCGCCCTTGGCACGGGCCAGCGCCTGCACCCGTTCGGCCGGGCTCATCGCCAGCGTCACGGTATCGACCGCATAGCCCGGCCCGATCGCCAGCTTTTCCATATAGACATCCGGCGCATGCAGCAGCGTGCCGCGCGGCGCCATCGCGATCACCGTCAGCGCGTTCGGCATGTCCTTGGCGGTCAGCGTGGTGCCTTCCAGCGGATCGAGCGCGATATCGACCGCCGGGCCGTGGCCGGTGCCGACCTCTTCACCGATGAACAGCATCGGGGCCTCGTCGCGCTCGCCTTCGCCGATCACCACGACCCCGGCGATGTCCAGAAGGTTCAACTGGTCGCGCATCGCGTTGACTGCCGCCTGATCGGCTGCCTTCTCGTCGCCGCGCCCGATCAGCGCCGCACTCGCCAGCGCCGCCGCCTCTGACACCCGGGCGAGGCCCAGTGACAGCAGACGATCCTGAAAGATGGTGGCCTCGGTCATGGTCCGCTCCCGTATCCGCTTGCCCTGCCCTGACCGCATAGCCCGCCGCAGGGGGGTGCCGCAAGCTTGGTGACGCTAACGCACGTCAGACCTCTTCGATCCGCAGCGCCACCGGGTCGCCCACCAGCACCCCCGTGCCGGCAAACAACCCCATCGCATGCGCAATGTCATCCCGCGTCGCCTTGTGCGTCACGATCAGCACCGGGGCGTTGACCCCCTCATGGCCATACTGCCGCATCTGGTCGATCGACACGCCGGCTTCGCCCAGACAGGTGGCGATCTTGGCCAGCGCGCCAGGTTTGTCCAGCAGCATCATCCGCAGGTAATAGGGGGCCGGCGTCGCGGTGCTGGCGGCAATCGGGCGGGTCAGGCTGGCGGCGGGCTGGCCGAACACCGGCAGGCGCACCCCGCGCGCCAGGTCGATCACATCCGCCATCACCGCGCTGGCCGTCGGCCCCGCGCCCGCACCCGCGCCGCGCAGCACGATCTGACCCGCCTGATCGCCGTCCAGCACCACCATGTTGGTGCCGCCCTGCAACTGGCCAAGCGGGCTGTCGGCAGGCACCAGGCACGGCGTCATCCGCTGTTCCAGCCCGCGGCCCGTCATCTGCGCCACCCCCAGCAGCTTGATGCGATACCCCATGTCGCGCGCCAGCCGGATGTCGTCGAGCGAGACGTTCTGGATGCCTTCCAGTTCCACCACGCCAAAACTCACTTCCGTGCCGAACGCGATCGCCGCCAGCAGACTCAACTTGTGCCCGGCATCGATTCCGCCCACATCCAAGGTGGGATCGGCCTCCAGATAGCCCAGATCGGCACATTCCTGAAACAGCGCGTTGTAGCCCTGGCCGGTCGCCTCCATCCGGGTCAGGATGTAGTTGCAGGTGCCGTTCATCACCCCCATCACCCGGCGGATGGCGTTGGCCGCCAGCCCTTCGGTCAGCACCTTGATCACCGGGATGCCGCCCGCCACCGCCGCCTCGAACCGGATGCAGCGCCCCGCCGCCTCCGCCGCCAGCGCAAGGGCGTGACCATGATGCGCCAGCAGTGCCTTGTTGGCCGTCACCACATCGTGCCCGGCCGCAAGTGCAGCCTCGGTGGCCAGCCTGGCCGGCCCGTCATGCCCGCCGATCACCTCGATGACCACATCGATGTCGGGGCGCCGCGCCAGTGCCACCGGATCGGCCTCGAACGCATACCCCGACAGGTCCCGCCCGCGCGGCCGGGACGCATCCCGCGCCGACACCGCGACGATCTGCACCGGCCGCCCCGCCCGCGCGGCAATCAGCGCCGCATGGTCCTGCACGATGCCCACGACGCCCATGCCGACGGTGCCCAGACCCGCAATTCCAAGACGCAAGGGGGATGACATGGGGTGCTCCTCGGGTGCCAGACTGCCCGCCTGTTAGCGGTTTCGCCGGGGCTCCGCAACGTGGGCCTAGCGCACCGCACGCCGCCTCAGGGCCGCCGCCTCGGCCGCCAGCGCATCACCGCGCGCCTCCGCCAACGGGGCAGGGGACGCCAGCAGTTGATCCAGCGGCAGCAGCGCGGGCGCAGGCCCCGCCACATCGCGCGAGGCTGCCGTGACTTCGGGAAAGTCGGTGCAGGCGGTCAGCAGGAATGCAAGAAACAGGATGCGGTACATGGGCGGACGATACCCGTGTTCCCCGACCCGGACCACCCCCGGCATCATCCGTTCCCAAATATCCTCGGGGGGGGCCGCAGGCGGGGGGCAGACAGCCCCCCTCGACCGTGCAGGTCATTGGGCCGGGCGGATGAAGGTCCCGTTGCGCAACTCCGTCATCGCCTGTTGCAGTTCGGCCTGCGTGTTCATCACGATCGGGCCGTGCCAGGCGACCGGCTCCTGGATCGGGGCCCCCGCCACCAGCAGGAACCGGACGCCGTCCGGCCCGGCGGTCACCTCCACCTCGTCGCCCGCGCCGAACTGCACCAGCGTGCGGTTGCCCGACAGATCGCGGATGTTGACCTCGCGCCCCGCGACTTCCTTTTCAAGCAGGACCCCGCGGGGCGTGTCCGCATCGCGGAACGACGCGGCACCTTCGAACACATAGGCGAAGGCACGGCGGCGGGTGTCGATGGCAAAGCGTTTGCGCCGCCCCTCGGGCACGAAGATGTCGAGATACAGCGGATCGGCCGCGATCCCGTCCACCGGGCCGGTCTTGCCCCGGAACGACCCCACGATGATCTTGACCACCGTGCCGTCATCCTCGAGAATCTCCGGGATGTCGCGGCCCTTGACGTCCTGATAGCGCGGCGCGGTCATCTTCAGGCTGGCGGGCAGGTTGGCCCACAACTGGAACCCGTGCATCTGGCCCTTGGCGTTGCCCAGGGGCATTTCCTGATGCAGGATGCCCGATCCGGCGGTCATCCACTGCACGTCGCCGCCGCGCAGGGTGCCACGGTTGCCAAGGCTGTCGCCATGCTCGACCGCGCCGGCCAGCACATAGGTGATCGTCTCGATCCCGCGATGCGGATGCCAGGGAAAGCCCCGCAGGTAATCGCGCGGGTTTTCGTTGCGGAAGTCGTCGAACAGCAGGAACGGGTCCATCTGTTCGGGGTTCTGGAAGCCGAAGGCGCGGTGCAGATGCACGCCGGCCCCCTCCATCGTCGGTTGGGCGCGGTTGGTGCTGGTCACGGGGCGGATCGACATCGGCATCACCTCATCTTGGGTCGCGCCACAAGTTAGGGGCCGCGCCGCCACCGGGCAATGCGCCAAACCGGACTCGCCGCTGTGCGCTGCTGCACAGATCGTCAGGAGCAGGTAAAGCCTTCCATGCAGATGCGCGGAACGAACCGGGGGCGGGTCACGATGAACTGCTGCAGGTCCATCGCGTCGATCCCGACGTTGAAGCTTGGCTCGTAGCCGACCGAGACCTCGACGATCACCACATAATCCCCGTCCGACATGTCGGGGATCTGATCGTCGAACGCCTGCAGGGTGGCGGTGGTCAGCGGGGTCATCGCCGCATGCGGCGAGACGGACCAGTGCACCTCGTTGCGGTTGTCGCGCTCGTCGAAATAGACCGATGTCACCCGCATCGCCACATCCTGATCGGCATCGACCAACCGCTCCATCAACGTGTCCATCCCGGTCAGATACGCGGGCGAGATGCTGGTCATCTCGCGGCTGATCATGTCCGACACAGCATAGGCGGCTTTCTGCACGGAATTGACCGAATGGAACGCGTCCCAATAGACGTGCAGCCCGACATAGGACCACAGCAGGAACGGCAGCACCAGAACCGCCTCGACCATCAGGTTGCCCCGGTCTTCCCGACCGAATCGGCGCAGCGCGCGGGTCAGTGCCGAGGTCACCGGGTCGATTGCCGGGTCGATCGCCCGGTCCGACGCCGCATGGATCAGGGTTTTCATTCCGGCCTCCCTCAGATCGGTTCTGTGACGAAGGCGGTCTCCGCGACCAGCCCGATTCCGCCCTGCGAATCCTGCGGCAGGTCAAGGCCGATCCCGGTGGTCGGGAACATCAGGTCCTGCATGATGCAGACCCGCACGAACATCACGTCATTCTGCTGACCGATCTCGAGGCTCAGCACCGGCTGCACTTCCTCTTCGCGGTTGACGCATGTGACCGGGGTCGATGGCATCGTCCAGTCGGTCGTGCTGATCCGCCGCATCTCGATCATGATGTTCTGCTCGCAATTCGGGAACACGATGGTGCGCGAACAGATTTCGGTTTTCAGCAGATCGGCGTCAACCACCGGAAACTGGCCGAGCCGCAGGACCCGCATCGTCCGGTCGACCGATTGCTCCAGCAGGATTGCCCGCACCATGATCATGCCGCTTTCGAAACTCGCCATGAAGATCCCCAGCAACAGCGGGATGATGATCACGAATTCGACCGAGGCGGTGCCATCGTCCTTCCGGCGGAAGGCACGGATTTGACGGCGCAGGAACGCGATCATTGGGTCAACCTCAACTGACTGATGTTACTGGCTATGGTCCGGAAGGCGGACTGGATTTCCAGCCCTTCGGCGTCGAAGTAATGTGCGGCGGAACTGGCACATTTCGAAATCTGCGTCTGCCCGTTGGTTTCGGCCTCGAAGGCGATGCCATAGACGATGACGCCGTTGTCCTTGGCCAGCGTGCAGGATTTCTGCAGGTTGGCGTTCATGGTCGACACGGATTCGTATTGCGACCGGAACTGCGTCATCGCGTTGGAATAGGCGGTAGACCTGTTGGTGCTGCCGACCTGGCCACGGCCATACAACTGATAGGCGACCCAGGTCAGCCGCTGCCGCTGCCAGACCTCGCGCCAATCCAGTTGCGTGACCCCCGACCCGGAATTCCACGGCGCGGAATACCAGCTTCCCTTGTGCGGCACCCAATAGTCGGACGACCCGGAATGTGCGGCATAATACATCGAGTAGTTGCCATCGCCGGTGGACCGCCAGATCGGCGCGGTGCCGGTCTTGTAGGCATCGTTGACCTTGTCATGCGCGACATGCTCGCCATCGGTCATCACGACGATGACCTTCATCGCCTCGTCATCGGTCCAGTCATAGGGGCGGCCGCGGAAACTCTCGGCGATGGCACCCTGGTCGATCAACGAATCGAACATGTCGCGCGCCCCGGGTTCGATCAGGCTCAGCCCCCATTTCATGCCGAGCGTGATCGACGTGTTGCCGCCCGCGACCAGTGCATTGATCTGCGATTTCAGGGTCGCCACGTTGTTCGACGGCAGCCGCACCACGTTGGCCGCCGTCGTCTTGCAGTGCAGGTCGTTGGTGTCCATCGTCGCGCCCTTGCTGGACGATGTGCTGGTTTCGTCCACATAGCTGTTGTTGCTGGTGTCGGTGGACGACACGACATCGGCATAGGCCACCATCGGCAGCGCCAGGGTCCGCGACACCCCGGCGGTGTTGTAGACCGACGACGGCAGTTCCAGGCAGTTCAGGTCGGTGCGGTTGTTCAGATGGACGGCGTTGTATTTGCTGCGCAGCGTCGCGCCAAGATTGACCTGGGCGTTGTAGGGAACGATCGCCACCGAAAACCGGTCTTCCGTGTCATCCCCCAGCAGGGTGTCGATGAATTCCGTCGCGGCCGTTTTCAGGTTGGCCAGCTTGTCGCCACCCATCGACCCGGACACGTCCAGCACCAGCACGATCTCGACATTGCCGATCCGCTGTTCTGCCGTCGCCGTGCCGGGGGCGTCCAGCTCGGTGATCCCCAGCATGTGCAGGAAGGATGGCCGGGTATCGGCCGAAGCATCGGCCTGGACGTTGCGGAAGTTGATCCCTTCGGTCACCACGACATTGGTCAGCGACCCCGACATCCCCGCCGCATCGAAGTAGTCGCGCACCACGGTTTCGGGATCCAGCCCCTGGGTCAGCGATGCCGCCGCGAGGGTGGAGCGATCCAGCGTGTTCTGCAGCGCGGTGCGGGTCTGTTCGTATTTCATCAGATCAACGGCCAGTCCGCCCATCATGGTCATCAGAACGAACAGGATCAGCGCGAAGATCGTCAGTGCCCCGTTCTCTGACGGTCCGGCCGTGCGAATCGCAGCAGCCAGCCGGTGGCGAAAGCCGGTGCCGACCTGACCACGGTTCAACGCAAACCCATTCATCTCTTCGATCCTCAAGACAGCCGCCCGCCTGCTTTGCCCGCAGAAAGGTGACCTTGCCGCATCCCTCAGATACAACGGCGCGTTGGGCGAAAATGTGGCGGGGGGCCTGGATCGGGGCCTTCCCGCGTTTGGAATCGGACAGACCCGGAAACATTCTGGCAAAGACCGGTGGATTGTTTCGCCAACCGGCCCGTTTCCGGGGGTGCCGACCGCCTGCACAGGCCCTGCGGCCCGCCGCGACCGGCTTTTGTGCCGGGCCAAACCGAATCATCCGGGCCCCCCTGGCACGCGCCGCATCACTGGGTCAGCTTCAACTGGCTGATATTGCTGGCAATCGTGCGGAATGCCGTCTGAATCTCCAGCCCCTGCGCGTCGAAGTAATGGGCGGCAGAGCTGGCGCATTGCGAGATCTGCGTTTGTCCGTTGGTCGGGGCTTCGAACGCGATGCCGTAGACGATGACGCCATTGTTTTTCGCCAGCGTGCAGGACTGTTGCAATTGCGCGTTCATCGTGGCGACCGAGGCATACTGCGACTGGAACATGGCCATGGCAGAGTTGTAGGCGCTGGTGCGCGAGGAATTGTTGGTCCCCAGGGCGCGGGCGTAAAGCTGCCACGCCACCCAGGATTGCCGCTGTGCCGCCCAGATGCCCTGCCAGGTCTGCTGCACCGCGCCGGACCCCGAATTCCACGGCGTCGACTGCCACTGGCCGCGATGGGGGACCCAATACTGGTTCGGCGCGGCGCGGCTGGTGTGCAGGATGGAATAGTTGCCATCGCCGGTGGAGCGCCAGATCGGGGCCGTCCCGGTCTTGACCGCGTCGTTGGTCTTGTTATGCGCCACATGCTCGCCGTCGGTCATCAGCACGATGACCTTCATCGCCTCGTCATCGGTCCAGTCGAACGGGCGCCCGCGGAACTTGGCCGGGATCTCGCCGTCGTCGACCAGCTCGTTGAACATCTCGCGTGCGCCGGGTTCGATCAGGCTGACCCCCCATTTCATTCCCAGCGTGATCGAGGTGTTGCCGGCCGCCGTCAGCGCGTTGATCTGTGCCTGCAACTGGGCCACATCGTTCGACGGCAGCCGCACGACGTTGGCCGGATTGTTGCGGCAGTAGGGCGCATTGGCGTTCATGGTGGCAGAGGACGTGTTCGAATAGGTGACGTAGCTGGTGTTCTGGGTGGTGCCCGACGTGACATCGGCAAAAGCCGCCATCGGCATCGCCAGGGTCCGCGAAAGACCGACCGTCGCATAGGCCGACGACGGGATTTCCAGACAGTTGACGTTGGTCACCCCGTGCTGGTGCGTGGCGTTGTATTTGCCGCGCAGGGCCGCGCCGAGGTTCACCTGCGCATTGTAGGGCACAATGGTCACGCCGAACCGGTCGTCGACGTCATTTTCCAGCAGGGTTTCCACGAATTCCGACGCCGCCGTGCGCAGATTGGCGATCTTGGTTCCCGACATCGAGCCCGACACGTCGAGCACCAGAACGATTTCCACGTTGCTGATCCGCTGTTCCGCTGCCGACATGCCATGCGCGTCGAATTCATTGATCCCCAGCATGTGCATGAAGAAGGGATTGGTCGGCACGGTGCCGGTCGCCGCCACGTTCTTGAAGTTCAGCCCCTGGGTGACTTCGATGTTCTCGACCTCCCCGGCCAGCCCGGACTTGTCCATGCAGTCGACCACCACGCTTTCGGGATCAAGCTGGTTGGTCAGACTTGCCGCCATCAGGGTGCAGCGGTCCAGACTGTTCTGCAGATGGGTGCGGCGTTCCTCGAACCGCATCAGATCGACGGCGAACCCCCCCATCATCGTCAGCAGAACGAACAGCATCAGCCCGAAGATGATCAGCGCGCCGCTGTCATCATGGCAGAACCGGTCGATCCGGCGGGCAAGGCGGGGCGCAACAGAATTACACGACGTCAACATGGCAGAAGTCCTTGGCACAGGCGGAACCGGGTGTGTCAGGTCCGCAAAAAATCACCCCAACGCCGCCGAGTTGACCAGAAGTTGAGGCAAAATTGTGGCAAAAGCGGCAAACCCGGGTCCTTTGCCGCGGGCCGGAAACACTGCCGTTTGAGGGGGCGGATTGTGGCCGCAGGGGCAACGGAATTGCGGCAAAGTCGCCGCAAAGAAGGCGTGCTTTCGTCGAAAATTCGAATCACCGCCGCCACAGTTCCGCCGCTTTGCACCGCCCGGCTGCGACAGGGCCTGCGACATTCGGGCGTGGCGCGGGCCGCCGCACATGTCGCCTTCGCCGGGCGCGTGTCGGGGCCGGGCTTGCAGCCGCCGCCCGGACGGTCTTTTATCGGCGCGTCACAGACGGGAAATCCACAATGCGCTATTCGGGTCTGCGGGTGATCACCGAGGGTCTCTTCGGCAACAAGGGCTGGCAGCCCGCCTGGCGCGACCCCGCCCCCAAGGCGGAGTATGACGCGATCATCATCGGCGGCGGCGGGCACGGGCTGGCCACCGCCTTCTACCTCGCCAAGAACCACGGGATGACCAACATCGCCGTGCTGGAGAAATCGCACATCGGGTCGGGCAACATCGGGCGCAACACCACCATCGTGCGAGCCAACTACTTCCTGCCCGGCAATTCCGAATTCTACAGCCATTCGATGAAGCTGTGGGAGGGGATGGAGGCAGAGCTCAACTACAACGTCATGCACAGCCAGCGCGGGCTGATCAACCTGTTCCACTCGGACGGTCAGCGCGACGCCTTCGCCCGGCGCGGCAACATGATGATCAACCAGGGCGACGATGCGATCCTCCTGGACCGCGAGGGCGTGCGCGAGCTGCTGCCCTATCTGGACTTCGAGCAGACCCGGTTTCCGATCTATGGCGGGCTGCACCACCCGCGCGGCGGATCGGCCCGGCATGACGCGGTGGCCTGGGGCTATGCGCGCGGCGCCGACAAACGCGGAGTGGATCTGATCCAGAATTGCGAAGTGACGGGCATCGACATCGAAAACGGGGTGGTGCGCGGCGTGCAGACCACCCGCGGGGCGATCAAGGCGAAAAAGGTTGGGATCATCGTGGCGGGGCGGTCAAGTCAGGTCGCGGCGATGGCGGGGATGCGGCTGCCGATTGAGTCGCACGTGTTGCAAGCCTTCGTGACCGAAGGCCTGAAGCCGGTGATTGACCACGTCATCAGCTTTGGCATGGGGCATTTCTACATCAGCCAGTCCGACAAGGGCGGCCTCGTGTTCGGCGGTGACCTCGACTTCTACGCCAGCTACGCCTCGCGCGGCAACCTGCCGATGGTCGAACACGTGATGGAGGCGGGGATGACCCTGATGCCGATGATCGGGCGGGCCAAGGTCTTGCGGTCCTGGGGCGGGATCATGGACATGACGCCGGACGGCAGCCCGATCATCGACAAGACCCACATCGACGGGCTTTTCATCGACTGCGGCTGGAACTACGGCGGGTTCAAGGCCGTCCCTGCCAGTGGCTGGTGCATGGCCCACCTGATGGCGACCGGGCAGAGCCATGACGTTGCCGCAAAATTCCGCCTTGACCGTTTTGCCACCGGGCACCTTCTGGACGAAGAAGGCACCGGATCGCAGCATAATCTGCATTGAGGGGTCCCGATGCACCTGGCCCTTTCCACCGGAACCCCCCACGCCCTTCCCCTCCCCGCGAGGGGGAGGGGAGGTGCCAGAGCATCTGCGGCATGGTCCGGGCACCACGGGCTGCACGCTTCCCTGCTCTCTTGTGGGGGAGAGAGGGTGGGGGGGCCGGCCCCCGCGGGGAACACGCCAAAGGATTTGTGAAATGCTGATACACTGCCCCCTCTGCGGGCCGCGCGACCGTCGCGAGTTCTACTACTACGGCTCGGACGACTATCTGAACCGCCCCGGCGAAGGCGCGTCGGCGCAGGCGTGGGACGACTATCTGCACAACCGCGACAATCCGGCGGGAATGACGCGGGATCTTTGGTATCACGACATGGGCTGCACCGCCTGGCTGGTGGTGAGCCGGAGCACGGTCACGCATGAGATTGCCGCCGTCGCACTGGTCGCCGGGCGCGAGGTGACGCCATGAGGATCGACGGCAAGGGTCTGATCGACCGCACGCAGCCCCTCAGTTTCCGGTTCGACGGGCACCCCTACATCGGCCATGCGGGCGACACGCTCGCGTCGGCGCTGATGGCGAATGGGGTCAAGGTGGTGGGGCGCAGCTTCAAATACCACCGCCCGCGCGGGATTCTGACCGCAGGGTCCGAAGAACCAAACGCCATGGTGGAAATCCTCGAGGATGGCCAGCAGACCCCCAACACCCGCGCCACGATGCAGGAGCTTTACGAAGGGCTGAGCGCGCAAAGCCAGAACCGCTGGCCGTCGTTGCGGTGGGATGCGCTGTCGGTCAACGATTATGCTGCGCCGTTCCTGAGTGCCGGGTTCTACTACAAGACCTTCATGTGGCCCCGCAGCTTCTGGGAGCGGCTTTATGAACCCGCGATCCGCCGCGCCGCGGGCCTCGGCTCGCTGTCGGGCAGGCATGACGAGGCGGATTACGAGAAGGCCTTTGCGTTCTGCGATGTGCTGGTGATCGGCGCGGGGCCCACAGGCCTGATGGCCGCCCTGACCGCCGCCCGCGCCGGGGCCGACGTGATCCTTGCGACCGAAGACAACCGGTTGGGCGGGCGGCTGCTGTCGGACGACACGCCGATCGACAATGGCCCCGGCCTCGACTGGGTGATCCGCGTCGAGGCGGACCTGCGCCGCCACCCCAATGTCCGCATCCTGACCCGCACCACGGTGACCGGGGCCTATGACCACGGCAGCTATGGTGCGCTGGAACGGGTGGGCCTGCATGTCCCCCACAAACCCCACCTGCCGCGCGAGTGTTTCTGGCGGATCACGGCGGCGCAGGCGATCCTCGCCACAGGCGCGCTGGAACGCCCCATCGCGTTTCCAAACAACGACCGTCCCGGCATCCTGATGGCAAGCGCGCTGCAGACCTACCTGAACCGCTTCGGCGCGGTGCCGGGCGCGAACATCACCCTTTTCGCCAACAACGACAACGCACGGGGGGTCGCCCGCCAGTTGATCGCCGCCGGGGTCAAGGTCGCAGCCATCCTCGACAGCCGCCCGGACGCCAGCCGGCTGGAGGATTGCCCGGTCTACCTTGGCGCGACGGTGACCGATACGCATGGCCGCCACGGCCTGACCTCGATCGACGTGGCGCATGCAGGCGGCACGATCACCCTGCAGACCGACTGTCTGGCCATGTCCGGCGGCTGGAACCCGACGCTGCACCTGACCTGCCACATGAACGGCAAACCGGCGTGGTCCTCAGGCCTTGCCGCCTTCGTCCCGACCCCCGGGGCCGTGCCGGGCCTGACCCCCGCCGGTGCCGCCAATGGCGAATTCTCGACCCATGCCGCCCTCGCCACGGGCCATGCCGCCGCGCGCGAGGCTCTTGCCGCCCTGGGCCTTGCCGCCCGCGACATCGCGTTGCCGCAGGCCGAGGACGCCCCCTACACCCTGTCCCCGCTTTGGGCCGTCGATGGCAAGGCGCGGGCCTGGCTCGACTTTGCCAACGACGTCACGACCAAGGACGTGCGGCTGTCGGCGCAGGAAGGCTTCCGGTCGGTCGAGCACATGAAGCGGTATACCACGCAGGGCATGGCGCCGGATCAGGGCAAGAACTCCAACATCGGCGCGCTGGCCGTGCTGGCCGATGCCACGGGCCGGGCGATCCCGGACACCGGCACCACCACCTACCGCCCGCCCTATACGCCGGTGTCGATCGCCGCGATGGGGGCGGGGGGCCGGGGTGCGGGCTTTGCCCCCCGGCGGCTTTTGACCAGCCATCAGGCCAGCGTCGACCGGGGCGCCCCGATGATCGAGGCGGGGCTGTGGTATCGGCCCGGCTTTTTCCCAAGGCCCGGCGAGGCGACCTGGCAGCAGGCCTGCGCCCGCGAGGTGATCATGGTGCGCTCGACCGTGGGGGTCGCCGACGTCTCCACCCTCGGCAAGATCGACATCCAGGGGGCGGACGCCGCGCGGTTCCTCGATCTTGTCTACACCAACACCTTCTCGACCCTGCCGGTGGGCCGGGTCCGCTATGGGTTGATGCTGCGCGAGGACGGGATGGTGCTGGATGACGGCACCACGGCCCGGCTCGGGGAAAACCACTACCTGATGACCACCACCACCGCCGCCGCGGGCCTGGTGATGCGCCACCTCGATTTCGTGCATCAGGCGTTCTGCGCGACCTGGGACCTGCGGTTCATCTCGGTCACCGAAAGCTGGGCGCAGTTCGCCATCGCCGGGCCGCGCGCCCGTGCCCTGCTGACCTCGCTGCTGGATCATGACCCCGCGCTGCCGTTCATGGCCACCGCCCCCGTTTCCGTCATGGGCATCCCCGCGCGACTGTTCCGCATCTCGTTCTCTGGCGAGGAAGGCTATGAGCTTGCGGTTCCCACCCCGCGCGGCGAGGCGCTGTTCCGCGACCTTCTGGCGCGCGCCGAAACGCTTGGCGGCGGGCCCTACGGGATGGAGGCGCTGAACGTGTTGCGGATCGAGAAGGGGTTCATCACCCATGCCGAAATCCATGGCCGCACCACGGCCTTCGACATCGGCATGGAAAAGATGGTCAGCGCGAAGAAAGACTGCATCGGCAAGTCCGCCGCACAGCGCCCCGGCCTGACCGGCCCCGAACGCCAGCAGTTGATCGGCCTGAAACCCCTGACCGACACGCTCCTCGGTGCGGGCGCGCACCTCTTCGCCCCCGGGGCCAAGGCCAGCCGGGAAACCTCCGAAGGCTACACCACCTCGGTGTGCCATTCGCCGACCCTGAACACGGCGCTTGCCCTCGGCTTTCTGCGCAACGGGCGCGCCCGGATCGGCGAACAGGTCCGCCTCGTCGATCACCTGCGGGGAACCGAGGTGCTGTGCGCCGTCCACCACCCGGTGTTCCTTGATCCGACAGGAGAGAAACTGCGTGCCTGATCTCATCGCCAAATCCGCTTTGGGCGGCCGCACCCTGACCCTGGCCGCCACAACTCTGGCCGAGGTCGACCTTGGCCCGCTGACCTCGATCGCGCCGTTGCCCGGCCGGACCGAGGCCGCCGGGGCCGCCCTCGGCCATTCGTTCCCCGCGCCCAACACAATCTCCGGCCCGCTGATCTGGACCGGCCGCGATCAGGCCTTTCTTCTGGGCACCCCGCCCGACCTGACCGGCCTTGCCGCCTGCACCGACCAGACCGGCGGATGGACGGCGCTGCGCCTGACCGGGCCGCATGCCGAGGCGGCGCTTGCACGGCTCGTCCCTCTCGATGTACGCTCGGCCCGATTTCCCCCCGGGCGCTGCGTGCGCACCGCGCTGAACCACATGGCCGCGATCCTGACCCGCGACGCGGCGGGTTTCGGGATCCTGGTGTTCCGCTCGATGGCCGAAACCGCCTGGCACGAACTGGAAACCGCGCTGCATGCCCTCGCCGCCCGTGACAGCCTCTAGATGCTGACCAACGCCGACATCGCCGAGCTGACCGATTTTCGCCGCCTGTTGCACCAGCACCCCGAGGTCTCGGGCGATGAACGGGAAACCGCCGCCCGCATCGGCGCCGCCCTCGCCCTCCTTACCCCCACGGACCTGCTGCGCAACCTCGGCGGCCACGGCCTGGCCGCGATCTGGGCCGGCCGCGACCCCGGCCCCACGATCCTGTTCCGCGCCGAACTCGATGCCCTGCCGATCGAGGACCTCTCCACCGCCCCCCACCGCTCGCAGGTCCCCGGCAAGGCCCATCTCTGCGGCCATGACGGCCACGCCACCATCCTGCTGGGCCTTGCACGACGTCTGTCCCGCAGCCCGCCCGCGACGGGCCGCGTGATCCTGATGTTCCAGCCGGCCGAGGAAGACGGTTCGGGGGCGGCCGCCGTGACCGGCGACCCACGCTATGGCGCGCTGATCCCCGACTATGCCTTCGCGCTGCACAACATGCCGGGCATCCCGTTCGGCCAGGCCCACCTCGCCCCCGGCCCGTTTGCCTGCGCAAGCCAGGGCCTGAAGATCACCCTGACCGGCAAGACCGCGCATGCCAGTCTGCCGCAGACCGGCCTCTCCCCCGCTCTTGCGCTGGCCGAGCTGATCCCCGCCCTGCAAACCCTCGGCCCCGGCGGCGCAACCCTGACCCCCGGCTTCCGCCTGATCACCGTCACCCACGCCCGGCTTGGCGAACCGGCCTTCGGCATCGCCCCCGGCCATGCCGAGATCTGGGCCACCCTGCGCACCCCCGCCGATGCCGCGATGGACGCCCTGCGTGCCGAGGCGATGACCCTCGCCCTGCAGGTCGCGACCGCCCACGGCCTGGGCATCAGCTTCACCCACCCCGACGATTTCGCCGCCACGGTCAACGACCCGCAAGCCGCGCGCATCCTCGAAGGCGCGCTCGACGCCCTCGCGATCCCCCACGGCCCCGGAACCCTGCCGATGCGGGCCTCCGAGGATTTCGGCCGCTTCGCGATCCCGCCCACCAAACTCGCCATGCTGCTTCTGGGCTCCGGTCCCGGTCCCGCCCTGCACAACCCCGACTACGACTTCAACGATGCCCTGATCCCGCTCGGCGTCAGGCTGTTCGACCGCGTGATCGCCGACCTGCTGTCCTGACCCCCCGCTCTCCCCTCGCAATTTCCAGCTGGCTCAAATATCCTCGGGGTCCGGGGGCGAGCCCCCGGCGGTTTCAGCCAGAACGGACCCATGTCGCTCCCTCCCGGTTTTCTTGACGAGTTGCGCACCCGGCTGTCCCTCGCCTCCGTCGTGGGGCGCAAGGTGACGTGGGACATGCGCCGGTCGAACCTGGGCAAGGGCGACATGTGGGCCCCATGCCCGTTCCATCAGGAAAAATCCGCCAGCTTCCACGTCGATGACCGGAAGGGCTATTACTACTGCTTCGGCTGCCATGCCAAAGGCGATGCGGTGACCTTCGTCAAGGAGACCGAGAATGTCGGCTTCATGGAGGCGGTGCAGATCCTCGCCGCCGAGGCGGGCCTGCCGATGCCCGCCCGCGACCCGGTGGCCGCGCAGAAATCCGACCGGCGCAGCGACCTGGCCCGCGTGATGGAAGAGGCGGTCAACTTCTACCGCCTGCAGTTGAAAACCGGTGGGGCCGCCGAGGCGCGCGCCTATCTTGCCCGCCGCGGACTGACCCCCGAGGCGCAGGACCGCTGGCAGATCGGCTATGCCCCCGATGCTCGGCAGGCGTTGTTCGGCGCGCTGACCGCCAAGGGCATCGCGGCCGATCTGCTGGTGGACGCAGGGCTGTGCGCCAAACCCGATGACGGCGGCGCGCCCTATGACCGGTTCCGGGGCCGCATCATCTTTCCGATCCGCGACGGCCGGGGCAGGGCGATTTCGCTGGGGGGCCGCGCGATGGACCCCAACGCGCGGGCGAAATACCTCAACGGCCCCGAAACCGACCTGTTCGACAAGGGGCGCAACCTGTTCAACCATGCCCCCGCGCGCGAGGCGGCGGGCAAGGGGCAGCCGCTGATCATGGCCGAAGGCTATATGGATGTGATCGCCCTGTCGGAAGCGGGGTTCAGGGCGGCGGTCGCCCCGCTTGGCACCGCCGTGACCGAGGATCAGTTGAAACTGATGTGGCGGATCCATGATGAGCCGATCATCGCGCTGGACGGCGACACCGCGGGCATCCGTGCGGCGCTGCGGGTCGTCGACCTTGCGCTGCCCCTGCTGGAGGCAGGCAAGGGCCTGCGCTTTGCCGTGCTGCCGTCGGGCCTCGACCCGGACGATCTGATCAGGACGCAAGGCGCCCCGGCCATGCAACGGCTGATCGATGCCGCCCGGCCGATGGTTCACCTGCTGTGGCAACGCGAAACCGAAGGCAAGACCTTCGACAGCCCCGAACGCAGGGCCGGCCTCGACAAGAGCTTGCGCGCCGCGCTGACCCGGATCGCCGACCCGTCGATCCGCAGCCATTACGGCGAGGAGATCAAGCGGCTGCGGTGGGAGTTGTTCGGCACCCGACCGCGTGCCTTTGTCCCGCGCCGCAAGGGCCCCTATGTGGCGATCCCGGAAAACGCTCGGTCGGTCACCCGGGGTTCCCTCCTCGCGGCGGGCTCCGGTCCGGTCGAGGATGCCCTGATCGAATCGGTCATCCTGGCCACGCTGATCCTTCATCCGTCGCTGATCCCCCGTTTCCTGACCGCGATCGAGCGCATCGACGTCACCGGCCCGGATCATGCGCTGCTGCGCGCGCTGATCCTGACCCATGCCGAGGCCCCCGATCTGCGCGACCGGATCCGCGCCGCGGCGCCCGACGCCCTTGACGCGTTGCTTGCACATCCCCATGTCTGCAATGCCCCGGCGGTTCGCCACACCGAGGACAGCGAAAAGGCGATGATGTGCCTGGCGCAGGACTTGGCCAAGCTGGAGGCAGAGCGCGGGTCACGGCGCGAGATTGCCGACGGGATCGAGGATATCGCGCGGCTTGCCGACGAGGGCCTGACCTGGCGGCTCAGCCAGTCCAACCGGGCCCGGCAGGAGGCCGTCGCCTCACGCACCGACACCGCGAACGATCTGGGCGAAGACCGCCCGCGGATGCTCAGCCAGCTCGACGCGATCCTAAAGAGCATCTCGGGAAAGAAAAAACACTGACCCCCACTGCCCCCGCCGCTGATTCGCGCTATTGATTCGGATCACGCCCCCTGATTCGCGTTTAGGAGATCCCATGGCCCTCAAAGACACCGACGACGGCAAGCCCGAAGGCGAAGAGGCCGATGTCTCGCTCGACATGAGCCAGGCGGCGGTCAAGAAGATGATCGCCGACGCGCGGGATCGCGGGTATATCACCTACGACCAGCTCAACACGGTCTTGCCGCCCGAACAGGTGTCGTCGGAACAGATCGAGGACGTGATGTCGATGCTGTCCGAAATGGGCATCAACATCATCGAAAACGACGAGGCGGACGAAGGGGCCGAGGCGGGCGGCGAGTTGGTGGAAACCACCTCGACCTCGCGCGAGGTGGCGGTGGTCGGGTCCACCACCGAAACGCTGGACCGCACCGACGACCCGGTGCGGATGTATCTGCGCGAAATGGGCAGCGTCGAGCTGCTGTCGCGCGAGGGCGAGATTGCCATCGCCAAGCGGATCGAGGCCGGCCGCAACACGATGATTCTCGGCCTGTGCGAGTCGCCCCTGACCTTTCAGGCGATCACTATCTGGCGCGACGAGTTGCTGTCCGAGGACATCCTTTTGCGCGACGTGATCGACCTCGAGGCCACCTTCGGCCGCAGCCTGGACGGCGAGGAAGACATGGTCGGCCCCGACCTGGAAGGCGTCGACGTGGCGGCGGCCCCGCGCCGCGACGCCGAGCCGGAAATGGATGCCGACGGCAACCTGCTTGTCCGCGCCGATGACGAGGACGACGACGAAGAGGAAGGCCAATCGCTGTCGCTGGCCGCGATGGAGGCGGCGCTGAAGCCCAAGGTTCTGGAAACGCTGGACCTTGTGGCGCGCGATTATGTGACGCTCGCCGAGATGCAGGACCGCCGGATGCACGCCACGATGAATTCGGCCAGCCGCTTTTCGGCCGCCGACGAGGCGTCGTATCAGAAGCTGCGCAGCGAGATCGTCGTGCTGGTCAACGAGTTGCACCTGCACAACAACCGGATCGAGGCGCTGATCGACCAGCTTTACGGCATCAACCGCAAGATCATGGCGATCAACTCCGGCATGGTGAAACTCGCCGATGCCGCCCGGATCAACCGCCGCGAATTCATCGAAGAATATCAGGGCTACGAGCTTGACCCCAACTGGGGCGACCGGATGGCCGCCAAATCAGGGCGCGGTTGGCAGCAATTGATGGAGAAATCCCGCGACAAGGTCGAGGATCTGCGCAACGACATGGCGCAGGTCGGCCAGTATATCGGGGTGGACATCAGCGAATTTCGCCGCATCGTCAATCAGGTGCAGAAGGGCGAGAAAGAGGCGCGGCAGGCCAAGAAGGAAATGGTCGAGGCGAACCTGCGGCTGGTGATCTCGATCGCCAAGAAATACACCAACCGCGGTCTGCAATTCCTGGACCTTATTCAGGAAGGCAACATCGGGTTGATGAAGGCGGTCGACAAGTTCGAATACCGTCGGGGCTACAAATTCTCGACCTACGCGACCTGGTGGATCCGGCAGGCGATCACCCGCTCCATCGCCGATCAGGCCCGCACCATCCGTATCCCGGTGCACATGATCGAGACGATCAACAAGCTGGTCCGCACGGGCCGCCAGATGCTGCACGAAATCGGCCGCGAACCGACGCCGGAAGAATTGGCCGAGAAACTCCAGATGCCGCTGGAAAAGGTCCGCAAGGTGATGAAGATCGCCAAGGAACCGATTTCGCTCGAAACGCCCATCGGCGACGAGGAAGACAGCCAGCTTGGCGACTTCATCGAGGACAAGAACGCGATCCTGCCGCTCGACAGCGCCATCCAGGAGAATCTCAAGGAAACCACCACCCGCGTTCTGGCCTCCCTCACCCCGCGCGAAGAACGTGTGCTGCGCATGCGCTTCGGCATCGGCATGAACACCGACCACACGCTGGAGGAGGTCGGCCAGCAGTTCAGCGTGACGCGCGAACGCATCCGCCAGATCGAGGCGAAGGCGCTGCGCAAGCTGAAACACCCCAGCCGGAGCCGTAAGCTGCGGAGTTTTCTGGATCAGTAGCATCGCCCGAACCGCGTGTCGGTTTGCGCCGCCGGGAAGAGGGTTGGCATCACGATCATTCCCGTCCCGGCGTCGGGATGCTAGACTTGGCCAAAGCTTGCGGGTAATGCCGGGGCGTTAGCGCTAACTGCCCAGAGGTCCAGCCATGGTTTCCCGCGTCATTCCGGTCGATGCCTTCGACCTCGTGATCTTTGGCGCCACTGGCGATCTGGCCCGCCGCAAGATCCTGCCCGGTCTCTATCGGCGCTTTCTGTCGGGACAGATGCCGGACAGTGCCCGGATCATCGGGGCCGCGCGCGCCGATCTGGGCGACGGCGGCTTTCGCGAGATGGCGGGGGCGGCGATCGTCGAATTCGTCCCCGAGGCGCGGCGCGATGCGGCGGTGATCGCCCAGTTCATCGAGCGGCTGTCCTATGTGATGATCGATGCCGCGGGCGAGGCCGGCTGGGCGGCGCTGAAGGCGAAGATGCGGGACGGGGTGGTGCGGGCGTTCTATTTCTCGGTGGCCCCGACCCTGTTCGGCGGGCTGGCGGAACGGCTGCATGCGCAGGGCATCGCCGACGCCACCAGCCGGATCGTGGTGGAAAAGCCGTTCGGCCGCGATCTGGTCAGCGCGCGCGCGCTGAACGCGGTTCTGGCGCAGCATTTCACCGAGGCGCAGATCTACCGGATCGACCACTATCTAGGCAAGGAGACGGTGCAGAACCTGATGGCGGTGCGCTTCGCCAACATCCTGTTCGAGCCGCTGTGGAAGGCGCAATACGTCGACAATGTGCAGATCACAGTGGCGGAAACCGTGGGGGTGCAGGGGCGCGGGGCCTATTATGACACGTCGGGCGCGATGCGCGACATGGTGCAGAACCACATGATGCAACTGCTGTGCCTGATCGCGATGGAGCCGCCCTATCACTTCGACCCCAATGCGGTGCGCGATGAAAAGCTGAAGGTGATCCGGGCGTTGCAACCGATCCGCCCCGAAGACATCGTGCGCGGCCAATATCTGCGCGGCGGCGGCGAGGGCGGCTATACCGAGCATGCCGAGAATCCGCAAAGCCGCACCGAAAGCTATATCGCGCTCCGGGTGCAGATCGCCAACTGGCGATGGGCGGGCACGCCGTTCTATCTGCGCACCGGCAAGCGGCTCCGGGCGCGGGCTTCGGAAATCGCCATCACCTTCAAGGAGCCGCCGCATGCGATCTTCGACGACGCGCAGGGCTGGCGCGAAAACGTGCTGGTGATCCGGTTGCAGCCCGACGAGGGGATGAACCTGATGGTGATGATCAAGGAACCGGGGCCGGGGGGCATGCGGTTGATGCAAGTGCCGCTCGACATGTCGTTTGCCGAGGCCCTGGGCGATGAGGCCGAGGATGTGCCGGATGCCTATGAGCGGCTGATCATGGACGTGATCCGGGGCAACCAGACCCTGTTCATGCGCGGCGACGAGGTCGAGGCGGCCTGGGCCTGGACCGACCCGATCATCGCCGCCTGGGAGGCGCGCGGGGATCGACCGCAAGGCTATGACCCCGGATCGTCGGGGCCCGAGGATGCGCTGATGCTGATGCACAAGGACGGCCGCCGCTGGCGCGAGATCAAGGGATGATCCTGCAGGACTATCCCGACCGCGACATGCTGTATCTGGCGCTGGCCAATGTGCTGGCGGAACAGCTTTCCGATGCGATCCATGCGGCGGGCCATGCGACGTTCTCGGTGCCGGGGGGGACGACCCCGGGGCCGGTGTTCGACATCCTGTCAGGGGTCGATCTGGGCTGGGGCAAGGTGGCGGTGGTGCTGACCGACGAACGCTGGGTGCCCGAAAGCAGCCCGCGGTCGAACACCAGCCAACTGCGCGCGCGGCTGCTTCGCGGATATGCCGCGCAGGCCACCCTGCTGCCGCTATACGCCGACACGCCGGACCCCGAGGCGGCCCTGTCTGACCTCGCGGACGGCATCGCCCCACATCTGCCGATCTCGGTCCTGCTGCTGGGGATGGGGGCGGATCTGCACATCGCCAGCTTGTTTCCGGGGGCCGATCTGCTGGACCGGGCGCTGGCCCCCGATGCGCCGATCCTTCTGCCGATGCGGGCCCCCGGTGCGGGCGAGCCGCGCATCACGCTGACCGCGCCGGTTCTGGCCGGGGCACAGGCGAGTCACATCCTGATCACCGGCGCGGACAAGCGTGCGGCGCTGTTGCGGGCGCAGACCCTGACGCCGCGCGAGGCCCCGGTGCGGGCCGTTCTGGACCACGCAACCATCCACTGGGCGGAGTAGACCGATGCAACACCACTGGCAGGCCCTTCGGGACCATCACGCAAGCCACGCCGACCGGCCGATCCTCGCGCTGTTCGACGACCCGGACCGCGCGAACCGGTTCACTGCCCGGGCGGCGGCGATGCTGCTGGATTACTCCAAGACCAGCATCGACGCAAAGGCGCGCGACCTGCTGATCGGCTTGGCCGAGGCGGCAGGGGTGGCTGCGAAACGTGATGCGATGTTCGCGGGCGAGAAGATCAACGTCACCGAAGGCCGCGCCGTGCTGCACACCGCCCTGCGCGCGCCTGAAGGCGTGTCGGTCATGGTCGACGGGGTCGATGTGGTGCCCGGCATCCATGCGACGCTGGCCCGGATGGCCGCCTTTGCCCGCGACGTGCGCGAGGGGCGGTTTGTCGGGCAGGGCGGGCGGATCACCGATGTGGTCAATATCGGCATCGGCGGGTCCGATCTTGGCCCTGTGATGGCCACGCTGGCGCTGGCCCCCTATCACGACGGGCCGCGGGTGCATTACGTGTCCAACATCGATGGCGCGCATATCGCCGACACGCTGGCGGGTCTGGACCCGGCGACAACGCTGGTGATCGTCGCCTCGAAAACCTTCACCACGATCGAGACGATGACCAATGCCGACACCGCCAAACGCTGGATGGCGGCGCATGTCGCCGACCCGGCGGCCCAGTTCGCCGCCGTCTCCAGCGCCGCCGAAAAGACCACCGCCTACGGCATCGATCCGGGCCGGGTGTTCGGCTTTGCCGATTGGGTCGGCGGGCGCTATTCGCTCTGGGGGCCGATCGGCCTCGCGCTGATGCTGGCCATCGGACCGGACGGGTTCGACGACTTTCTGGCCGGCGGGCGCGACATGGACGAGCGGTTCTGCTGTGCACCGTTCGAGGAAAACATGCCGGTGATGCTGGCGCTGGTGGGCATCTGGCACAACCAGATCTGCGGCCACACCACCCGCGCCGTGCTGCCCTATGACCAGCGGCTCGGCCGCCTGCCCGCCTATCTGCAGCAACTCGAGATGGAATCGAACGGCAAGCGGGTGGCGCTCGACGGCTCCGACCTCGTGACCCACTCGGGCCCGGTGGTCTGGGGCGAGCCCGGCACCAATGGCCAGCACGCGTTCTACCAGTTGATCCATCAGGGCACCCGCGTCGTTCCCTGCGAATTCCTCGTCGCCCGTGAGGGTCACGAACCTGATCTCGCGCACCAGCACCTGCTGCTGGTCGCGAACTGCCTCGCGCAGTCCGAGGCGCTGATGCGCGGGCGCAGCCTGGACGAGGCGACCGCGATCCTGGCCCGGAAGGGGCTGACTGGTGCCGACCTCGACCGGCAGGCCCGCCACCGGGTCTTCCCCGGCAACCGACCCTCCACCACGCTGGCCTATCCCAAACTGACCCCCTTCGTGCTGGGCAAGATCATCGCGCTTTACGAGCACCGGGTGTTCGTCGAAGGCGTGATCCTCGGGCTCAATTCCTTCGACCAGTGGGGGGTGGAACTGGGCAAGGAACTGGCGCTCGTCCTGCAGCCGATCCTGGAAGGCACGGACTCCGCCACCGGCAAGGATGGCTCCACCCAGATGCTGCTGGCTTATCTGAAAGCCTGATCACCCATCATCCGTTCAAAAATATCCCACGGGGGTGTGGGGGTGTGAAACCCCCACTCCGACGCGCGTCGCGCTCACTACTCGCGGAAGTATCGGCTGTCCTTGATCTGATCCCAGGCCCAGACCACCTCCTGCAGGCGGTCCTCGTCGCTGCGGTCACCACCGTTCATGTCGGGGTGCAGGTCCTTGACCAGGGATTTGTATTGCTTGCGGATCTCGGCCTTGGTCCAGGTGTCGCGCGCGTCGAGGATTTCCACCGCCTTGCGCTCGGTCGCGGGCAGTTTGCGGGTGGCGTTCGACGCGGGCTTTCCGGGGTTCTGCGTGGCATTCGCCCCGAGGATTTCCAGCGGGTCGTCGACCCCCAGACGCTGCCACGCCCGGCCGTCGTCCTTTTTGGAAAACGGCTTGGTCTCGCGTTCCCACAACCGGTCCTTCTCCAGCAATTTCTGGAATTCCTCGTCGGTCGCGGTGCCGAAAAAGTTCCATTTCAGGTTGTATTCGCGCACATGGTCGCGGCAGAACCAGAAATACTCGTCCAGCAGGTCGGGCGATTTCGGCGCGCGGTAGGCCCCTTTTTCCTTGCAGCCCGGATAGTCGCAGGCCTTGGTCGAGGTGTCGAAAGCCCCCGACATGCCACGGCGGCCGGTCTTGCGCTTGGCCTTGTCCGAGGAAACCCGGATGTCGAATTCGAAGGGCGGGCGGTTGGTCATGCGAAGCAGCCTTGTAACTTGCGTGCAGAGCCTTTCCGACTCGGGGCTGTGAGTTTAGGGCTTTGCGTGGGAACCGGAAGGGGTGCAGACGAAAATGACCGTGGAAGACCAGATGAAAGCGCGGCTGCAGGCGGCCTTCGCCCCGGAGGTTCTGGAGATCGTGAATGACAGTGCCCGCCACGCCGGACATTCCGGCGATGACGGGTCGGGCGACAGCCATTATTCGGTGAAGCTGCGCAGTCCGGTTCTGGCGGCGATGCCCCGTGTCGCGCGGCACCGCGCGGTTCATGCGGCCCTGGGCGATCTGAACACGCGGATTCATGCCATCGCACTTGACCTCGGCTGACCGTCAGCGACAGTTTGCCAAATAGCTGAGTTTTCCTTGCAGCAACGGTCTTCGTGCGTTACTAAGGCATATGGCTAAGCATAACCCGGACCTGTCGCTGATCTTTCATGCCCTGTCGGACCCGACGCGGCGTGACATGCTCGCGCGGCTGGTGCGGGGGCCGGTCACCGTGTCCGATCTGGCGCGCCCGACCGGCTTTGCCTTGCCGACGGTGATGCGACACCTCGATGTGCTGGAACAGGCGGACCTGATCGCTACGACCAAGACCGGCCGCACGCGCCTGTGCTCCGTGCGGCCCGATTCCCTCAGCCTTCCCGCCGACTGGCTGGCGGCGCAGCGCAGCCTTTGGGAGGCGCGCACGGACCGGCTGGAAGCCTATGTTCAGACCCTGATGCAGGAGAAACCCCGTGAGCCTTGACCCCACGACCCTCGACCCCGAAACCGACCTGATCCTGACGCGCGAGATCAATGCCCCGCGCGAGGTGATCTATACCTGCTGGACCACGCCCGAGCATCTGGTGCACTGGTTCGTCCCTAAACCGCACCGGGTCACAGCCTGCGAACTGGACGTCCGCGTCGGCGGAAAGTTCAACACCACCTTCGAGGTGGAGGGAGCAGAGATGGCGAACAACGGCGTCTATCTGGAGGTGATCCCAAATGAAAAGCTGGTATTCACCGATGCCTACGGCGAAGGATGGAAACCGACGCCCGAACCGTTCATGACTGCGATCCTGATCTTCGAGGATGCGGGGCAGGGCCACACCCGCTATACCGCCGTCGCCCGCCATCGGACGAAGGACTCGGCGGAAACCCACAAGCAGATGGGGTTCTATGACGGCTGGGGCACGGTCGTCGACCAGTTGGAAGCCTATGCGCAAGGATTGACGCGGTGACTGGCGCAGTGACTGGCTCGGTGAGCGGCCGGTTCGCCACACTGACCTTCGAGCGGAAACTGTCTGCGCCGCTGTCCACGCTGTGGCAGGTCTGGACCGACCCCGCCGCCCGTCAGGTCTGGGCCCCGCCCGCGCCGTCCGTGACGGTGGAGTTTCTGGAAGCCGACACCCGCGTCGGGGGGCGCGAGGTGAGCCTGTGCAAGGTGGAAGGAGAGCCGGACATCCGGGTCGAGGTGGGCTGGCTGGACCTTGCGCGCCCGGTCCGCAGCGTGAACTACGAGCTTGTCTCCTGCCAAGGTCAGACGCTGTCCGCAGCCCTGGTCTCGGCCGATCTGGCCGGTGACGAAAAGGCGAGCACGCTTGATATCACCGTGCAACTGTCGTCGCTGGCTGAAAACATGGAGGCCGGATACCGGCAGGGCTTTGATGCCGGTCTGACCAACCTCTCGGGCGTGGCCGCGCGCACCATGATTCTGGAACGGACGATCGCCGCGCCGCGCGATGTGGTCTGGGGCGCGTGGATGAACCCTGAAACCCTGCCGCAGTGGTGGGGGCCGGACGGGTTTACCTGCCGCACGTCGCGGATCAACCTGCGGCAAGGCGGTGACTGGGTTTTTGACATGATCGGACCGGATGGCACCGTCTATCCCAACCATCACCGTTATGGGCACGTGCAAGCCGGGCAGCGCTTCGACTATGCGTTGCTTTGGGGTGAGAATGGTCCGAAACATGCCGACGCCTGGGCCTCATTCGCCGAAGAAGACGACGGCACGCGGGTGACGCTGGGCATGGTCTTTGCGACAGCGCAGGAGTTTGAAACGGCCAAGGGGTTCGGCGCGGTCGAGTTGGGCCTGCAGACATTGGGCAAGCTGGCGGCGTTCGTCGGCGCACCCTGAGACTACGCCTTGCGGGGCGGCTTTTCCGACCGGCAACGGTCGGAGCAGTATTTCACCTCGTCCCATACCTTCGCCCAGGCCTTGCGCCACACCATCGGGCGTCCGCAGGTGATGCAGGTCTTGACCGGCATATCCCCCTTCTTGCGCATCTTCACAGGTCGAACGCCAGTTGGGCCGTCGGGGGCGCGCTGCGCCGCTTGGGCGAACGGTCGTTCACAAAACGCGGATCGGCGCGGCTGGCGTGTTTCTCGATCACCTCGGCCACCTCTGCGGCATGTGACGGGGCGCGGCGCAGACCCCACAGGGCATCGCGCGCCGCCCGCTGCGCGGTTGCCAGATCGACCAGCGGCTCCGGGTAGCGCCGCCCCAGCAGCCCCTGCGCGCCCGGCCATTTCCACGGCTCCTGCAGGAAGGCATCCGGCACCGCCGCCAGTTCGGGCAGCCATCGGCGGGTAAAGACGCCGGTCGGGTCATGGTCCTGCCCCTGCTTGACCGGGTTGTAGATGCGGATGGTGTTGATGCCCGTGACGCCCGACTGCATCTGGACCTGCGGCCAGTGGATGCCGGGGTCGTAATCGGTGAACAGCCGCGCCAGCACCGGGCCGGTGTCGCGCCAATCCAGCCAGAACTGATAGGAGGCGACCGCCATGACCATCGCGCGGGCGCGGAAGTTGAGCCAGCCGGTGGCGATCAGCGACCGCAGGCAGGCGTCCAGGAATGGCACGCCGGTTTCGCCGCGCTGCCACGCCGCAAGCCGGCCGGCATCATCGCCGCGTGGCCGCAGGCCCTCGGTGGCGCGGTGCAGGGCGCGCAGCTCGATCTGCGGCTCGTCTTCCAGCTTTTGCGCGAAATGGTCGCGCCAGGCCAAGCGCGATTCGAAACTGGCCAGCGAGCCCGTCCACCGCCCGCCCGGCCGTTCCGCCACCCGCGCCGCCGTGGCCTGCGCCACCTCGCGCCCCGACAATGTGCCCCAGGCCAGATGCGGCGACAGCCGCGAACAGGCCCGCTCGCCCGTTACCGGGGACGACAGCGCCGAGCGATAGGTTTCGCCACGCCGGGTCAGGAAACTGTCCAGCAAGGCAAGGCCCTGCGCCCGCCCCCCCGCCTGGCGGTTGGGGCAGCGGTCCTCGGCCAGTCGCAGGGCGCGGGCGGTGGGGATGACACCCGGTTCGACGCCTGCCACCGGTTTCACCCGCTCGGGCAGGTCCGCCAGCGGGGCCGCCATGAACGCGTCACGCTGACTGGCCCAGCCGTTGCGCCCGGCCAGCCGCCGCACCACGCCGGTCTGCGGCACCTCGCGCCAGTCGATCCCCGCGCCGCGCGCCCAGGCCGCCACCCGCAAATCCCGGCCATAGGTCCACAGATTGCCGGTTTCCTGATGGCTGATCATCGTCTTGATCTTGTTGGCCCGTGCCAGCCGATCCAGCACCGTCACCGCCTCGCCGACCCGCACCACCAGCGGGGCCCCCAGGGCTGCCAGACTGGCGCGCAGATCCTGCAGGCTTTCGGCGATGAACTCCCATTGGCGGGCCGAGGAATCGGGCAGGGCCCAATAGTCGGGTTCGACCACATAGACCGGCAGAACGGCCCCCAGCGAGGCCGCTTCGACCAGCGCGGGGTGGTCGTGGATCCGCAGATCGCGTTTGAACCAGACGAGAACATTCATGGAACAAGTAAATAGCCGACAGGGCAGATTCGTAAACCCCCGGCTTGCCCTCGGCCCGCAGAAGTTTACCAATAACGCCGAACAGGAGACGCAGATGACCCAGCAGCCGCGCAAGATCCACCTTTCCGACTATCAGCCCTTCACCCATATCGTCCGGTCGGTGGACCTGACCTTCCGGCTGTCGCCCGCCGCGACGCGGGTTGTGGCCCGGCTCGATCTGGTCCCGAACCCGGCGCGGCCCGGTCGGCATGATCTGCGGCTGGACGGGGAAGGCTTGACGCTGATCCGGCTGGCGGTGGACGGGCTGGCGCTGTCGGTCACCCCCGATGCCCTGGGCCTGACCGTTCCGGCGGCGCTGTTGCCCGAGGGGGCCTTTACCCTGGAAACCGAGGTCGAGATCGCGCCCGAAGGCAACACGGCGCTGGAGGGTCTGTATATCTCGCGCGGGCTTTATTGCACCCAATGCGAGGCGGAAGGGTTCCGCAAGATCACCTTCTACCCCGACCGCCCCGATGTGATGTCGGTGTTCCGGGTGCGCGTCGAAGGCGATCTGCCGGTGCTGCTGTCGAACGGCAACCCGGTGGCGTCCGGTCCTGGCTGGGCGGAATGGGATGACCCCTGGCCCAAGCCCGCCTATCTGTTCGCGCTGGTGGCAGGCGATCTTGCGGCGCATTCCGGCGGCTTCACCACGATGTCGGGGCGTCAGGTCGCGCTGAACATCTGGGTGCGCCCGGGCGACGAGGACCGCTGCGCCTATGCGATGGACAGTCTGATCCGCTCGATGCGGTGGGACGAGCAGGTCTATGGCCGCGAATACGATCTCGACGTGTTCAACATCGTCGCGGTCGATGATTTCAACATGGGCGCGATGGAAAACAAGGGGTTGAACATCTTCAACTCGCGGCTGGTCCTGGCCAGCCCGGCGACGGCCACCGACGACGATTATGCCTCCATCGAGGCGGTGATCGCGCATGAATATTTCCACAACTGGACCGGCAACCGGATCACCTGCCGCGACTGGTTCCAGTTGTGCCTGAAGGAAGGCCTGACCGTGTTCCGCGATCAGCAGTTTTCAGGCGACATGCGCAGTGCGGCGGTTCAGCGGATCGAAGATGTGATGGCCCTGCGCGCCAGGCAGTTCCGCGAGGATGCAGGCCCGCTGGCCCATGCCGTGCGGCCCGACAGTTTCATCGAGATCAACAATTTCTACACCGCCACGGTCTATGAAAAGGGGGCAGAGGTGATCGGGATGCTGAAGCGGTTGGTCGGGGATGCCGATTACGACCGCGCGCTGGCCCTGTATTTCGACCGCCATGACGGGCAGGCGGCGACCATCGAGGATTGGCTCAAGGTGTTCGAAGACACCACGGGGCGTGATCTGTCGCAGTTCAAGCGGTGGTATACGCAGGCGGGCACCCCGCGGCTGAGCGTGGCCGAGGATTGGGACGGCGCCCGCTATACCCTGACCTTCACCCAGACCAACCCCGCAACCCCCGGCCAGCCGGTCAAGGACCCCAAGGTGCTGCCGATCGCCGTGGGTCTGCTGAACCCCAACGGCGACGAGGTGGTGCCGACCACCATACTGGAGATGACGCAAACCGAACAGTCGTTCACGTTCGACGGGCTGGCCAGCAAACCCACAGCCTCGATCCTGCGGGATTTTTCGGCGCCCGTCGTGCTGGATCGTGCGGTCTCCTCGGCGGAACGCGCGTTCCTGCTGGCCCACGACACCGACCCGTTCAACAGGTGGGAGGCGGGGCGGGCGCTGGCCAAGGACGTGATGGCGCGGATGGTGACCGACGCAGCGGCACCGGGGGCGGACTGGCTGGACGCGCTGGGACGGGTCGCGGTCGATGACGCGCTGGACCCGGCGTTTCGCGCGCTGGCGCTGCGGCTGCCCGGCGAGGATGACATGGCGCAGACCCTGCATGCCGCCGGGCACACACCCGACCCCGCGCTGATCCACACGGCGCGGCGGCAGATGGGGCAGGCACTGGCGGAACGCCTTGCGCCCGGGCTGCCGGGGCTGATCGACGCGATGGCCGAACCGGGGCCGTTTTCGGCCGATGCAAGGGCTGCGGGGCGGCGGGCCTTGCGGCTGATGGCGGTATCGCTGCTGGCGCGGGTCGATGACGGCCGGACGGCGGAGGCTGTTTTCGCGGGTGCCACCAACATGACCGAGGAACTGGGTGCGCTCGCCTGTCTGCTGGACATCGGGCGGGGGCAGCCGGAACTGGCGGCCTTCGGCAGCCGTTGGGCGGGCGACCGCAATGTGACCGACAAATGGTTCGCGGTGCAGATCGCGCAGGCCGCTCCGGATCAGGCGGCGGCGGTCACGGATGCGCTGACCCGGCATGCCGCGTTCGACTGGAAGACCCCCAACCGGTTCCGGGCGGTGATCGGCGCGCTGACGGGCAATCACGCAGGATTTCACCATGCCTCGGGCGACGGGTATCGGCTGCTGGCCGACTGGCTGATCCGGCTCGATCCGCTCAACCCGCAGACCGCGTCGCGGATGTCGACCGCGTTCGAGGTCTGGCAGCGGTATGATCCCGCCCGGCAAGCCCTGATCCGCGCCCAACTGGATCGCATTCAGGCCACCCCCACCCTCAGCCGCGATCTGGGCGAGATGGCGGCGCGGATGCTGGGGGCATGAGCGCAGGGCGACCGACTTGCCCTGCCCCCGCGCCGGCCGTAAAAGACTGCAACCCTGGAGGCCGCCATGCTTGATCTGACCTATACCGCCCCGAAACCCCGCGTGATCGCCGGGGCGCAAGGCGATTGGGAACTGGTGATCGGGATGGAGATCCACGCCCAGGTCGCCAGCAACGCCAAGCTGTTTTCCGGGGCCTCGACGCAAGTCGGGTCGGAGCCGAATTCGAACGTCGCCTTCGTCGATGCCGCGATGCCGGGGATGCTGCCGGTGATCAACGAATTCTGCGTCGAACAGGCGGTGCGGACCGGGCTGGGGCTGAAGGCCCAGATCAACCTGACCTCGGCCTTCGACCGCAAGAACTATTTCTACCCCGACCTGCCGCAGGGCTATCAGATCAGCCAGCTTTACCACCCCATCGTCGGGTTGGGCGAAGTGTTGGTCGAGATGTCGCCCGGTGTCGCGCGCCTCGTGCGGATCGAGCGCATCCATCTGGAGCAGGACGCGGGCAAGTCGATTCACGACATGGACCCCGCGATGTCCTTCGTCGATTTCAACCGCACCGGCGTGGCGCTGATGGAAATCGTCAGCCGCCCCGACCTGCGCGGCCCGGAAGAGGCGGCGGCCTATGTCGCCAAGCTGCGCCAGATCCTGCGGTATCTGGGCACCTGCGACGGCAACATGCAGAACGGCAACCTGCGCGCGGATGTGAACGTCTCGGTCTGCCGTCCGGGGCAGTATGAGAAATATCAGGCGACGCAGGACTTCGGCCACCTCGGCACCCGCTGCGAGATCAAGAACATGAACTCGATGCGGTTCATCCAGTTGGCGATCGATTTCGAGGCGCGGCGGCAGATCGCGATTCTCGAGGATGGCGGCAAGGTGCATCAGGAAACCCGCCTCTATGACCCCGACCGCAACGAGACGCGCAGCATGCGGTCCAAGGAAGAGGCGCATGACTACCGCTATTTCCCCGACCCCGACCTGTTGCCGCTGGAGATCGAGCAGGCCTGGGTCGATGCCATTGCCGCGAAGATGCCGGAACTGCCGGATGCCAAGAAGGCGCGGTTCATGGGCGATTTCGGGCTGACGGACTATGATGCGACCGTGCTGACCGCCGATCTGGAATCGGCCGTGTTTTTCGAGGCGGTGGCGCAGGGGCGTGACGGAAAATCGGCGGCGAACTGGGTGATCAATGAATTGTTCGGGCGGCTGAACAAACAGGGCCTGTCGATTGCCGACAGCCCGGTCACGGTCGCGCAACTGGGCGGGGTGCTCGATCTGATCGGGTCGGGTCAGATTTCGGGCAAGATGGCCAAGGATCTGTTCGAAATCCTCTGGACCGACGGCGGCGATCCCGCCACGATCGCCGCTGCGCGTGGCATGCAGCAGGTCACCGACACCGGCGCGATCGAGGCGGCGGTGGACGCGATCATCGCGGAAAATCCGGGCCAGGTCGAAAAGGCCCGCGCCAACCCCAAGCTGGCCGGCTGGTTCGTGGGCCAGGTGATCAAATCCACCGGCGGCAAGGCGAATCCCGCGACGGTGAACGAGATGGTGACGCGCAAGCTGGGGCTGTAGCCTGCCGGGCGGACCCCACCCATGGGGACAGGGCGACCGCGAGAACCCCAAGCCTTGCGCTGTTGCGGCGAAAGCGCGGGTTTCCCCGATTGTCGTTTGTGCGCTTGGACTTGGTCGCGGTTTTTCGATATCGTCTACAGGGTCATGCACAGGGGGGCGCAAGATGCAGCGGTTCGAGTTCAAGGTGGTGCCCGCACCGCGCCGGGGTGAAAAGGCGCGCGGGATCAAGACGACGGAAGACCGGTTTGCCTATACGCTGACTCAGGTGCTGAACGAGATGGGGCGCGACGGCTGGGATTACGTGCGGGCCGACGCGCTGCCCTGTGACGAACGGGTGGGCCTGACCGGGTCGAAGACGTCGTTCCAGAACATGCTGGTGTTCCGGCGGATCGTCGAGTCGGATGCGGCGCTGCAGCCGACAGGGCGGTTGATGGCGGTCGAGCCGGTGGCGGTGGTGTCGGGGCCGCGGCTGGGAACGGCGGAGGCCCCGTCGGGCGTTGCACCGGCGCTCGGGCCGGCCAATGCGGGTCTTGCGGCCGAATGATCAGCCGCCCACCCGCCGGGCAGCGGCCAGGGCGGCGGGAAGGGCGGCAGCGAGGGCATCGAGCGCCGCGTCGTCGCCCAAGCTGATCCGGATGCAGCGGTCCAGCGGGGCCACGCCGGGCATCCGGGCAAAGATCCCCTCCTCGATCAGCCCGGCCAGCACGCGCCGGGCAAAGTCCCCGTCGCGCCCGCAGTCGAGCGTTCCGAAATTGGTGGCCGAGGCGAGCGGGACCAGCCCGTTCGCCTGTGCGATCTGCGCCAGCCTGCGCCGCGCCGCGATCACCCGGTCCTGCACCGAGCGCAGCCAGTCCTGATCGGCCAGCGCCGCCATCGCTCCGGCCTGTGCCAGCCGCCCGACGCCGAAGTGGTTGCGCAGCTTGTCGAACGCCTGCGCCAGGCGCGGCGCGGTCAGCGCATAGCCGACCCGCAGCCCGGCCAGCCCGTAGCCCTTGGAAAACGTCCGCATCCGGATCACGCGCGGGTCGTCCGGGGCCAGGTCCGGGGCGGTGCCGGGGGGGGCGAGGTCGATATAGGCCTCGTCGAGGATCAGCAGACAGCCGTCGGGCAGGGCGTCGATCATCGCGGTGATGGTGGCGGCCGGATGATGGCTGCCCATCGGGTTGTCGGGGTTGGCGAGGTAGATCAGCTTGGCCTGCGTCGCGGCCGCCAGTGCCAGCAGCGCCTCGGGGTCCTCGAAGTCGCCCTTGTAGGGGGCCTTGTGCAGGGTGCCGCCGAAGCCTGCGACGTGGAAGTTGAAGGTGGGGTAGGCCCCGAGGCTGGTCACCACCGCATCGCCGGGCGCGATCAGCAGGCGGACGAGGGTGCCGAGGAGGCCGTCGATGCCTTCGCCCACCACCACGTTCCCGGTGCGGCAGGCATGATGGGCAGCCAGCGCGGCCTTCAGGTCATGCAGCTCGGGGTCGCCATACATCCAGACCTCGGAGGCGGCCGCCGCCATCGCGGCCACCGCGCGATGCGACGGGCCGAACAGGCTTTCGTTGGCCCCGAGGCGGGCCTTGAAGGCGCGGCCAAGAGTGCGTTCCTGAGTCTCGGGTCCGACGAAGGGGACGGTGGAGGGCAGGGAGGCGGCGAGGGGGGTGAGGCGGGCTGTCATGGGGTGATCTGGCAGGAGCCGGGGCGGGCTGGCAAGCGGTTTCTGGCCTGCCCCGCGCGCGGGCATTTTCGAGGTTTGGGCGTCCGGTGGGCTGGCCGGGTCGGTTTTCCGGCCTGTGCGGGTTTGCTCAGCCCTTGAGGAACCTGCGCCGCGCCTCTTCCGCGATGGCCTGGCGCATCTCGATCCCGGCGAGGGCGGCCATGGCGGTCTTGCGGTCCGCCTCGTCCGTCAGGGTGGCAAGATGGGCCCGTTGGGCAGCGGCCTGCTTTTTCAGGATGATCTCTTCGGGCAGCACCCCCGCCTCGGCCATGATGCGAAACCCTGCCGCATCGCCTGCACTGACGAAGGCGTCACCGGGGCGGTCGGGCAGCGGTTTGCCTTCGCCGTTCAGCCCCTGAAGCTGTCCCCGGGCGCGGGCGGCGGCGATCTGGCGTTCGGCAAGGCGGTTGAGCCAGGACATCCTTCGGTACTCCTGACCTCAACATGGGGGGCGGGGCGGGAAAGGCAAGGGGGGCTTTGCGCCCCCCTCGGCCTTCGGCCTCACCCCCCGCAGGATATTTGCGCCAGTTGGAAGCCGGGGGTCAGGCAAGATCTTTCAGGCGTTGCAGGGCGGCGGTGAGTTTGGCGGCTTCGTCCTCGCGCGCTTCGAGGTTGGACTTGGCCTCGTCCACCACATCCTCGGGGGCGGAGGCGGCGAAGTTGGGGTTGTTCAGGCGGCTCTTGAGGCCCCCGATTTCCTTGGCCAGCTTGTCGAGCGTCTTTTGCAGGCGGGACTGTTCGGCGGCGATGTCGATGATGCCCGCCAGCGGCAGCGCGAAGGACGCGCCGGGGACGGGGATGGTGATGGCCCCCTTTGGGGCGGAGGTGGCCGGGGTCAGGGTTTCGATCCGGGCGAGGCGCTTGATCAGGGTTTCGTTGTTGTCCCAGGCGGATCGAGCGGCCTCGTCCATGCCGAGCGCCAGCATGTCGAGTTTCAGCCCGACAGGGACGTGCATCTGGGCGCGGGCCGAGCGGATGTCGTCGATCAGGGTGGTGACCCAGGTGAGTTCGCGGTCGGCGGCGGGGTCGACGAGGTCTGCGCCATAGGTTGGCCAGTCGGTGTGGCACAGCAGCTTGTCGCGCGCGCCGGTGGTCTGCCACAGCTCTTCGGTCAGGAAGGGGCTGATCGGGTGCAGCAGGATCATCGACTGGTCGAGGACCCAAGCCATGGTCGCGCGGGTTTCCGCCGCGTCGGGGCCGTCGAACAGCGGTTTGGCGAATTCCACATACCAGTCGCAGACCTTGCCCCAGATGAATTTATAGAGCGCATCCGCGGCCTGATCGAAGCGGAAGTCGGCAAGGGCATCGTCAACCTCGGCGCGGGTTTTGGCCGCCTCGCCGATGATCCATTTGTTGACGGTGGCTTTTGGGGTGGGCACGGGGCCGGTGGCATGGCCGTCCCAGACGCCGTTCATCTCGGCAAACCGGGCGGCGTTCCATAGTTTCGTGCCGAAGTTGCGGTAGCCTGCGATGCGGGCGGTGTCGAGTTTCAGGGTGCCGCCGAGGCTCGCCATCGCGGCATTGGCAAACCGCAGGGCATCGGCGCCGTAGTCGCTGATCACGTCGAGCGGGTCGACGACGTTGCCCAAGGATTTCGACATCTTCTTGCCCTTGGCGTCGCGCACGAGGCCGTGCAGGTAGACGGTGCGGAAGGGCACGTCGTTCACCACGGCAAGCTGCATCATCATCATCCGCGCGACCCAGAAGAACAGGATATCTGCCCCGGTGATCAGGACGGAGGTGGGGAAGTATTTGTGCAGTTCCGGGGTTTGTTCGGGCCAGCCGAGGGTGCCAATGGGCCAGAGGCCGGAGGAGAACCAGGTGTCGAGAACGTCGGGGTCTTGAACCAAGTCTTGGGCTACAAACTTGCCACGATCATCGGTGAAACTTAGGCCTACGGTCAGGGCATCTGGAGCCATGGTCCCTTTGTAGCTCGTCCCGTAGACGCCCTCGGAGATTCTGATTTCGAACTTTCCGCCATAGTATTGATTTGCAAGACTTTCTGCTTCTTCAGCGGTGCCAGCACAGAAACGTGCACGCTCCGAGCCATCTATCTGGGGCATAAGCCGATTGCGTTCGGCCATGTAGGCGGCGTGCTTGTTTCGATAGCTTGTCGAATTTTTGTCAAGGCTGCGGTCGTTCAAAAATTCCACAAACTCGATCAGGAAGGGCATAGCTTCCTTAGCGGGCCCATACCAAACCGGAATCTGATGCCCCCACCACAACTGCCGCGAGATGCACCACGGCTCGATGTTCTCCAGCCAGTGGTAATAGGTCTTTTCCCCAGACGCCGGGATGATCTTGGTCCGCCCCGTCCGCACCGCCTCCAGTGCCGGTTCCACGATCTTGGCGGTGTCGACGAACCACTGGTCGGTCAGCATCGGCTCGATCACCACCTTGGAGCGGTCGCCGAAAGGTTGCATGATCTTTTTCGCTTCGACCACCGGCTCCAGCGTCAGGTGTTCGCTGCCGGTATCGTCGTCACGGGATTTCACCAGCACGGTCACGGCGAGGCCTGCGGCGGTGATGTCGGCGACCACCTGCTTGCGCGCCTCGAACCGGTCGAGGCCGCGATACTTTTCGGGGACGAGGTTCAGGCTGTCCACCTCTGCCTCGGTCGTTTCCGACCCCGCCGCGATCTCGCGGGCACGCGCCACCGCTTCGGCATAGGGGGCCCCGTCGGCGCGCATCTGGCCGCGCGTGTCCATCAGGCGGTAGCAGGGGATCGCGTTGCGCTTGGCCACGCCGTAGTCGTTGAAGTCATGCGCGCCGGTGATTTTCACGGCGCCCGAGCCGAAGGTCGGGTCGGGGTAGTCGTCGGTGATGATCGGGATCAGGCGGTCGCAGAGCGGCAGGTGGACCATGCGGCCGACGATGGGGGCATAGCGGGTGTCGGACGGATGGACGGCCACCGCGCCGTCGCCCAGCATGGTTTCGGGGCGCGTGGTGGCGATCGCAATGTAATCGCGGATTTCGCGGAAGGTTACGGTGCCATCGGCGTCACGCTCGACAAACTCATAGGTTTCCCCCCCGGCGAGGCGGTATTTGAAGTGCCACATATGGCCCGCGACTTCGATGTTCTCGACCTCGAGATCGGAAATCGCGGTCTCGAAATGCGGGTCCCAGTTGACCAGACGCTTGCCGCGATAGATCAGGCCCTTGGTGTAAAGATCGACGAAGACCTTGATCACCGCGTCGTGGAAGTTGCCGTCCTCGCCCGCCGGGGCACCGGGCGCGCCGGACATGGTGAAGGCCTCGCGCGACCAGTCACACGACGCGCCGAGCCGTTTCAACTGGCTGATGATCGTGCCGCGCGAGGCCTGTTTCTGCTGCCAGACCCGCGCCACAAACGCCTCGCGCCCCATGTCGCGGCGGGTGGGTTCCTGGTTCAGCGCCATCTCGCGTTCGGTCACCATCTGGGTGGCGATGCCGGCATGGTCGGTGCCGACCTGCCAGAGCACATCGAAGCCCCGCATCCGGTGCCAGCGCACCAGAATGTCCTGCAGGGTGTTGTTGAAGGCATGGCCGATGTGCAGGCTGCCGGTGACGTTGGGCGGCGGGATCATCACGGAAAAAGCGGGCGCGCCGGGTCGGGCATTGGCCCCGGCCTTGAAAGCACCGCTGATTTCCCACAAGGTGGTGATGCGCGCCTCGGCCTCGGTCGCATTGAAGGTCTTTTCCATCGGCATCGGCGTTTGGTCCTGCACAAGGTTCCCGCGTTCCTTAGCGCGGCCCGGCGCGGTGGAAAAGCGGCAATGAGGGACGCAAGGTGGCATATCCGAAACGCAGCGTGACGGCGATGTTCTTTTCGGGGATCGGCTGGCTTTGCGCCGGGCTGGTCGCCGCGGGCGCGGTGGCGTTGATCGTGGCCGGGGTGCTGGGCCAGCGCGCGGCGCGGCTGGATGCCGAAGGGATCACGGTGATCGGCCGGGTGACCGCGCTCGACATCCTTCAGGAGGCGTGCAGCGACAACAGCGTCGGGAAAGAGACCGCACAGGAACGGCGGCTGCGCGAACAGCGGATTTGCCCGCGGTATCTGATGAAGTACCGCTTCGTGACGCCGGAGGGGGTCGAGATCGCCGGGCAGGCGTCGGTCGGACAGCGGTTTCACGCCCGCCAACAGGTGGAGGGGCCGATCACGCTGCGCTATCTGCCCGGGCAACCGGACGCACCGGAGGTCGTGCAGGGCAGCACGGCGCGCGGCATGTGGATCGCGCTTGGCATCGGCGCGGCGCTGTGGCTGATCGCGCTGCCGCTGAGTTTGCGGCATCTGGGCGGTATCCGGGGCAGGCTGGCGCTGCGCGAGCGGGGCCGGATGCGGCAGGTCAGGGTGGCGGGGCTGCAGCCGACCGGGGTCAAGGTCAACAACCTGCCGCTGTATCGGCTGGTCTGGAACGACCCGCGCGGCACCAGCGATGCGCGGCGCCAAAACCGGCTGCCGCAGGTGGGGCAGGACATCACCGTGTTCGAGGACCCCGACGGCAAGCTGCCTTCGGTGTGGGAGGGCGACGTCGGCTCGCGCTGATCCTTGGCGGCAGGCCATCGCCCGCCCGGTGCGCGGGGCGCGGGTCACACCGCCCGGTCGATCCGGGTGGACAGGTGGATCAGGCTTTCCGACGATTTCACGCCCGTCAACGCACCGATCTGGTCCAGCACCTGATCGAGAACCTGGGTGTTCGGGGCGGCGATCTGCAGCAGCAGATCAAAGCGCCCGGAGGTGGTGAACGCCCGTTCTATTTCGGCGATGGATTTCAGCCGGGTCAGGATGGCGGGCTGCGCGCGCGGCTCGATCGTCAGCAGGACGCTGGCGCGGATGCGGCCCGCCTTGGCCTCTTCGCCGAGTTTCAGCGTATAGCCTGCAATCACCCCGGTCGACTCGAGCCGTTCCAGCCGGGCCTGCAGGGTGCTGCGGGCCACCTTCAGGCGGCGGGCCAGCGTCGCCACCGACATCCGCGCATCGGCCCCCAGCAGGCCCAGAATGGTTCGGTCGAGGTCATCCATGCAATATGCCTTGCGATTTCGTCATTATAACCAGGAAACCGGACGAATATACTGTTTTGTTCGGTGAAGTTGTCACACATATACGCCATCCTGATTGCAGGAAAAGGGCGGCTCATACGCACCTGGCCTGGTTGTAAAAACCACGCAGGTGCCCACCGTCCGAGCAACGGGAAGGGACTTGCGTCTTGTTGGCAGAAAGGATCACGCCGATGGGACTGTCCAAGACAATATGGACCAACCCGACCGAATACCTCCGCAATCAGCAGCCGGAACACCCGGTGCTGTTCTTTTCGCCCGAGGCCGTGCAGGCCGCAGGTCGCCGGTTCATCGACGGCTTTCCGGGGATGGTGACCTATGCGGTCAAGTCGAACCCGTCCGAGGAGGTCATCGAAAACCTGGTCGCTGCTGGCTTGCGCGGGTTTGACTGCGCCTCGCCGTTCGAGATCGACCTGATCCGCCGTCTGGCCCCGGATGCCGCGATCCACTATCACAACCCGGTGCGCAGCCGGGCCGAGATTGCCCATGCGGTCGCGCGGGACGTGAAATGCTGGTCGGTGGACAGCCATTCGGAACTGGCCAAGCTGATCGAGATGGTCCCGGCGGACGGCTGCGAGATCTCGGTGCGCTTCAAGCTGCCGGTGTCGGGGGCGGCCTACAATTTCGGGGCCAAGTTCGGGGCGACCGAAGCGGTGGCGGTGGAACTGCTGAAGAAGGTGGCCGAAGCCGGGTTCATCCCGTCGATCACCTTCCATCCCGGCACCCAATGCACCGATCCGCAGGCCTGGGCGAGCTATATCGTCGAGGCGGCGAGGATCGCGCACGAGGCCGGGGTGACCATCGCCCGGCTGAACGTCGGCGGCGGCTTCCCCAACCACCGGCTGAACGGGGTGGCCCCGGACCTCGAATCGATCTTCGAGGTGATCGGCCGGGTCACCGAGGAAAGCTTTGGCGCAGATCGCCCGATGCTGGTCTGCGAGCCGGGCCGCGCGCTGTGCGGCGACGGGTTTGCGCTGGCGGCCCGGGTCAAGGCGGTGCGCGACGGCACCCATGTGTTCCTGAACGACGGTTTGTATGGCGCGATGTTTGAATTCGGCCAGATCGGCGTGATCGACCGGACGGAAGTGCTGGACCCGGCAGGCCAGCGTCGCACCGGCGCACCGGAGGGACGCATCGTGTTCGGCCCGACCTGCGATTCGGTCGACCGGCTGCCCGGTGATGTCGATCTGCCCTGCGACCTGACCGAAGGCGATTTCGTGATCTGGCAGGGCATGGGGTCCTATTCCACCGTCACCAACAGTCGCTTCAACGGCTTTGGGGAACTGGCGCTGGCCACGGTCCTGTCGCTCAAGCTGTGACGCGAAAATAAAGCTGCGCGAAAGGCCATTCGGGGTATGCTGCCCCGGATGGCTTTGTCGCATCGGCAGGGCCGCCCTTGGGAGGGGGCACGCCGGTGTCGGTGCAGGACCGCCTGAAACGCTTCTGGCACGGCCAACCGCAGGTCCAGACCGAAACTGCGGTGCCGCGAAAGGCTGGCCGGGTCTGGGGCCCGGTGGACCATGTCATCATCCTCGACGGCACGATGTCGTCGCTGGAGGCGGGGCGCGAAACCAACGCCGGGCTGATCTTCCGGCTGCTGGCCGAAGGCGGGCGGTCGGCGCAGCGCACGGTCTATTACGAACAGGGCCTCCAGTGGGAGGGCTGGCGGCGGATGATCAACGTGGCCCAGGGCAAAGGGCTCAGCCGCCAGATCCGCCGGGCCTATGGCTGGCTGGCCAGCCATTATCGCCCCGGTGACCGGATTTTCCTGATCGGCTACTCACGCGGGGCCTACGGCGTGCGCAGTCTGGCGGGGGTGATCGACCTCGTGGGGCTGGTCAAGCGCGAACATGCCACCGAACGCGGCGTGCTGCTGGCCTGGCGGCACTACAAGCTGAACCCCGGCAGCACCTCGGCCCAGGCGTTTCACCGGCGGTTCTGCCATCAGACCGCCCCGATCGAGATGGTCGGCGTGTTCGACACGGTCAAGGCTCTGGGGCTGCGGCTGCCGTTGCTGTGGATGCTGACCGACAAACGCAACGCCTATCACAGCCCGCATCTGGGGGCCGGGATCAAGCACGGCTTTCATGCCCTGGCCCGCGATGAAACCCGTGCGGTCTATCAGCCGGTGCTGTGGCAAAGCCCGAAGAACTGGCCGGGCAACGTCGAACAGGTGTGGTTTCGCGGGGCGCATGCCGATATCGGCGGGCAGATCGGCGACCGGCTGGCGTCGCGCGCGCTGTCGAACATCCCGCTGGTCTGGATGCTGGACCGGGCCGAAACCCTGGGGCTGGCCCTGCCCGAAGGCTGGCGCGCGCGCTTTCCCTGCGATCCGGACGCGCCGATGATCGGCACCTGGCGCGGCTTCGGCAAGTTCTTCCTCTACCGCCGCCGTCGCACCATCGGGGTTGATCCGTCCGAACGGCTGCACGCCTCCGTCCCGGCCACCCCGCCGCGCGGGCGATTTGCCCTGCCGTTGCGCAGGTAGGTCTTTCTTCTTCATCCGTTCACAAATATCCCACAGGGGGTCCGGGGGACGTGAGGTCCCCCGGCGGTTCAGCCCAAGGAACGCCACATGCGCACACTCACCCTCGCCGCCACCCAGTTCGCCTGTTCGTGGGATCTGCCCGCCAACGCCGACCGCGCCGAGGCGCTGGTGCGCCGTGCCGCCGCGCGGGGTGCCCGGGTGGTGCTGGTGCAGGAATTGTTCGCAACGCCCTATTTCTGCATCACCCAGGACCCTGCGCATTTCGACCTGGCGCGGCCGATGGACGGGCACCCCCTGATCGCGCGGTTTGCAAGCCTGGCGCGCGAGCTGGGGGTGGTGCTGCCCTGTTCGTATTTCGAACGGGCGGGGCAGGCGTTCTTCAATGCGGTGGCGATGATCGATGCGGATGGCCGGGTGTTGGGCAATTACCGCAAGACCCATATCCCGCAGGGGCCGGGGTATGAGGAGAAATACTATTTCTCGCCCGGCGACACCGGATACCGCGTCTGGGACACCGCGCATGGCCGGATCGGGGTCGGCATCTGCTGGGACCAGTGGTTCCCCGAGGCCGCGCGCGCTATGGCGCTGCTGGGGGCCGAGGTGCTGCTCTATCCGACCGCCATCGGGTCGGAGCCGCACAATCCCGGTTATGACAGCCAATCGCACTGGGAAATGGCGATGCGCGGCCATGCAGCGGCCAACATCCTGCCGGTGGTCGCATCGAACCGGATCGGGGTCGAGGCGTCGCCGGACGGGCGGCAGATGACGTTCTACGGCTCCAGTTTCATCGCCGGGCCGCAGGGCGAGGTCCTGGCCCGGGCCGACCGGGAGAGCGAGGCCGTGATCACCGCCACGGTCGATCTGGACTCGGTGGCGGCGATGCGGGCGGCTTGGGGATTGTTCCGCGACCGGCGGCCCGAAACCTATGGCGTGTTGGGCACGCTGGACGGGCGGCCCTGAGGTTTGCGCGCGGGGCGGATCTCGTTGCGGGTCAGATCGTCGGCCATGTCGTGGTTGCGGTCACGGTGGCCTGCCTCATCGGCACGGATCACCAGCACCACATCGCGCAACCGCGCGCCGTCGGGCAGGTTCCAGTAGGTCAGCGCGATGTCGGGTGCGGGCACGTTTTCCACTCGGCCCGCGTCGATCTCGGCCAGATACTGGGTGTAGCTGACCACCGCCTCTTCCTCCAGATACCCCACGATGCGATGCGCGACCCGCGGGGCCAGCAGATAGAGAAAGAAGTAGACGTTGTAGAAAATCGCCTGCGCGACCAGGATGATGATCCGTTCGAGGCGCGTCGGCTGGGCGATCTGGATGAAGGTCATCAGGTGCATCCGCTCGTTTTCCGCCTCGTCCAGCAGTTCGCGGATCCAGCCCTGATCGTCGCGGATCTGGCGCAGCGCCTTGAGATGCTGCAGCAGCCCGCCGACCATGCCCGGCACGGCGGCGACGGTTTCCAGCACCACGGCGCGGTGGCCGTAGCGTTTGGAAAAGAACGCATCGGCAAAAAACCGCATGAATCGCACCGTGCGATAGGCGATGCGGTCGGTCAGGGTGCGCGGCTGGTGGTGGGCGGTCAGATCGACAGTCTGGGAGGTGTCCTTCATGGAGCGGTCTCTCTCTGGTCTTGCACGGACAAGAGGTAGAGATCGCAGGGCCGCATTTCGCCCTGCGACCGCTGCGACATCCCGGCGCAGCCGCACCGCACCGCACCGGCCCAAGCGCGCGGCGGGTTCTGCCGCGCGCCGGTTCGCCTCAGCGCTTGCTGACCTCGACATAGTCGCGGCGGGTTTCGCCGATGTAGAGCTGGCGCGGGCGGCCGATCTTCTGGTTCTTTTCGGCGATCATCTCCTTCCACTGCGAAATCCAACCCACGGTGCGCGACAGCGCGAAGATCGGGGTGAACATCGCGGTGGGGAAACCGATCGCCTCGAGGATGATGCCGGAATAGAAATCGACGTTGGGATAGAGTTTTTTCGAGATGAAATACTCATCCTCCAGCGCGATGCGCTCCAGCTCCTTGGCGACCTGCAAAAGCGGGTTGTTGCCCACGCCGAGCAGGTCCAGCACCTCGTCGCAGGACTGTTTCATCACCTTGGCGCGCGGATCGAAGTTCTTGTAGACCCGGTGGCCGAAGCCCATCAGCTTGACGCCCGAATTCTTGTCCTTGGCCTGCGCGATGAACTCGGGGATGCGCTCGACGCTGCCGATTTCGCGCAACTGTTCCAGCGCGGCCTGGTTGGCACCGCCATGCGCCGGGCCCCAAAGGCAGGCGATGCCCGCCGCGATGCAGGCGAACGGGTTGGCCCCCGACGAGCCCGCCAGACGCACGGTCGAGGTCGAGGCGTTCTGTTCGTGGTCGGCATGCAGCATCATGATCCGGTCCATCGCCTTGGCGACCACCGGGTTGACCACATACTCCTCGGCCGGGACCGAAAAGCACATGTGCAGAAAGTTCTCCGAATAGCTGAGCGCGTTCTTCGGATAGACAAACGGCTGGCCCATCGAATACTTGAAGGCCATCGCGGCGATGGTCGGCAGTTTGGCGATCATCCGGATCGCGGCCACTTCGCGCTGCCAGGCATCGTTGATGTCGAGGCTGTCATGGTAGAACGCCGACATCGCACCCACGACGCCGACCATCGTGGCCATCGGGTGGCTGTCGCGGCGGAACCCGCGGAAGAAGTAGTGCAGTTGCTCATGCACCATCGTGTGGCGCGTCACGCGATACTGGAAATCCGACAACTGGGCGGCAGAGGGCAGTTCGGAGTAGAGCAGCAGGTAGCAGACCTCAAGAAAGCTCGACTGTTCGGCCAGTTCTTCGATCGGATAACCGCGATACAGCAGTTCGCCCTTGTCGCCGTCGATATAGGTGATAGCGCTTTCGCAGGCTGCGGTCGAGGTGAAGCCGGGGTCGAAGGTGAACACGTCCGCCTCGGTGTACAGCTTGCGGATGTCGATCACGTCGGGGCCGATGGTCGGCGAGTAGACCGGAAAGTCATAGGACTTGCCGTCCAGGGTCAGGGTTGCGGATTTGGTCTGATTTAGCATCGTTCATCCCCCAAAGCTGCGCCGCGATGCCGGAGGTCCGGGTCGGGCCATGTCAATCCTGCGAGGCCCCGAAGGGCCGCGGCGGGGGGGTGCGGTCAGGCCGCATCCTTCAGCCGCAAGGTCGTCTCGTCGCGTCCCAGCACCAGCATCATGTCATAGACCGATGGTGTCGCCGTCCGTCCCGCCAGAGCCGCGCGCAATGGGGCGGCCAGTTTGCCGAACCCGATCGCATGGGCGTCCGCCGCTGCGGTCAGGATGGCCTCCAGAACGTCTTTCGTCCAGCTAGCATTTTGCAACTGCGGCGTCAAGAATTGGAGTATACCACGGGATACCGGATCGAGGGCCCTTGCGGCCGCCGCATCGGGCACAATCGGGCGTGTGGCGAGAAGAAACTGTGCCTTATCAATCAGTTCCGGGAATGTTTTTGCCCTGTCCTTCACGCAGTAAAGACCGCGCAGCATCCGGTCGGTCTGCGCCTCGGTCAGGGCAGGTTGCTGCGACACAGCAAGAAAGGCCTGCAATTCGCGCAGCAGTGCAGCATCGTCGGCCATCGCCATGTGATGCCCGCAGGTGTTTTCCAGCTTCTTGAAGTCCAGCCGCGCCGGGGCCCGCCCGATGCCCGCGAGGTCGAACATCCGCATCGCCTCGTCGGAGGTGAAAATCTCGGCGTCCAGATGCGCCCAGCCGAGCCGCGTCAGGTAATTGCGCATTCCCGCCGCCGGATACCCCATGACCTGATATTCCTCGACCCCCACCGCGCCGTGGCGTTTCGACAGCTTCTTGCCGTCCGGCCCGTGGATCAGCGGAATATGCGCCCATATCGGCACGTCCCAGCCCATCGCATCATAGACCATCTGCTGGCGCGCGGCGTTGTTCAGGTGGTCATCCCCCCGGATCACATGGGTCACGCCCATGTCATGGTCATCGACCACGACCGCCAGCATGTAGGTCGGCGTGCCATCCGAGCGCAGGCAGATCATGTCGTCCAGCGTGTCGTTCTGGATGGTGACATCGCCCTGCACCTGGTCGTGGATCACCGTCCGTCCGCTTTGCGGTGCCCTCATCCGGATCACGTAAGGCGTGTCGGGATGGGTCGCGGGGTCGGCGTCGCGCCACGGGCTGCGGAACACCGCATAGCTGTCGGTGGATGCCGCGCGGAACGCGGCGATTTCCTCTTGCGTGCTGAAGCACTTGTAGGCGCTGCCGCGCGCCAGCATGTCATGGGCCACCGCTGCGTGGCGGTCCTTGCGGTCGAACTGGCTGACCACCTCGCCGTCCCAGTCGAGCCCGAGCCAGGTCAGGCCGCGTAGGATGGCCGCCGTCGCTTCGGGGGTGGAGCGTTCGCGGTCGGTATCCTCGATTCGCAGCAGGAATTTTCCCCCCCGGCCGCGCGCATAAAGCCAGTTGAACAGCGCCGTGCGCCCGCCGCCGATGTGCAGATAGCCGGTGGGCGAGGGGGCGAAACGGGTGACGACGGGCTTGGCGGTCATGCGCGTGAACTTTCCGGGGGCGGGTCGGGCCGGGGGCGGGTTAACCTTCTGGAAACCATCAGCAGGCTAGGGTCTGGCGCAGCATTAGGGATTTGGGCGGGGCAAGACAAGGTGGCCGGTGGGGTGGGCAGTGCGCGGGTCGGATGGCACCCCCTGCGGGCCCTGGCCGAGGTGCGGGGGCTGCTGTTCCCTTGGGTGCCGGTGTTTCTGGCCTGCGGCGTGGCGCTGTGGTTCGCCCTGCCGGAGGAACCGGGGGCGGCGGTCTATGCGTCTCTGGCCCTCGGGGTTCTGCTGGCGGCGGCACTGCGGGTCTGGGGGCCGGAACTGGCGCATCCGGTGGTGATCGCGGTGGCCTGCGTGGCGGTGGGCGGCCTGGCGGCGGGCCTTCGCGCGCAGGGGATGGCGGCCCCGGTGCTGGAGTTTCGCTATTACGGCGCGGTGCAGGGGCGGGTGATCGGGATCGACCGTTCGCAGAACGACGCGCCGCGCCTGACGCTCGATCAGGTGGTGCTCAGCCGACTGGCACCGGACCGCACGCCGCACCGGGTGCGGGTGTCGCTGCAGGGGGGTGCGGAAGCGGCGTTCTTTCCCGGACAGGTGGTGATCCTGACGGCCCATCTGGCGGCCCCGCAGGCTGCGGCGGAACCGGGGGGATTCGATTTTCGCCGCATGGCGTTCTTCGACGGGCTGGGGGCGGTGGGCTATACCCGCACGCCGGTCCTGCTGTGGGAAGACGCGGACCCGGCGACCCAATGGATCAACCGGCTGCGTGCCGCGATGGGGGCGGGGATGCGCGCGGCGATGCCGAGCCAGGCCGGCGCTTTTGCTGCCGGGGCGATGACCGGGGACCGTTCCGGAATCACCCGGGACACGGTGCAGGCGCTGCGCGATTCGAACCTGTCGCATCTTCTGGCCATTTCGGGGATGAACCTTGCCTTCCTGATCGGTTTCACCTTCGGGCTGATCCGCTATGGCGTCGCGCTGGTCCCGCCGTTGGCGCTGCGGCTGGACAGCCGCAAGGCGGCGGCGGTGATCTCGCTGGGGGTCGCCGGGTTCTACCTCGCGCTGTCGGGGGCCAATGTGGCGACGGAGCGGGCCTTCCTCATGGTGGCGGTGATGCTGGGGGCGATCCTGCTGGACCGGCGCGCCCTGACGCTGCGGTCGGTGGCGATTTCGGCGATCCTGATCCTGGTGTGGCAGCCAGAAAGCCTGGCCGAGCCGGGGTTTCAGATGTCGTTCGCCGCGACGGTGGCGCTGATCTGGGGGTTTTCGGCCCTCGACGGCGCGGTGCTGCGCGAACGACTGCCGCGCTGGATCATTCTGAACCGCGCCGGGTTTGCCGGAGGCTCCAACTTCTGAGTAGGATGGAGCATCATGAACAAGACAACGAACAAGTTTTCCCCCGAAGTGCGTGAACGCGCGGTGCGACTGGTCTTGGACAATCA
>Ga0247831_1001252_pt1 | contig 49737 bp, 51 predicted proteins | sample LaCruzMarch2015__9_FD_192406 | JGI IMG/M metagenome (GOLD analysis project Ga0247831, IMG submission 192406) | Freshwater microbial communities from meromictic Lake La Cruz, Castile-La Mancha, Spain - LaCruzMarch2015_1m | ecosystem: Environmental > Aquatic > Freshwater > Lake | place: Spain...
GGCGTGCAGTTGAAGGGGCCATCAAGCAGGTGTTTGCGGCTTCAGCTTTGATTGGCCGGGAGGCAAGTATGGAAGTTATTGTTGAAGCGTTATCGGGTAATTGGAGCCCACCAGAAAAATCAGTCCCGGTTGAGACGATTAAGCGCCGGGTCGCAGCTTTTTATGATATGACTTTGGAAGATTTGGTTTCTCAACGTCGTCATCGCGCCGTGGCTCGACCGCGCCAAGTGGCAATGTATTTCTGCAAGCGCCTGACCCGCCGTTCTTTCCCAGACATTGGCCAAAGATTTGGTCGGCGCGATCACACCACGGTTATGCATGCAGTGAAGCGGATTGAAGAATTGGCCGCCCAAGATGTGACGTTTGCCGCCGAATTGCAGGAAATTGGCCGGAAGATCACTGAATAGCGGCTAAAGTCATTGCGCAAGGTGATAAAAATCGGGCAAAATGAATCCTCAACTTGGCCAGAATCAAAACGGTTCTGCCCATCCGTTGCGTTTGTAGCCCGCGGATGGAATGTCGAGTGCCATTGACTGAAGATTTTCTCGGGGAGCGGGTTCGGGTATGCGTCTAACGATCGAACGTGGAGCGCTTTTGAAAGCTCTGGGCCATGTGCAAAGTGTCGTCGAGCGGCGCAATACAATCCCCATTTTGTCAAATGTTCTGATCGAAGCCCGCGATGGAAGCGTTACGTTTGCGGCGACCGACCTTGATATTGAGATTGTTGATGGCGCTGAGGCCGATGTGGAGCGTCAAGGTGCCATCACGGTTCCTGCTCATTTGCTGTATGAAATCGTCCGCAAACTGCCGGATGGCTCGCAAGTGCGGTTGGATTTGTCACCAGACGACCCTCGTGTGACTATTACGGCAGGCCGTGGCCGCTATAAATTGCCGGTGTTGGCAGCTGGCGACTTCCCGGCCATGTCCAGCGGCAACTTTGACTCTCGCTTCACCTTAGAGCGCGCAGCCCTCGCCCGTTTGATTGACCGCACACGCTTTGCCATCTCGACCGAAGAGACGCGCTATTATCTGAACGGTGTTTACTTACATTCGGCGACCGGGGATTCGGGTCCAGCTTTGCGTGCCGTTGCCACCGATGGTCACCGCCTTGCCCTCGCCGATTATCCACAGCCCGAAGGCGCGACCGCTGTTCGCGGCGTCATTATTCCGCGCAAAACCGTGCAAGAGTTGCGGCGCTTGTTGGATGATGCGGCTGATGAAGTTGAGATCGCGGTCTCGGACGCCAAAATCCAGTTTTCATTTGGTCGCACGACGCTGACTTCAAAGCTAATCGACGGCACGTTCCCAGACTATACACGCGTCATCCCAAAGGGGAATTCGCGGATTATGACCGTGCGCAATGATGAGTTTTCACGCGCTGTTGACCGGGTTGCAACCATGGCGGCGGAGCGTTCGCGCTCCATCAAGCTGACTATTGGCGATGCGAAAGTCATTTTGGCGGTCAATAGCCCCGAAACCGGTGCAGCGACCGAAGAAGTGGAAGCAGACTATAGCGCCGAGACAATTGAAATTGGCTTTAATGCGAAATATCTCCTCGATATCGCGGGCCAAATTGGTACTGGCGAAGCGCGGTTTGAGTTTGCTGACGCAGCATCGCCTACCTTGGTGCGCGACGGCAATGATCCCAATGCGCTCTTTGTGCTGATGCCGCTGCGCGTGTGACGTCTGACCTTGTCGTGACCCCGCGCGCCTTTGTGCAGCGGCTTAATCTAACCCAATTTAGAAACCATCCACGCCTCGATCTAGAGACAGGCGATGGGCCCGTCTGTTTGTTTGGCCCCAATGGTGCCGGCAAGACCAATATTCTCGAAGCCCTCTCGCTTTTGGGGCCGGGGCGCGGCCTGCGCGGGGCAGACCTCGATGAAATGGCACGCCAAGGCCCTGACGGCGGTCCCTTTGCTGTTACAGGCCTAATCCAATTAGGCGATGATGCACGTCGTATCGGTGTTGGGCTAGAGCGCACCACGACAGGTCAAAGACGTGTCGCCCGCATTGATGGCAAGGATGCAGGGCCCAAGGATCTGGCGGCGACGGTAAGGTTGCTCTGGCTCACCCCAGCCTATGACCGCTTGTTTGCAGGCCCGGCCGGTGAGCGGCGCAAGTTCCTCGACCGTTTGGTGTTTGCAATTGCTCCAGAGCATGCTCAGCAAGCCAGCCAATTTGAAAAAGCCCTGCGCGAACGTGCGCGCCTGTTGGAGGAGCCTAAGCCCGATACGCGCTGGCTGAGCGTGGTTGAAGCCGAAGCGGCTTCTGCCGGTGTTGCGCTGGGTCTTGCGCGCCTTGAAGCGGTGGATGCCTTACAGACCGAAATTGCCCAGCGGCCCGATGGTGCCTTTCCCAAGGCAACCCTTGCCCTAGAAGGTTTATTCGAAATCAGCCTGCGCGAAGCGAGCCACGCAGCACAAGCAGAAGCCGATTATGCGCGCCAATTGCATGATTGCCGGGCCCGTGATTCGGCGGCTGGACGGGCCTTAGATGGCCCACATCGTTCGGATTTAACTGCGATCCATGCCCCCTCTGGCATGCCCGCTCAAAAATGCTCAACTGGGGAGCAGAAAGCCCTTGTAGTTACACTGATTTTAGCCCAAGCGCGGCGGATTGCTTCTGGGCTACCAACGGCAAAAAGTACGGGCTTTTCTGGGCCGAATCCGCTAGTCTTGTTAGACGAAGCCGCAGCCCATTTTGACCCCGCCCGACGCGCCGCACTCTGTGAGGAATTACTGGCGCTTCCGGGTCAATCTTGGCTGACGGGCACGGATCAAAATCTGTTTGAAGAGTTTGGTTCGCGCGCAACCCAGTTTGAAGTCTCACCGGGATCAGTCCGGTTGATGCAGTGAAAGAAGTGTGACGCCACATGAGCGATCTTCCCAGCAATAACGAGTCAGAAGCTAAGCCAAACGTACCAGAAGTCGAAGATAACCGCGTCTTTGATGCCGAAGGCTTTGACGAGAATGGCCGTGATGCCAATGGGCAAGCCTCCTATGGCGCGGATTCCATCAAAGTCCTCAAAGGACTGGATGCCGTGCGCAAGCGCCCTGGCATGTATATTGGGGACACAGATGACGGTTCTGGCCTGCACCACATGGTCTATGAAGTCGTCGATAATGCGATTGACGAAGCCCTCGCTGGTCACGCAACCATTTGTAACGTAACGCTTTATCCAGACGGCTCCGCCGAAGTAGAAGATGATGGGCGCGGGATCCCGACCGACATTCACAGCGAAGAAGGCGTTTCTGCCGCTGAAGTCATCATGACCCAATTGCATGCGGGCGGTAAGTTCGACCAGAATTCCTACAAAGTATCTGGCGGCTTGCACGGCGTGGGCGTCTCAGTCGTGAACGCTTTGTCAGACCTGCTTGAGTTGACCATTTTCCGTAATGGCGTTGAACACACCATGAGCTTTGCCCTTGGTGAAGCCAAAGCGCCATTGAGACTGGTTGGCCCGGTTGAAGCCGGAAAAAAGGGTACACGCGTGCGCTTCTGGCCCTCGCCCACCATCTTCACCATGGTGGAGTTTGACCGCAAGACGTTGGAGCACCGCCTGCGCGAATTGGCCTTTCTGAATTCCGGCGTCACCGTGCGTTTCCGCGACTTGCGTGGGCCAGAGCCCTATGAAGAAATCATGCGCTATGATGGCGGCGTGGAAGCCTTCGTCCAGCATATTGACCGCAACCGCGTCAGCGTCACCGAAAAGCCCATCTTCGTGAAGGGCGAGAAGGATGGCATCGTGGTGGAGGCCGCATTGCAATGGAACGACAGCTATCACGAGAATATGCTGTGCTTCACCAATAATATCCCTCAGCGTGACGGTGGCACCCACTTGGCGGGCTTCCGGGGTGCGCTTACCCGCGTGATCAATGCCTATGGCGAAAAGTCAGGTATTTCCAAGCGCGAGAAAGTCGACATCACCGGCGATGACGCGCGCGAAGGCTTGACCTGCGTCTTGTCCATCAAGGTCCCCGACCCGAAATTTTCCAGCCAAACCAAGGACAAGCTTGTCTCGTCCGAAGTCCGCCCGGCGGTTGAAAACACCGTTGGTGAAACCTTGGCCGCTTGGTTTGAGGAAAATCCAAGCCTCGCCAAAGTTGTGATGGCCAAAATCGTCGAAGCCGCCGCCGCCCGTGAAGCGGCTAAAAAGGCACGCGAATTGACCCGCCGGAAAAGCGCACTCGATATCGCTTCCCTGCCCGGCAAGCTGGCCGATTGCCAAGAGCGTGACCCTGCGAAGTCTGAAATCTTCATCGTCGAGGGTGACTCGGCAGGCGGCTCAGCCAAACAAGGGCGTGACCGGGGTTTCCAAGCTGTTCTGCCCTTGCGCGGTAAGATTTTGAACGTTGAGCGCGCGCGCTTTGATAAGATGTTGTCGAGCCAAGAAATCGGCACGCTGATCACCGCGCTTGGCACCGGGATTGGTCGTGATGACTTTAATCCAGACAAATTGCGATACCACAAGATCGTCATCATGACGGACGCAGACGTCGATGGCGCCCACATTCGCACCCTACTTTTGACCTTCTTCTTCCGCCAAATGCCTGAATTGATTGAGCGTGGGCATTTGTTCATCGCGCAACCTCCTTTGTACAAGGCCTCGAAAGGCCGGTCCGAGCGTTATTTGAAGGACGATGCAGCACTTGAAGCCTATCTTATCGAAGAAGGCACCACGGATGCCATTCTGACGCTGTCCAGCGGCGAAGGCCGCCTTGGGGCCGATTTGGTCGCGACGGTGAAAGATGCCGAAGGGTTTGAAGGCTCCGTCCGCCGTCTCGCCACCCGCTTCCCGGCGTTTGCGATTGAGCAGGCGGCGCTTGCCGGTGCGCTTGTGATCGGGGCTGGCCAAGAGTCGGCGCAACGTTTGGCCTCGCGGCTGAACGAACTGGCTGATGAAGGCGAAGATAACTGGACCGTCATGATTGATACCTCGGGCCTTGTGATGACGCGCGAAGTGCGCGGCGTTGCGGAAACCATAAAACTAGATCAGAACGTCTTGGGCTCATCAGACGCCCGCCGCTTGGCAGAGCGCGCCGCAGCTATGGCTGGTGCTTATGACGGCTTGGCCAAGATTAAACGCCGCGACGTCGAAACCCAAATCCACGGACCTTTGGCCTTGTTGGAGGCCGTCCGCGCGGCTGGCCGCAAAGGCATCACCATCCAACGCTATAAAGGCTTGGGTGAAATGAATGCCGACCAATTGTGGGAAACCACTTTGGACAAAGAAGCCCGCTCGCTTCTGCGCGTGTTTGTCGACCATGCTGACACAGCCGACGGCATGTTCACCCGCTTGATGGGCGACATCGTGGAACCCCGCCGCGAATTCATTCAAGAATTCGCGCTAGAAGCCGAAGTCGACGTTTAGGTCGGGCCCTCCATTAAGCAAATGAAGTAATTTACTTTTTTCACTGTTAAGGGCTTTCCTTTCGTCTGGACCCATTTTGGTGGAAACCCTGTTTCACCAAAATTGATTGTTTAGGACTGGCGAGACAGCGGTTAGGTGACCAAAATGGGCACCAAAGCGCGTCTAAGTGGAAAAACCCCTTCACCGGCTTCGCCGGAGCTTCCCCGCAAGCGGGGAAGCGGCAAGCGGAAGCAGTTGTGACACGCCGCTTCCCCATTTATGGGGAAGCTGTCCCGAAGGGACTGCAGGGGCCTCTAAGTCACAACACCCTTAGCCCCGCGCGGAAAACCACCGGGGGTGCACCTTGTTGCCCGAAGGCAGAGGGGCCGGGGCGCGTGGTGTGCGCCAGATGAGGTGGGCCAGATTAACGGACTGGCCCGGAATACGACGCAAACCATGCGCCCCGGCTAAGATAAGTACGCGTGCCCAAGAGTGGGTAACCAGCCCACCTCGGTGGTTTTAGTTCTTCCCCCGCCTGTACATAAAGACCTTTGAAGAGTGGGCTTAAAGCTCACTCAAGGAGATCCCGCGAGTTTTGTTTCAAGCCTAGTGAAAGACTTGACCTCCGGCTTCACACGGCAGTCGGGCTCAGGCACACCGGGCATGAGGACGAGCTAACCCTCATGAAAACACGAGGCAGCCACGTCCACCCCGATTAACCCCGCTTACCAATCCCCAACCGGTGTCGCCGCTGCAGCAACAACGCCCTCTCGTCGAAGATGGGCTTAGGATATGAGGATGGCGCATGGGGTGGGATAAGTTTTTATCTGTGCGCACTCCCCTCTCCTTTTGGGGTCGACCTATAGGTCGACGGGGCGGGGGTGAGGGCTTACGGGCGCAAAAGCTTGTTGCCTTGTTCACAAAAGCCTCTCCAATCCACCTTATGAATTTGGTGAGTGTGAGCCCTCACCCCCGCCCCTCTCCCAAGAGGAGAGGGGAGCACCCCCGTCCGTCGACCTATAGGTCGACCCCAGAGGGAGAGGGGCTTTGAAGCCCCCCCCCCTACTGAACCCGCTTATATGCCGTATATTCCTTGCTCGGATCCTGCAGCACGGGGCGCAGCACCATCGCGGTATTGGCGGGCACTTCAACGCGGATGAGGCCGGCGCGGGCACGGGTTTGATAGCCGGTGAAAACGTCCTTCAAGGCCTCATTATTCATCAGCTTGGAATCGCGGACGGACAGGAATTCCGAGACGGGTGCGTCGGTTGGATTGACCAAAACCACCGCCAGCTCCCCCACTTTGTCGGTATAGCGGGTGAAGGCCAGCAGGGTTTCGGTATCCAAGCGGCGGAATTCGCCAATGCGCAGAGCACGCATCTCTTTGCGCAGGCGCGTCAATTGGCGCAGCCAGACGAACTCTAGATTGCTGTCATTCGCCTTGGACCAATCCATCGGGGCGCGGTTCATCGGGTCATCTGCCCCTTCAAGGCCGACTTCGACACCATAATAGAGGTTGGGTGAACCGGGCAGCGTGAACTGAAGCACTTGCGCCATGCGACGGTTAGCCTGGTCTGGTAAGCGATTGACCAAGCGGGGCCGATCATGATTGTCCAACACGATCCACGACCGCAACAGGCCTTCATAATCGCTGTCGGTTACCATACGCTCCAAGATCGAAGCGGCTTGGCGGCCCGAGACTTTGCCATCGACAAGCTCATAAATCACTTCACCAGCGGTGATGTTCAACATCCCATCCATCGGCCCCAGCCATTGTTCGGGATAATTATAAATCTCGCCCAGCATCAGTGAGCCCGGCTTGGCGCGATGAGCGGCCTGTGTGGCGTCGCCCAAGAACTTAAAGCCAATGTCATAGGCAACATCCAACCGCCAGCCATCGACCCCATCGCGCAACCAGCCTTGAATGACTGAATCCGAGTCGCCAAACAGACGGGCCTGTACGGCAGGGGTTTCCCATTTCACATCGGGCAGATTGGCAATATCCCACCAGCCGCGATAGCCCATTTTGTATTCTGGGCCGATGAAATACCAATCGCGATAAGGGCTTTTGGGGTTTTTCAGCGCGTCCTGAAACTGTGGCGAATTGCGCCCCATATGGTTCAAAACGCCGTCGAGGACGAGGCGCATGCCCTTGTCGTGGAGGCCCGCTGCCAGCTTTTTCACATCGTCGCGCGTGCCATATTCGGGCGAGACTTTGAAATAATCATTGGCGTCATATTTGTGATTGGTGAAAGCGTCATGGATTGGCCCCAAATAAAGGACATCCACATCCAAACTTTTCACATAGTCGAGTTTGCTGGAAAGGCTGTCGAGATCGCCGCCCCAGAAATCCAGCTCATGCGTCCACAGGCCCTGCTCTGGCAGGAGCTTGCCGCGCGTTGGGGCCTTAGACCAAGGTTGCAAGGTCCGCGGAGCTGCATAGAGAGCGCGCTTGGATTCTAAATCGCGCGAGGGTGCGAACCGATCCACCATCACCTGATAGACCACCGGGCCAATGCGCCAATCGGCTTCGCGTGCGACAAGCTTGGGCGCGAGCGCCAGATCATGGGGGTTGGCGAAGGAAATGATCTCAGACACTTTCGGGCGTTCCTTTTGTTGCACGGGGCGCGGTGTTTGGGCAAAAGCCAGTGTACTGACGAGCAATGTGCCGGCAGCACATAGGCCAGTACGCAAGAAAATTTTCCAACGATTCTTCAGCATTTTGTACGCCACCCAGATTCTTGTCGTTTTCCTACATAGTGCCGGACAATGTTTGAAATGCAAGGGTGTGCGATGCGGCTCGACCCCTGCGTCAAATAGGCTTAGAGCAGAAGTTAGCCTTATCTGTTTGTGAAGAATTAAAGAAACTTGGCTTTAAATTCAGATGGATTGGGCCATCAAGCAGGTATAAAGGTCGCAAAACGCAAGAGGCTTAAAATGACCCCACGGGGACTGTCACGATGAACCGGCGCTGGATGATTTTGGGCGGCACAAGCCTTGGCGTTGCGGCTGGCTGGGGCATTTGGTCTTGGTTTTCGCGCAACAAGGGCAGAGATGCCAATTCACCTGCACCCGAACCGACCCCTGCCCAGCCGACGCCTGCACCGACGCCAGCTCCTGCCAAGCCAGAGATAGCAAAAGCGGGCCCTCCTAAATCTTCCATCCGGGACGGCTTGATCAAAGACCCCGCCGTGCGCGAAAGCCCCGAAGCAGCGGTCGCGCGGGGAACCGGCCTTGCTTGGCGCAAGCCGCAATTGGCGGAAGTGGTGACGCCTGACAAATGGTTGGCGGTCCGCCCGTTAAGTGAGCCCGGCTTTGCCGCGCGTGCTGGCAGCGGTGTGGATATAACCGATGCGGTCTTTCGAGCGGTCGTAGGCGATCAAGAGCTCGCCTCTGGCCCCGTCGTCTTTGCCATTCGCGGGGCGGTTTCAGACCGGGCGAGCAATCCTTATGCATCCGGCCACCGCCTGACGATTGTGCCACCAGACCATTTAAACTTCTGCTGCACCATTGGCGTTTGGGACCCAGAAACCAAGCAATTATCGACCTATGCGGCTTCTACTGTGCCAAACCGTACGGCCATTGTCTCCTCTGCTTTAGGGGTGCAAGCCGCCAATATGTTGCTGCCGGGCGTATTCAATTACGTGCCTGGCTCGCACTCCAATTATAAGAAATACGGCTTCCCCTTCTCCATCATCGGGGCGCTTCGTCAGAATGGTCCGGGCGGCGGGGCGGGCTCGCTGAAGGTGTTGCGCGCGACGACGCCCCAAGGCATGCAAGGGGCCAATGTCTCCACAACCATCGACGACAATATTCATTGCGCAGAGACGCCACTGCTAGAGCCCTATGACCGCTTTTCGTCTGAGGGCTGTTTGGTGGTGGCTGGGCGCTATACGCCTCAAGAAGGCCACACCGGGCCTTGGGCGCGCTTCTTGAAGGATGCGAAGTTTAAGGGTCGGTCGAGAGTGACCGTCATTTTAGCCAATAGCACGCAACTGCCAGTCGTATGATCGCCTTGCCTTAACAGAGTGACCTAACTGGGCTATGACGCGCGCCATGAACATCGCCCACGCCCTTTTTGCCCTGTTTCGAATTATCAGCCCGGCACGCCGCTGACTTCGATTCCGCGTGCCGGGAAGACATCGCCACAAAATCAAGTCATGACACGTCAGCCGTGAGATCACGCAGCGCGCTTAGCTAAAGACCGGACCGATGACCACAAAACCACGCGACTATCGCCCCACCATCTTCTTGCCAGACACCCCATTCCCGATGCGCGCAGGCCTGCCGCAAAAGGAGCCGCAATTTGTCGCAAAATGGCAGGCAGAAGACCTTTATGGTCGCCAGCGCAAGGCCAGCGCTGGGCGCACGCGCTTTGTCTATCATGATGGCCCACCTTATGCGAACGGCAACTCCCACATCGGGCACTCGCTGAACAACAGCTTGAAGGATTTTGTCTGCCGGTCGCGCCAAGTCTTGGGCTTTGACGCGGACTTTGTGCCCGGCTGGGATTGCCACGGTCTGCCGATTGAGTGGAAGGTCGAAGAAGAGTTTCGCGCCAAGGGCCGCAAGAAGGACGAAGTGCCCGCCGCCGAGTTCCGCGCTGCGTGCCGCGTCTATGCGCAAAAGTGGGTCGATATCCAAAGCGGTGAGCGCCAGCGCATGGGCCTGATGGCCAATTTCGCCAACCCCTATCGCACGATGGATTATGAGGCCGAAGCCACTATCGCCGAAGAATTCCTCAAAGTCGTCAAAACTGGCCTCGTGTTCCGCGGCTCTAAGCCCGTGATGTGGAGCCCGGTAGAGCGCACCTCGCTGGCCGAGGCCGAAGTTGAGTATCAAGAAAAGGTCAGCCCGACGATCTGGGTGAAGTTTCCGATCCTGACAGGGCCGGCCACAGGTGCCAGTCTGATCATCTGGACCACCACGCCTTGGACCATCCCCGGCAACCGTGCCGTCAGCTATTCGCCCGACATCGCCTATGGTGTCTATGAAGTCGAAGCGATGGAAGCCGATCTAGCCTTTGCGCCTTGGGCAGCACCGGGCGATCGCCTCGTAGTGGCCGATAAGCTGAAGGACGACGTTTTTGGCGCGGCAAAGATTGCAGCAGCGAAGCGCGTGGCAGATTTTGATCCATCCACGGCCCTATGCGCCCACCCCTTGCGTGGCCGAGGCTATGACTTTGACGTCCCCCTCCTATCCGGCGACCATGTCACCGATGAAGCAGGTACGGGCTTTGTGCATACGGCCCCCAGCCATGGAACGGACGATTATCTGGTCTGGATGAAGTCTGGCCTGCCCCAAGCCGACATTCCATTCACCGTGGATGCCGATGGACGCTACACCAAGGAAGCGCCGGGCTTTGAAGGCTTGGCAGTTCTGGAACTGGAGGGCAAAAAGGCCGGTAAAGAAGGCCCTGCCAATGGCGCGGTGATCGCAGCTCTGATCGAGGCTGGCGGGCTGTTGGCACGTGGCCGCCTCACCCACCAATATCCTCACTCGTGGCGCTCGAAAGCGCCCTTGATCTATCGCAACACGCCACAATGGTTCATCGCCATGGACAAGCCGGTCGAGCATTTGGGGGGTAAGACCCTGCGCGATGTGGCGATGGCCGAGATTGCCGCGACCGATTGGGGCAATGAAGCAGGCTCTAACCGCATCACCGCCATGGTGAGCGAGCGGCCAGACTGGTTGATCAGCCGCCAGCGCGCCTGGGGCGTGCCCTTGGTCATGTTTGTCCACAAGGACACCGCCACCATCCTGCAAGATGAAGCCGTGAATGAACGTATCTTAGCGGCCATGCGCACGGGCGGGGCGGACGCTTGGTTCACCAATGAAGCCAAATTCTTCCTCGGCGATGCCTATGACCCAGCCGAGTATGAAAAGGTTGAAGATATTCTCGACGTCTGGTTTGACTCTGGCTGTACCCACGCCTTTGTGACGCGCAAGCGCTATGGCGAGGATACCCAAGCAGACCTCTATCTGGAAGGCTCTGACCAGCATCGTGGCTGGTTCCAATCCTCGCTGCTCGAAAGCTGCGCCACCCGGGGCAAGGCGCCTTACAAGGCGGTGCGCACCCACGGCATGATCGTGGACGAGCAAGGCCGCAAAATGTCCAAGAGCTTGGGCAATGGGGTTGAGCTGGAAGATGTGCTGCGCCAAAACGGCATGGAAATCCTGCGCCTGTTGTTTGCTGCCGCCGACTACACCAATGAGCTGGCCTTGGGCAAAACCATTTTGGATCAGGCCAGTGAAACCTATCGCAAGCTGCGCAACACCTTGCGCTATATGTTGGCGAGCTTGAAGGACTTCGGCCCAGACAAAGCCGTCGCCTATGCTGACATGCCTGTGTTAGAAAAATGGCTGTTGGGCCGCGCCTTTGAAGTCGGTCACGAAGTGCGCGCGGCTTGGATGGATTATGACTTCAAGCGGGCTTTGTCGGCTGTGTCCGACTTTGCCAATCTCGACGTCTCCGCCCTTTATGTCGATGTGCGCAAGGATGCGCTTTATTGCGACGAATTGGACAGTCTGCGCCGCCGCGCGAGCCAAACGGTGCTGGACCTATTGTTTGAGCGCATGCTTTTGTGGCTAGCGCCCATCTTGCCTTTCACGACCGAAGAAGCGTGGGTCACACGCTTCCCAGAGGCTGACTCCATCCATTTGCGCACCCTGCAAGAGGATCCGGCGCAGTGGCAGGATGCGGCTTTGGCCAGCCGCATGGGCCATTTGCGTGACTTGCGTCGGGCCGTGACCGGTGCGTTGGAAGTCCAGCGTCGGGAAAAAACGATTGGCTCTTCACTCGAAGCAGCCCCCATCGTCTATGTCACCAATGACGCCATTCGCGGCGCCATTGGGCAGGAGGATTTGGCTGAGCTATGCATCACTTCCGGCCTAGAGCTTCGCAATGGCGACGGGCCAGCCAAGGCCTTCCGCTTAGAGGAAGTCGCAGGCGTGGCGGTCGTGTTTGAGCGCGCACCCGGCATCAAATGCGCGCGCAGCTGGAAGTTCTTTGATCCCGCAACCGCGCTTTCAGGCTTCCCCGATATCACGCCGCGGGATGCGCACGCCGTGATGGCTTGGGACCAAACAAACCCAGCCTAAGAGCGCAGCGGTGAGGACAGGCCTTGCGCCACTGCGCGGGCCGTGGCACGCCCGTGCCTGTGTCGTCACCTACAAGCCCTCCCCGTCCCGGCGTCCTTGATTGGAGCTTGTTGGCCACTTTGGTCATCCTGTGGGGCTCTGCCTATGCGGGCACCCATATTGGCGTAGAAGTCCTGCCACCAGCCGTTTTGGTGGCTTGCCGTTTGTGCATCGGGGCGTTTGTGCTGGGTCTGGGCTGTATCGCGATGCGGGCACACCTGCCCCGTTTGACGGATTATAAGACCTGGGGCGTGCTGACCCTGATTGGCGCAACGGGCACGCTTCTGCCGTTTCTCTTGATCTCCATCGCGCAAAAGACCGTGCCATCAGCTTTGGCTGCGATCTACATCGCCGCAGCGCCTTTGACGGTGGCGATCTTGTGCCATTTTCTGGTGCCGAGTGAGCGGTTAAACCTAAAACGCGCCGTTGGCGTGGGCGTTGGCTTTCTGGGTGTGTGCCTGCTCTTTGCCCCAGCCTTGTCCAACCATGGCGTTGGGGCGACACCTGTTGTGTCGCAGCTGCTCTTGCTCGCAGCGGCGGTTCTTTATGGCTCCACCAGTGTGATGGTGCGTATGGTCAATCCAAATCTGCATCCCGTGGCCATGAGTTTTGGTTTTGTGTTGGTGGCCGCTTTGTTGTCCCTGCCGCTGGCGGTCAGCGCTTGGCCAGCAGGCGGGGTACAAGTGGAAGCCCGCCACGTCTTCGCGATCTTGGGGCTCGGCGTTTTATCAACCGGGGTTGCTAACCTCGTCTATGTGCTGACCATTCGCCGGGTTGGCCCCGTCTTTATGTCCAATGTCGGCAATCTGGCACCCTTCTGGTCGATCCTTGTGGGTGCGCTGGCCTTTGGTGAAGCCTTACCTGCTACGACCTTCGCGGCCTTGGCGATCTTGCTGTTCGGCGTGTGGCTGGTTCAACGCCAAGGCGCGCGTTAAGCCGCCTTCGCACCCATCCGGCACTTATCGCTGCAATAGAGCACCTGATCCCAGTCTCGCGCCCACTTCTTGCGCCATGAGAAGGGTCTGCCGCAGGCTTTACAGGGCTTATCAGGCAGATTGGGTTTCGAGACGACTTTACCCTTAGCGTTTTTCACGGTCCACCATCAAGGTTTGCAGGCGCGGGCGCACCTTTAAGAATTGACCATAAAGCCAGTCCAGAAACGGCAAGATCAAGGGCAATTGCGCCAGATAGCCCAAGGGCTGAAACGGTGTGACTTGTTTCCACATGGCAGCAAAGGCCTTTGCGCCGGATATCAAGGGACCACCGGTTTCTTGTGCATGAAAGCGGGCCAGCATGTCCGCCCGGTTCAAAGGGCAAGTACCATCCCCTGTCAGGTCGACAAAGTCTATCCGCCCAGCCTTTTGATCTAGCCGTTGGTAGAGCCCGATCTCTGCCCGGCATAAGGGGCAATCACCGTCAAACCAGACGGTCAAGCGCGGCTGATCCCTTCCCTTTGGATGCGTTTGGCTCATCTGCTCGCAGCCTCCAACAGATAACAGCGGCAGCGCTGATACGATGTTGACGCGCTGTCAGGATTTCGCCAAGTTATTGCAACTAGGTCTATTTGGTACCCCCAAGAACAGAGGTCTATCCCGGTGCAGGTGCTGAGAGCCATGAAATCCACTTCCGTTTCCACACAGAAGGATAGGGCGGACGGCCCCGAAGGCAACCAATCGGGTAAGCGCGAACAAACCAAGCTTGCCAATCGTGCGGCCATCCTCGAAGCAGGCCGACAAATCTTTGCCGAATTGGGCTATGAAGGGACGACTGTGCGCGACATCATTCGCCGCACCGAGCTCGCCTCTGGCACTTTCTACAATTATTTCACATCGAAAGAAGAAGTGTTCCACGCCTTGCATGATGATGGCGTTGCCCGCTTCAAACCGCTTTTGCGGGCAGCCCGCCAGAGTGCTGGACAAGACTTCCAAGCCTTCATGATCACGGCCTTTGAGGCCTATTTCAACTTCCTGCTGAACGACCAATCCGTCGACCGGGAAATGGCGGCGATGCCAGAATGGACGCGCGTCCGATTCGACACGCCTGAAAGCCTAGCCTTGTTTGACGAACTGAAGGACGACATTGTCGCCTTTGCAACTGAGTTTAAGTTAGACCACGTCGACCCTGAACTTCTGACCGCCTCTTGCATCGGTATTGCGCAAGAGATCGGCGACCGCCTCTTGCGCGGCAGAATTAAGGACATTCACGCAGCGGCGCGATTTGCCGCCTATTTTGTGCTGGGCGGATCTCAGCGCGTTCAAAGTGAGATGCAAGCATGAGCCTTCAGAAAACCATCATCAATTTGCTGTTGAAACTACCAGACCCAATCCTTGTTTCGATGGCTGGCGGCGCGCCCGTCGTGCGCGATGGCAGGACTTTGGATGCCCGGTTTCAGTTCATCGCTCATAGCGTGACGAAACGGGGTGCTCCACCTGAACTGACCAAGGAATTTGCCCGTCAGGGGACAGAGATTTTGACAGTGCTGTTCGGCGGGCCGTTGGAACCTGGCGTCAGCTGTCAGGACCGCACCTTAGAGCTTGCCGGACGCACGATCGCTGCGCGCAGCTATCGTCCTTCGAACCAAAACCCGCAGGCACCACTATTGGTCTTCTATCACTTTGGCGGTGGCGTGGTCGGCAGTCTAGAGACTTGCCATGCCTTTTGCTCCATCCTCGCCAAGACAATTGGTTGTCCAGTCCTGTCGGTGGATTATCGCCTAGCGCCAGAGCATCCTTGGCCAGCTGGCCTCGATGACGCCATCGACTCCTTCCTGTGGGCGCGCGACCATGCGCAAGAATTTGGCGCCCCTACAGGCGTTGCTGCTGTCGGTGGCGATTCCATGGGCGGCAATTTCAGCGCAATCCTTGCCCAAGAGATGCAAAGACGCGAGCTGCCGCAGCCATTCCTACAGCTTTTGATTTATCCCGCCACCACGATCCTCGAAACCGAAGGCTCTATGCAATCCTGCGCCGATGCCTATCCGCTGACGGCCGATATCATGGCATGGTTCATGGCCAATTATCTGCCAGATCCAAATTTGGGTGAAGATTTGCGCGTCTCCCCAGCTTTGGCCCCAAGTTTGGCCGGCCTTGCCCCAGCCATTGTTATCACGGCAGGCCATGACCCCCTGCGAGATCAAGGCAAAGCCTATGCTGAGGCCTTAGAAGCTGCAGACGTTAAGGTCCATTACCAATGCTATGACAGCCTTGCACATGGCTTTACCGCCTATACGGGCGGCGTTGCACAAGCCGATCAGGCCTGTCGCGAGATCGCAGGCGTGGCTGCCCGCGCCTATCGCGCCATGGGTGGCTAAGGGATCATGCGCGCCTTTGTGTGCCATGCAATCAGCGATGATTTGTCTGGGACTGGGCTGGCCGAGATCGCCACGCCTCAGCCCCAAGCGGGCGAAGTTCTGATCAAAGTTAAGGCCGCGAGCGTCAATTTTCCTGATATCTTGATGTGCCAAGGCAAGTATCAGTTCAAGCCAGACCCGCCCTTCACCCCTGGCCTTGACTGTGCAGGCGAGATCGTCGCCTTGGGCGCGGGTGTAACCGACTGGGCAGTGGGCGACGAGATTGTCGGTGGCGCACGCCTCGGCGGTTTTGCTGATTTTGCCGTGTTGTCTGCTTCCGCCATCCAGTTGAAGCCCCCTAGTTTGAGTTGGGAAGAAGCAGCTGCCTATCAAGCCGCCTATCTGACCGCCTATGTGGCCTTGGTCCGCCGGGCCAATCTTCAAGCGGGTGAAACGCTCTTGGTCCATGGCGCAGCAGGGGGCGTCGGGCTCGCAGCGGTTCAATTGGGCTTGCATATGGGTGCGCGGGTCATCGCCACTTCGGCCTCACCGACGAAATTGCAGGCGCTGCGCGATCTGGGCGTGGAGCATACATTGCTGGTGCAAGATGGCTTCCGCGAGGCGGTAAAAGCCCTTTCAGGCAGCGGTGGGGCGGATGTTGTGTTTGATCCGGTCGGCGGCGATGTGTTTGATGAGAGTGTCCGCTGTATGGCTTTTGATGGCCGACTGTTGGTCATTGGCTTTACAAGTGGCCGTATCCCGACTGTTTCGGTCAATATGCCGCTGATCAAGGGCTTTTCCGTCATGGGCGTGCGCGCGGGCGAGTATGGTCGCCAATTCCCCGAGCGCGGACGCGAGAATGCAAAAGCGGTTTATGATCTGGTTGCGAATGGCAGCCTCAAACCCCATGTCGGCGCTGTTTTCGCTCTGACCGAGGTCCGGGCAGCATTTGGCCTGATGATGGCGCGGCACCTTGTCGGCAAAGCGGTGATCGTGCCCTAACGGGTTTTATCCGACACTGACTTTAGCAATGACTTCCTCAAGCCCACTGACCACTTGGTCGCGCATGCGGGTCTGAAGGTTCGGCGTCTTGAACAGAACGTCGATCGCATTCAAATGCGTCTGGATCACATCAGGCCGCACCGTTTCAGGCGTGCTGGCCCGGCCTAGGTAGCTTCGAAGCAATTGCGCGACGCGTGAGACGTGGAAGTCTTGGATCTCGTCCGCAATCGAATGAACTTCGCCTACAGCCCGCAGCAAGAGCGGCATAATATCGGTTCGGCCATCCTGCAACGCATTGACGTGCAAGCCAATTCTAGCAACGGCTAAGTTCATGATTGAGCGCATCGACTCAACCATTTCTTCTTCTGTTGCGACCTCTAACGGATCGTCAAACCGACGAAATGGCCCTTTAAAAGTAGGTTCCGCGCGTCGACGACGGCAAGGGCCAGAATAGCCAGGATCATCAATGAAGTTACGAGGACGCTCGATCACTTCGCGCAATCGATCACAAACCGACTTCACCGAAACAGGCTTTAGAATGAATTCATCTACCCCGGAATTGCGCGCAAATTCGATTTGGCTCTTGCGATTATTGGCGGTCACCAAGATGATGGGGGTCACCTTCAGGACATTATCCTCTGAGGCGCGTACCCGTCGGGTCAGTTCAATGCCATCAATATTCGGCATCATCCAGTCGGTGATTAAGATATCAGGTCGAACCGAGTCAAAGGCGTCGAGCCCATCTTCCCCGTCGACCGCAACCGAGACGCTGCGCACGCCTAGATTGCGCAATATCTCAGTTAGCAACACGCGAAAAAATGGCTGATCGTCGACCACAAGGATCGACAACAATGACAAATCTAGCCGTTGTGGTGTCCTCTGTTTGAGTGGCACGCGTGAAGTTCCCCATATACGGCGACAAATCTACTCAGTTTGGAGTTAAGATCGCCTTACCAAGGACGCGAGCTTCCACACTTGTTATTGCCAGAAACCCACCTAGGGTCGATCAGCTGATTTGGTTATGTCTGCAACAGCGTCGCGCTTTACCCGCGCAATTGCGTCGATCACGGCTTGGCCATAGATCGGGCCAAGGATGGTCGTATGGCTGGCAGCCTCGATATTGATCGACGATCCTCTTTTGGATAGGCGCGCCGGGCGGGCTTGGGCCTCTTTCCAAGCATTTCGACCAGCCGATGCAGGCCCCGCCGTTAGGGTAGCAACCGGGATAGCCTCCAAATAGCGATCAGCGGCCATCGCAGCCTCAGCGCCATCGATTGTGGCCGCAACCTCCGCAGCTGAAGCCCGCATATGGGACGGCGCGCCAAACATGCGCCGTTTCTCTTGCAAGGGTGCACCGCTTAAACCAATTCGATTGGCGTAAAACGGGGCCAGAGGCTTCACGAGGCCAAATTGGGCAAACCCTGCGCCGACGCTGGCGAGCGTCTGATAGCGCTTGATCCAAATCTGGGCCTCGGGAATTGCAATCGCACTGGGGTCGGCTGCATCGATCAAGACGAGACCGACCACATCATCGGGGTTTTGGCTGAGATAAGCGCGCGTCAAAAGCCCAGCCATGGAGTGGCCGACCAGCACATAAGGGCCCTTCTCGCCCGCAGCGTTCAACAAGGCCTTGAGTTCTCGGGCTAAAGTGGCCGGATCACGCGGCGCTTTCGAGGGTTCCGACCAGCCCATACCCGCGCGGTCATAGGAACAGGTTCGCCCTGTTTTAGCTACTTCAGGCTGCAAGTATCCCCAGTCTGCTGCCGCCGAATAAGCGCCGGATTCAAAGATAATGGTCGGCTCCCCGGGGCGCGCCTCACCCTCACAGACCAGACGTTGCCTGCGGCCATCAACCTCAATCAAAACCCCGCGCGGTGGGTTCTTCCATCCCCCTGCTGCCATGGCTAAACCTGTCCCTGTCCAAGTCAAAACGCTCGCCAACAAAACGAGTCCCACCCAGCGCGATGCTGTCAAAAGCAGTTTCTTCACGGCCACTTCAGCTCGCCAACGGCAGTTTTTGCGCCAAGAGCGACAGCCAGAGGCGGACCCGCTTTTCGTTCACGCCCATATCGCGAATGCCGTATTTTGAGCGTGAGAAGACGCAAATGGAGGCTTTGCCCTCCCCCAGATCGACGGGCAAAGCGGTGATCCAATCGGGAAAGCCGACTAAAGCTGTGCGTTGAACCGCTTCAATCTGCCCGTCACCTTCGCGGATGTCTGACACACGAGACTGGCTGCGCGCAATCTCCAGCCAAGCCTCGCGGACTTGGTCGATACTGGCCTGAAACACACCAGACTGCAGGTCTGGCGCTTGGGCGGCCTGAAAGCCTGAGGGCAGAGCCAAGCATTGATTGGGTTTTGAAATTTTCTTGAAACGGGCAAAGTCGAGCGGGAAATCTTTGATCATATGGAGGTCCTCAAGGAGCCAAAATTGAAGCGCAGGGTGGGGTGACTAAAGACGAATGACAAGGCCTTCCTTGGCCGAAACATCATTATCCAACAGCCGCTTCCACGCCGATTGCGCGGCATCGAACCCTTCGCTTTCCACCACGTCGAGCCAAGCCCGCGACTCATGGGCAAACCGCTCAAACGCTGCATCAACTGCGCGGTTAAACTCCGCCCCGCCCCAAGCGGCGCTCAAGCGGGCCATATGGGTTGGTGCAAAGAAGAATTGTGGCTTGGGGCCCGGCAGAGCGGCTGGCGCTGCGGTGCGCTCTGCATCCCAATGCGCCCCACCGACGATGATGGACTGCTTCAAGAGGTCGGCCAGATGATGGTGGACGCCAGCCGTCACCGCCGGGTCACCTGCGAAATCGACATAGATTGAAGCTTCCAGCGGCAAGTCAGCCAATTGGTCATAGGTCACCACAAGATCATAATAGCCTGTGGCTTCCACAAAGGCTTTCGACCTGGCCGATGTCAGGCCAATCAGCTTGACCCCGCCACGACGCTTTAAGCAGGCATTCATGGACAAGGCGGTCTTGCTGGAGGCGCTGGATGAAATCACATAGCCGCTGTCCCAATGACGCTCGTCCGCAATCCAATCGTCGAGCAAAAATCCTGTCATAAACAAGGGCTTTAACAATGCGACGCGGCCTTCGGTTTCTGCGTCCGCTGGCTGCACCACACTATAATGATTGTAAGCGGCGGCCATTTCTTGGCGATGCGCGGCCCCGTCACGGAAGCCTGAAGCACTTACTTTAACCGGCTGAACTTTCAGCGTGTTCGCAATCGGGAAGTAGCCATAAACACGGGTGCCAATGGCGACCCCTTCGGCCTTCGACGCGATGACCTCAGCAAAACCCCAGACAGGTACCCGCCCCAAGCTGGCGCTGGAGGCCGGGAAGAAGTTCCAATATTTCATGCCGTCGCCAAACATCGCATAGGTCACATTATTGGCCGTAAGGGAGAAGCGCGAAATCGCCAGCAGGGCTTCGCCGTCTGCCAGATCATCGGGCGATTGCGCCGTAAGCTGCATGTCGCGAAACGACGGACGTCCCATTTCCAGCACGAATTGATTGACGCTCATGGCTTGCTCTCCCTAAAATTCTTGTTCGCACACCTTGCACTGACTGGATCAAAAGTGCGAGGCCCCTCGACCATTTCTTAAAGTCCGTCTATCGGCTTGTCATCATGACTTCCACTTTGCAAATTCTTCGTCTCGACATCGGCCTGCCCTTAGACAGTGGCGCGATCTTTTCGCCGCTGGAAATCGGCTATGAGACCTGGGGCGAATTGAACGCGGATAAGTCCAATGCCGTCCTGATTTGCCATGCTTTGACCGGCGACCAGTTTGTGGCTGGCCCCAATCCAGTGACCGGCCAACCGGCTTGGTGGGCGAATTTGGTGGGGCCGGGGCGGATCATCGACACCAACCGCTATTTTGTTATCTGTACTAACGTGCTGGGCGGGTGCATGGGTACATCGGGTCCAGCCTCAATTGGACCAGACGGCCAGCCCTATGGCCTGTCCTTCCCCGTCATTACGATTGCCGACATGGTGCGGGCACAAGCGGCCCTGATTGACCATTTGGGGATTGAGCGTTTGTTTGCAGTGATCGGTGGCTCGATGGGTGGCATGCAGGTCCTAGAATGGATTGCCAGTCGGCCAGACCGAGTGGGCGCGGCTATGCCCATTGCCTCTGCTGCCCGTCACTCGGCCCAAAACATCGCCTTTCACGAAGTAGGCCGCCAAGCTGTGATGGCAGACCCGGACTGGCAAGGCGGTGCCTATCAGACCAAGGGGACCAAGCCCGTCAAAGGCCTGTCAGTCGCGCGCATGGCTGCGCACATCACCTATTTATCCGATGCGGCCTTGCACCGGAAGTTTGGTCGCCGGCTGCAGGACCGCAATGAAGTTGCCTTCGGCTTTGATGCGGATTTCCAGATTGAAAGCTATTTGCGCTATCAGGGCAGCCGCTTTGTCGATCGCTTTGATGCCAATTCCTACCTCTATATCACGCGCGCGATGGACTATTTCGATCTGGCGGCAGGGTTTAATGGCCGATTGAGCGACGCTTTCACCGCCTTCAAGGGCCGCGCTTGCGTCGTGTCCTTCTCCTCCGACTGGCACTACCCCCCTGCCGATAGCCGCCATATTACCCGCGCGATGATCGGGGCAGGCGTTGAGGTTTCAGCCTTTGAAGTCGAAACCGACAAAGGCCATGACGCTTTCCTGCTGGACGAACCCCAATTCCACGAAGCCATGGCAGGCTTTTTGGCCGCCAGCGCTGCAGATCAGGGTTTGTGATGTCAAAAGCCGCCTCGACCCGCGCCGATCATGAAATCATCATCCATGCCGTGCCCCAAGGTGCGCGCGTGCTAGACGTTGGCTGTGGCGATGGCGTTTTGCTGCACCGCCTGAAGCAAGAGCGCAACGCCGTCGTGCGTGGCATGGAATTGAGCCAAGCTGGCGTGAATGCTTGCGTGGCAAAGGGGCTGTCAGTGGTGCAAGGCGACGCCGACCTTGACCTTGCGCTCTATCCCGATGATTCCTTTGATATTGTCGTGCTGTCGCGTACCATTCAGGCCACGCGCAGGCCCGAGATGGTGCTAAAGCAAATGCACCGCATTGGGGCCAAGGCGGTCGTGTCGCTTCCCAATTTCGGCTTCTGGCAAGTACGGCTTTCGCTATTTTTGCGCGGTCGCATGCCAGTGACGCAAGGCTTGCCCGATTCCTGGCACGAGACTGAGAACTTGCACCTTTGCACCCTGCTGGATTTTGACGATCTGGCCAAGCAATCGGGTTTTGATCTGGAATCGGTCACCCGAATTGCAGCCGGGAAAGCCAGCGCGCCGTCGCGGGCAACATCTAGCTTGCTCAACTGGCTATCTGAAGAAGCAGTGTTTGTTTTGAAGCGTGCCGGGATGGCTGCCCGGTGACGGCGACGCAACTCGCAAACCACGATGTGCGCCTGCAGATTTCGGGCGTTGCCCTGCAGCGCGGCTTTCGTCGCTTGGTAGCTGACTTTGATCTGACGTGCGAACCCGGCGACATCATCGCCCTGCAAGGCCCAAACGGCAGCGGCAAAACGACTTTGCTGCGCGCGATCGCAGGCTTTCACACCCCTGCCGCGGGCCGGATCACACTCTCGCGCCTGCAAGGTCCCGCGATTGAAGAGCCCGGCGAAATCCTGTCCTTTTTGGGCCATCAAGACCCGATCAAGGCGGGCGAAAAGCTAATTGATCAATTGCGCTTTTGGGCTGATCTGTGCGGGGCCCGCCGCGACCGCGTGGCCGAGACGCTCGCTCGCGTCGGTTTGAGCAAACAGGCGGACCTGCAAGGTGGGGTCTTATCTGCAGGCCAGCGCAAGCGCGCCGCCCTTGCCCGTTTGCTGCTGGAAAATCGCGCCATCTGGCTGTTGGACGAGCCAGCCTCACCCTTGGACCAGGAAGGCCGCGCCTTACTCGGAGCGCTGCTCGACCAGCACGCGCGGCAGGGCGGAATCATCTTGGCTGCCGTGCACGACCCCCTGCCCGGTGTCAGCGCCCGCATCCTCACCCTCGGCACAGCCGAAAGCGCGGTGGCGGCATGAGCTTGGTGCGCGCCTGCTTGGCGATTTTAAGCCGCGAAGTCCGGCTCGGCTGGGGCGCTGGGGGCGGCGCGCTTTTGTCTGCGAGCTTCTTTGCAGGCTCCGTCATGGTGGCCCCGTTCGCTTTGGGCCCCGCGCCCGACACGTTGGGCCAGATTGGTCCTGGTTACTTATGGCTGGCCTTGACTTTGGCCAGTTTGGTGTCGCTAGAGCGCCTGTTTCAAGCCGATCTGGAAGACGGCACGCTTGACCAAATGCTGCTCAGCCCTGTGCCGCATAGCCTGCAGGTCTTAAGCAAAATCCTCGGCCAATGGCTGGCGACGGCGGTCCCTTTGCTGGCTGTCAGCCCGATTGCGGCCCTTCTGGTCCGCGTGGAGCCTGAAGTGATCCTGCCGCTTTGCGGTCAATTGGCGGTGGGCAGTTTGGGCCTATTCCTGATTGGCGCGATTGGCGCCGCACTTGGGGCCAGCGTCCGGCGCGGCGGCCTCTTGGTCGCCCTCGTCGTCTTGCCACTCTATGCGCCGAGTGTGATTTTTGGCGCAAGTGCGGCGGCAGCCCTTGCCAGCGGCGGGGATTTTTTCAGCCAGCCATTTCTGTTTTTATGCGCTTTGGTTCTGGCAGCCTTGGCCTTTGCCCCGGTCGCAGCCGCAGCGGCGGTGCGTTTGCACGTGGATTGAGGGGCGGGGACCACCCCTTCACCGCCTTCGGCGGAGCTTCCCCGCGAGCGGGGAAGCGGCACGACAAACCGCTTCCCCATTCATGGGGAAGCTGTCCCGAAGGGACTGAAGGGGCCTTTGCCCCTACTGCGCCATCGCCGCCTGAACAAGTGCCCGCGCCTCCGGGCTATTCCAATCGGCTTCACCCGCTAGACGGGCCAGCTCCTTGCCTTGCCGATCATAGAGGATGGACGTGGGGAACCCGCGCGCCTTTAGGGGATACACAATCGCCATTTTGGGGTCGTGGTAGAAAGCAAGGCTGCCTTTGCTAAGCTCTGCCAATTCCTTCTTGGCCGCTTCGGCTTCATTGGCTTTATCGACACTGATGGCGACCACCTTGAAGTCTTTTTCGTCCATGCCTTGCTGGAGGGCTGCCAAGGTCGGCATTTCGGTGACGCAGGGCGCACACCACGTCGCCCACAGATTGACCAAAACGACTTTGCCATGAAAAGCGCCGAGCTGGGTTGGCGCACCGTCTGGCCCTGCGAAGCTGTTTGGTGGTTGGGGCACCGGGTCTTTGGCGATCTCAAGGCCCTTCAACGGCCCTGCGGCAAAAGAGGCCAAATCATTCCCACCTTGAGAGATTGGCACTGCCCGATAAACTCCGTAAAGGATAATCCCGATCAACAAAGCCCCAAGCAGCGCCCATTGCGCCCATTTGGGCTTTCCCGTCGTCACAGGTCCATCGCGCTCAGGTTGCTCTTCACTCATGTCGTCCTCAGATTCCTCTATCCCGCCCGCTTCCGCCAAAGGCCAACAAATGTGGGGCGGTCGCTTTGCAGCCAGTCCTGATGAAACCATGAAGGCGATCAATGCCTCCATCGATGTTGATCAACGTATGTGGCGCGAGGACATCGCCGGGTCAAAGGCCCATGCTGCAATGTTGACCGCCACGGGCATTCTTACGCAGGAAGACGGCCAAGCGATACAGGCGGGCCTTGATGAAATTGGTCTCGAAATTGAAGCGGGCACCTTCCCCTTCTCCACCGATCTGGAAGATATCCACCTCAATATCGAAGCGCGCCTGACCGAGCGGATTGGCGATGCAGGTAAGCGGCTGCACACGGGCCGCTCACGCAATGACCAGGTTGCAACCGACTTCCGACTGTGGGTGCGCCGCGCCTTGGGTGAAGCTGACGAGGCCTTACTAGGCCTGATGCGTATTTTAGTGATCCAAGCCGAAGGCCATGCCGACTGGATCATGCCGGGATTTACGCATTTACAGACGGCGCAACCTGTCACCCTTGGCCATCATCTGTTGGCCTATGTCGAGATGTTTCAGCGCGATCGCGCCCGGCTGCAAGCCTCGCTCAGGCACGGTAATGAATCCCCCTTGGGCTCTGCTGCGCTAGCAGGGACACCCTATCCGATTAATCGCGATGCAACTGCAACAGCGCTTGGTTTTGACCGCCCGATGGCCAATTCGCTCGACGGCGTGGCAAGCCGCGATTTCGCGATGGAAGCGCTCAATGCGCTCTCCATCTGTGCGGTACATTTATCGCGCTTGGCTGAAGAGATTGTGCTGTGGACCTCGTCACATTTCCGCTTTGCACGCTTATCCGATAGCTGGTCGACGGGGTCTTCGATCATGCCGCAGAAGCGTAATCCCGATGCGGCAGAACTTGTTCGGGCCAAAGCCGCCCGCATTGCCTCAAACGCACAATGCTTGATGATGATCGTCAAGGCGCTTCCCTTGGCTTATGCCAAGGATTTGCAGGACGATAAGGCTATGACCTTTGAATCTTTTGATGCTTTTATGCTGAGCGTCGGGTCGATGGCGGGCATGATGCAGAGCCTGACCTATAACCGCGATGCAATGCGCCAAGCGGCCACGTATGGCTATTCCACCGCCACCGACTTGGCCGATTGGCTGGTGCGCGACCTTAACATGCCGTTCCGCGAAGCCCATCATGTGACCGGGGCTGTCGTTAAAGCCGCCGAAGCTGCAGGGATTGCAGAGTTGTGCGATGTGCCTTTGGCGACCTTTCAGGCAATTGAACCGCGCATTGATGCATCTGTGCTCGCACTCCTCTCGGTTGAGGCTTCCGTTGATGCGCGGGATTCTTACGGCGGGACGGCCCCAAAGCGGGTTTTGGAGCAGGTAGAACGTCTTCGCCAAGCCCTCCACTTGGATGCGTGATCGCCTTTGATTGCCACGCCGTTTCGCTCTATAGCTGTGTTTCTTCCCCAACTTTGACCGCAAAGATAACGCCCATGAAAACCCGCCTTGCCCTAGCCTGTGTCGCGCTCTGCCTGCTCAGCGCGTGCGGAATCAAGGGACCTTTGGAGACAGCGCCACCCATGTGGGGTCCGGACCGGGCCGCCTATGAAGCGGAGCAAGCTAAAAAGGCGGAAGAGGCAAAAGCAAAGAAGGCTGCGGAAGAGGCCGAGAAAGCGGGCAATTCGGCTCCATCCACCGCCCCCCAATAGGCCTGCCATGCGCTTTTTTGATTATCGCGATGGCGCGCTTTATGCCGAAGACGTGCCGCTGGCAGAGATTGCCGAGGCTGTCGGCACCCCCGTCCACATCTATTCCCGCGCGACACTCGAGCACCATTACCGGGTGTTCAAAGCCGCCATGGGCGATTTGCCGGTCCATATTTGCTATGCCGTTAAGGCCAATACCAATCGCGCCGTGATCGCCACCTTGGCAGCCTTGGGCGCTGGTGCAGACACGGTGTCGGAAGGCGAAATTCGCCGCGCGCTCAATGCCGGTGTGCCTCCTGATGGGATTGTGTTTGCGGGCGTGGGCAAGACGGACCAAGAATTGGCTTACGCAATTTCGGTCGGTGTGCGGCAAATCAACATCGAAAGCGCCAGCGAACTCGACCGGATCTCTGCCTTGGCAGAAAGTCTCGCTAGGGTTCAGCAAGTCTGCATTCGGGTTAATCCAGACGTCGGTGCCGGTGGGCACGCCAAAATCACCACCGGCAAGGCTGATAACAAATTTGGTGTCAGCTTTGATCTGGCAGAAGAACTCTATGCCCGCGCCGATCACTTACCGGGCGTAGACCCTGTTGGCCTGTCCGTTCATATCGGCAGCCAGATCATTGATTTTGCGCCGATGGAAAAGGCCTATCAAAAGCTGGCCGATTGTGTCGTGCGGCTTCGGGCACGCGGGCTGAAGGTTACCCGCCTCGATTTAGGTGGTGGACTGGCGGCGACCTATGATGAAACTGTAACGGGGCCGGATCTTGCGGCTTATGGCGCGATGGTACGCCGCGTCGTTGGTCATCTAGATGTGGAGCTGGAGTTTGAGCCCGGCCGTATGATTGCCGCTAATGCGGGTGTTTTGCTGTCGCGCGCGATCGTCACGAAAGACAATGGCGGCAAGTCCTTCTTGGTTGTCGATGCCGCCATGAATGACCTGATCCGCCCTGCCCTCTATGAGGCCTATCACCAAATGCTGCCGGTGAAGAAGGCAGACGGCCACGACAATCTGGCCCCACTCGATGTGGTTGGCCCCGTGTGCGAAACGGGCGACACGTTTGCCGAACAACGCCCGATGCCAGCGGTTGCGGCCGGGGAGTTATTGGCTTTCATGAGTACGGGTGCTTATGGATTTGCCATGGCCTCGACCTATAATTCTCGGCCCTTGGCGGCTGAAGTCATGGTCAGCGGTGATCAGTGGCAAGTTGTGCGGCCACGGCAAACCTATGAAGAGATGTTTGGGATGGAAACCCTCCCCGATTGGCTAGGAAGCAAGACATGAGTACGCAAGAACCGGCACCTGCCCCTGCCCCGGCATCAAAGGGCGGCGCAAGCTGGGTGCGGCTGGTTAGTGACCTTGGCCCCGCTGTGGTGTTCTTCCTGTCCTATCAGCATGCGGAAAAGAATGGCGTGCCGGAATTTGCGCGTGCGCTAAGTGGCGATCAGGCGGTCTTGTTTGCCACCCTCTTGTTTATTCCAGCCGCCATTGCGGGCTTTGCTTTTTCCTATTGGAAAGAGCGCACTGTCAGCCCGATGGGCCTATTTACCTTTGCCATGATCGGGGTCTTTTCGGGTTTGGCGCTGTGGCTCAAGAATGACATCTTTATCAAGATGCGGCCCACTTTGGTCTACACGTTGATCGGTCTGATTTTGTTGGGATCGGTCTTGTTTAAGCGCAATGTTTTGAAAGCTTTGTTTTCCGGCGCACTTCACATGCCCGAACCCATCTGGCACGGCCTCGCCCAGCGCGCGGGCCTGATGTACATCGCGCTGGCCATTATCAACGAAGCCGTATGGCGCACCCAGCCTTTGGCAACGTGGGTGACCTATAACACCTGGGGCGATATGGCGATCAATATGATTTTTTGGATCGTGAACTTAGCACTTTTGGCCAAGTATTTCACCGATGCAGACGGCAATCCGCTGCTCGAAGAGCCAAAAGACAAAGTCTAAAATTCTGGTAACAATTCTGCGTCTTGACCTCAGGCAGAAATGGTTATTTGTGATACCCACAAGATAGAGGGGATCCTATGAACCGCCGTAACCTATTGGCCGCCATTTCGACAACCGCTTTGGGATTTCTCGCTTTGAACACATCCGCCCTTGCCCAAACTGCCGCTGATGCGGTGAGCAACGATCCCTTTTTGTGGCTAGAGGAAGTGGAAGGCGACAAGGCGTTGACTTGGGTGCGCGGGCAAAACGCGCGCTCGCTGCCCAAGCTGACGCAAGACCCCCGCTATGCGAAGCTGGAAGAAGATGCCCTGAACATCATCCGCGCCAAGGACCGCTTGACCTTTGGCTCTTATGCCAACGGCTTTGTCAGCAATTTCTGGCAGGACACCAAGCATGTGCGCGGCATTTGGCGGCGGGCTGACTTTACGGCTTGGCGCCTCGGCAGCCCTGCGTGGGAAACCGTGCTGGACATTGATAAGCTGGCCAAGGATGAAGGCAAGAATTGGGTCTATCAGGGCAGTAACCCGCTCGACCCGCATGATATCTGGAACACCCGCCTCCTGTTGGACCTGTCCAATGGCGGCAAGGATGCCGATACAAAGCGCGAATGGGATGTGAAGACCCGGTCCTTCGTAGCAGGTGGCTTTGAGCTGCCAGAAGCCAAATCCGGGGCTGTTTGGGTCGATCAGGATACCTTGTTGGTTTCAACCGACTGGGGCCCAGGCTCGATGACCGAAAGCGGTTATGCCTATATCGTCAAACGCTTAAAGCGCGGGCAAAAGCTTGAAGATGCTGTTGAAGTCTATCGCGGCACCGAAAAAGACGTGGCCGTGGCTGCGTTCCGCGTTGATGACGGCACGCGCTACCATCACTTCATCAATCGCGCGCCCACCTTCTTCACGACCGAGACCTTTTATCTGGAAGCTGATGGCAAGGTTGCCAAGCTGGACTTGCCCAGCAAGCATAGCCTGCAAGGCATGCGCGCGGGTCAGGTCTATTTAACCCTGCAAGAGGACTGGACGCCACGCGGGTCCAAGAAGGCGATTGCCGCTGGCTCTTTGGTTAGCGCACCTTTGGCGGCCTTGAAGGCCAAATCGGGCGTCATCTCCACCACGACGATCTACGCGCCCGGCCCCCGTGAGGCCTTGCAAGATGTGACCATGGCAAAAACGGGCCTTTACGTCACCTTGTCCACCAATGTGAAAAGTGCCGTTCGCTACTACACCCAGAACGCAAAGGGCGTTTGGTCGTTTAAGCCTGTGGCTTTGCCGGCCAATGGCGTCGCTTCTGTGGTCGATGCCGGCATTCGCCAAGAAGAGGCCTTCTTCTCCTACAATGACTTCATCACGCCACCGTCAATCTTGTTTGCGGCCAAACCAAGCGACAAGCCTGCAACGGTTCAAGCCCAAGCTGCACGTTTTGATGCGTCAAATCTTGAGGTCAACCAATATGAAGCAACCTCAAAAGATGGCACCAAAATCCCCTATTTCGTGATTGCGAAAAAGGGATTGGTATTGGATGGCAGCGCTCCCACCCTGCTCTATGGCTATGGCGGCTTTGAAGTCTCGCTTTTGCCAAATTACTCCGCGATGAATGGCAAGCTGTGGAACGAACGCGGCGGTGTGTACGTACTGGCCAATATCCGTGGCGGGGGTGAGTTTGGCCCTGCGTGGCATACAGCTGGCCTAAAGGGCAAGCGCCAAGTGATCTATGACGACTTCATTGGCGTCGCCGAAGATTTGATTGCGCGCAAAATCACCAGCCCGCGCCGACTGGGCATTCAAGGCGGCTCGAACGGTGGTCTTCTCATGGGCGTGATGATGACCCAAAGGCCAGAACTTTTCCAAGCCGTTGTCTGCCAAGTACCGCTTCTGGACATGCTGCGCTATCACAAGCTTTTGGCGGGTGCGTCTTGGGTGGATGAGTATGGCGACCCCGATGTGGCGGCTGAGCGTCCTTGGTTGGAACAATTCAGCCCCTATCAGAACTTGAAGAAGACAAGCCCCTTCCCAGAGGCCTTCTTCCTGACCTCAACCAAGGACGACCGCGTTCATCCCGGCCATGCACGCAAATATGCAGCGAAGATGGAAAGTTTGGGCATGCCATTCCTTTATTATGAGAATATCGATGGCGGTCACTCAGCGGCGGCAAACTTGGTCGAGAGTGCCAAGCAGCGTGCTTTGGTGGCGACCTATCTGATGCAAAAATTGGTCGATTAGGTCAAAAGATTTGGCCCACGCGGCCAAGCGACCTAATTGGCTATAAAGAGGGACGCAAATAGCAGGAGACTGGCGATGAAGCCGATGAAAATCATGCTGGCGTGTGGGCTTTTAGCCCTAGCCGCAGCTTGCGAGACCGTTCCGTTTGAAGAGCGGGCCAAAGCTTATGAAGACCAGATGGCGCAACGTTTTGTCGGCAAATCGGCCGACGAATTGGTATTGGCTCTTGGCCCGCCCCAATCGTCCTATAAGCTGACGGATGGTCGCGATGTGCTGCAATATGAGCAAAAACGCGCCAGCACCCAAGGCGGGGAAAGCTATACCAGCTTTCGCGAGGTCACCCGCTTCCGCACGGAGACGGACGCTGCAGGCAATGTGCGCACGGTGCAATATAGTGAATCCGTGCCTGTGACGAATTCATCCCCGGTCTATACAGTCAATCAAAATTGCATCCGCCGCTTTGTGGTGGCCAGCGACAAAAAGGTTGAGAGCTTCCGCTGGGAAGGCAATGCCTGCTTTCGCTAAGCAGGTGTCGCCGGATTTAATCCCGCGCCTATTAAGCGGGCGAATTGGGTAATCAACGCGGCCAAATCTTCATAGCTGGTCGCCTGTGACTTCAAACCATGGAGTGCCGCCGTGATGGCGCGTGCCTGAAGGGCTTGGAGGGCGGGGAGCACCCTATTGGTCAGGCGCGCCTCTATCAAGGCCTGCATCCGACTGTCGATGGCCGCCACCACATCGCCAACCAGGGCGGAGTTGGTGGCCATCAATTCTGCGCCATGGGGCGACGCGTGGATCGCCTGCCAACTGAGGCCATGCAGGGCAAGCCCAGCCGCAGCCAGCCCCTCCTCAAACGCCAGATCAGCTGGCCACGCAGCTTCAGCTGCATCACAGCTGGCCTGTCCTAGAGCCACCGCTAAGGCCGCAAAGATCGCCGCTTTATTCTCATACGATTGGTAGAGCGCAGGCCTTGAAATGCCCGCTTCGCCCGCGACATCCTCCATCGAGGCACGCTTAAAGCCATAGCGTGCAAAGACGGCTAGAGCTGCATGTAAAATCTTGTCGCGGCGGGGATCGCCATCCAAACGTATTGACATTTAGTGATAATATTGTCAGATCGTCATAATGTCAATTTGTAAGATGAAGGAATAGAAGCGATGGCGAGCAAGGGCTTGGTGCTGGTTACGGGCGGATCTGGCTATATTGGCGGCTTTATCATCGCCCAACTCTTGGAAGCAGGCTATCAAGTCCGCACCACGATCCGTAATCTGGGCCGAGAGCCAGAAGTTCGCGAAGCGCTCAAAAAGCTAACCCCCAATTTGGATCATCTGACCTTTTTCGCGGCTGATTTAATGCGCGATGATGGCTGGGCCGAAGCGGTTGAAGGCGTTGATTTCGTTCAGCATGTGGCCTCGCCTTTCCCAGCTGTGATGCCCAAGGACGAGAATGAATTGATTGGCCCGGCCCGTGAAGGGGCTTTGCGGGCACTCCGTTTTGCCCGCGATGCAGGGGTAAAGCGGGTCGTGATGACCTCGTCCATGGCGGCCATCTCTTATGGTCAAAGCGGGCCGCGCTCCAAGCCCTATACCGAAGCAGACTGGACCGACGAAACCAGCCCCGATACTGGGGCCTATATCCGCTCAAAAACCATTGCTGAGCGCGCCGCTTGGGACTTTATGAAGACCGAAGGCGGTAAATTAGAGCTCAGCACCATCAACCCCAGCGCCGTTCTGGGGCCAATCCTTGGACCTGACTTCTCCACCTCCATTCTCTTGGTGCAAAAACTATTGAATGGCGATTTTCCGGGCAGCCCACGCTTGGGCTTCTCGCTGGTGGATGTGCGCGACGTGGCAGACCTGCACATCCGCGCCATGACGCATGAGAAGGCCGCTGGTGAACGCTTTTTGGCGGCCTGCGACTTTTATTGGGTGGAAGATGTGGCGCGCGTCTTGCGGGAAGATTTAGGAACGCAAGCCCGCAAAGCCCCTACGGGACGCCTCCCCAGCTGGCTGGTGCGGATCATCGCCAATTTCGATCCTGTTATCAGAGGGGTCGCCTTTGAGCTCGATAAAGTGCGGATGGCCGACAATACCAAGGCAAAAACCCTGTTGGGCTGGGCTCCGCGAGACGTCCGCACCTCGATCACCGACACGGCCCGCAGCCTGATCCGGGAAGGCATCGTGCGAGTTTAAAGCGACTTCAGCTTTACAACGTCCGGGCTAACGCATCCAATTGATCGGCGGCGGCATTCCAGCCAGCTTCAAAGCCCATGGCTTCATGTTGGGCCTTGGTCTCTTCACTCCAGTGCCGCGCACCCCATTCCATATGTGTGCCGCCACCTGGTGCATCGCTTAAGATCACATAGCCTGTCATAAAAGGTGCGCTGGCACCGGGCATCCAGTCGCCAACATATGCATCGGTGAAGGTTTGCTTATAGCCCTCAACCACTTCAACATACTGGCCATGCATGGGATTTTCTTCCCCTGCCGGACCATTCATGACGATATAGCTGGCACCACCTGGGCGCACGTCAATCTCGGCGACGGAAACCGTCCAAGGCTTTGGGCAATACCATTGTTTAAGAAGCGCCCCTTCGGACCAGCAGCGCCAAACATGCGCGCGCGGGGCCTTGAGATGCCGGATAATCTTGAGGGTCCGGGTGTCTGTCATTTAGGCATCTCCTTCTTTCTTTGCGCCCTTGAGGAGAGCAAAAATGGCCATGGCGTGGCCATGACCCAAGTCATGGTGCTCCTTAAACCAAGCCACGACGGCACCTGCTTTGGTGGAGGGCGTGAGCACACCCGCTTCAGTCCAGCCTTGCTCCTCGGCTAAACGGCGAAGGTCGGCTGGTGTCAGTCCCGTTTTTTTGTAGATGGTGTCGAGATAGGCTTGAAAGGACACGGTCGCTTGTTCCTACAGTCCGGTGTTGCTTTAAGTCGGCTTCACACTTCCCAAAAAGCCAATGAGAAACAGCAAAGCATAGGTCAGCCACACCCACAAGCGGGCTCGGTCCATCGCCCGGCGAAGGGGGATTTCTGTCTCATCGCTGGAGCCCTTTTCAATCACGGCGAGCAAGAGTGGACCCACAGGGCGACCAGCGACGTCGATCATGATCGCGGCACCAAAGATGGCCGCGAACACAAGCGCTTTCTGGCCAAGCCAGATTTCAGTAAGAGGTCCCCAACCCAATAACGAGGTGAGGCCAATGCCCGCATAAAAGGCCGTGATGGCAAGCTTTAGCCAGAACTCAATCCGCTTCAGTTGGGGCACGATCGAGTGTCCGGTCATCACATGGATCGACCATGTCAGGCCCATCCAAACCGCACCAACCAGCCAAGCCAGCCAAAGCGCCCAATTGGGCAAGTCCCAATAGCCCGCCACGGCAACCAATGTCACAGATAATGGCACCATCACGACCCAAGCCGTGCGTGGCCCCATATCGACGACGCCTAACAGCCTTAAGATCTCCAGCCTTGTTGCCAGAGGCTTTGACCGATTACGAAAGGCTGAGCCCAAAATCGCAACCCCAAGGTCGCCGCCTAGCCAGAAGACAAAAGCCAAAACATGGACATAAACAAGTACGTCATAGAGGCCCATGTTAACTCCTCAGGCGTGTGGGCAAAGAATGCGACTTACTTCACACGCCGCTCTTTGATGCAAGTGCGCTTGACCAGTTTATCTTCTTCAAACCAATGCCATGTGCGGCCACGATCATTGCCGTCGTCGGACAATTGGATCATCTCATAGAGATAAGTACCGGGGCTATCTTTACGGGTCCACGTTAGCACGACGGTCTTGTCATCAATCTCCCAAGCCCGGCCAAAAATGCGTTCGGTGTCCCACCAAATCTGCTTGTCTTTATAGGTCGCGGGGAAATGGATTTCTTCGCGCCGACCATCGGGCCAGGTATAAGTATTGATCTGATAATAGGGATAGGTCGCGTCATCTTGGAAATTGCACTGCAGATGTGACGCATGGCGATCCAGCTCAACATTGTTGGCGTCAACATGGATGTATTCGCCGACCCATTCACCTTCGTGACGGGCCAGTAGCGGCATGCCAGTCTTAATTGTATCCATAATGCATAATCCCTTTTGAAGCAGACCAAAGACGTCTAAGCTGCGCCAGTAAAAGATATATCCTATCTCTCTGACAAGGGCTTCCCGTGGAAAACCTCATCCTTCTGCAGCGCCACGCCAATCACTCTGCCACCCTCTGGATCAACCGGCCTGACAAGCGCAACGCGTTGACGGTGGCGATGTGGGCCGCCCTCCCCGCTCGTGTCGCTGAAGCGGTCGCCGATCCCGACATCAAACTGCTCTTCCTACGTGGGGCGGGTGGCGTCTTTGCAGCTGGGGCAGACATTGCAGAAATGCCGCAAGTCTATGCCACGACCGAGGCGGCACTTGAAAATGATGAGAAAATACAAGGTGCGATGAAGGCGCTGGAAGATTGCCCAAAGCCTGTGATCGCCTTGATCGAAGGCCCCTGTGTTGGTGGAGGCTGTGGGTTGGCACTGGCTTGCGACATGCGCATCGGCGTGATCGGCAGCCGCTATGGCGTGACGCCGGCAAAGCTCGGCCTTGTCTATGGCGCGGGCGACACGCGACGCCTAATCCAAGCGGTCGGACTTTCCATGGCAAAGGACATCTTGTTCACCGGTCGCTTGCTCGATAGCGCGGAAGCCTTGTCCTGCGGCCTCATCGACCGACTGGTGACGGCGGTAGAGCTGGATGAGGTCGCTTCAGACTATGCAGCCAAAATCAGCGCGGCGTCGGTCTATTCGATCCGGGCCCAGAAGCAGATTCTGGCCATGTTACGCGGTGGGTGTGACGACGCAGAAGCCAGCCGTGCCCTATTTGGCGCAAGCTTTACGGGCGCGGATTTCAAAGAAGGATTTGCAGCTTTTATGGAAAAAAGGCCTGCGCAATTTACTGTCCGTTGATTGGTTGTGTTCTATCTCTCTGGTGTAAGAAAACGTCCTGTTTTGGCCTAGAAGTAAGAGGGATATCGAGTGGGCAGCTTTGCGATTATCGGTGCGGGGATTAGCGGACTTGCCTGCGGCAACGCGCTGGCGGCGGCTGGTCATCAGGTTACCCTATTCGACAAAGGCCGAGGCCCAGGAGGGCGCATGTCGACCCGCCGCGTCGATACCCCTTTTGGCCAAGCCAGTTTCGACCATGGCGCGCAGTTTTTTACCGAGCGGGACGCGGATTTTCAAAAGGCGATCGCGGCACTGGAGGCGCAAGGCGCGGTCGGTCTTTGGCAGGGCGAATTTGTGCGCTTTGACAGCAAAGGCCGGCAGCACGCATTGGGCGACGAGCCCCGCTATGTCGGTACACCGGGCATGAATGGCGTTGTGCGTGGGCTTGCAGCCGGCCTGAACACCACGTGGGGGATTCGGGTCAGCGGCCTATCGGGTCGAAAAGGCGCTTGGCAGGTTCAGGGTGAATCCGGCGAGACTCTGGGGACTTTTGACCAGATTGTCTGCGCGGTTCCCGCAGAACAGGTGGGTGACATATTGGCACCCCATACGCCAGCGATTGCAGTAAAGGCCAAAGCCGTGCGCTCGCTGCCCTGTTGGGCAGGCCTGTTTGCATTTGAAAAACCTCTAAAAATTGACTGGGACATGGCGCGCTTTGACGCTCACCCTGTGTTGGATGTGATATCGGCAGGCGTAAACCAGCCCGGTCGCACCGGCCCTGCGTCCTATGTCGTTCATGGTCACGCCGATTGGTCCATGGCACATTTGGAAGAAGGCGCAGACCAGATAGCGGCACTGCTGCTTCAAGAACTGGCAAAAATAGCAGGCCCCCTGCCAACTCCGCTCGTCCAATCGGCCCATCGCTGGCGGTATGCCCGGGTCGAGACCAGCCATGGACCGGGTTATCTTTATGATCGAGATCAAGGCATTGGTGCGTGCGGTGACTGGCTGGCTGGTCCACGCGTTGAATCGGCTTGGGTTTCTGGCCACTATTTGGGTCAAGCTCTGTCAGCTTAGCTGACAAGTCGGAAAGGCCGCGCTACAGTCGACTAGGTGGGCGCTCACCACCATAAACCGTACAAAGGAATCCCATATGTTCTTGTCTTTAGCCACCTGGCCCGAAATCGATCAGCGGCTGAAAGCAGGCAAGCGCGGGATCATCATACCCATTGGCAGCCATGAGCAGCATGGCCCGACCGGCCTCATTGGCACCGATGCTTTATGCCCAGATATCATCGCGCGCGAAGCTGAGAAGCAAGGCGACCTTTTGATTGCCCCACCTTTCTCAATTGGTATGGCTCAGCACCATATGGGCTTTCCGGGCTCCATGACGCTGCGACCTTCCACCATGATTGCCACCATCGTCGACTGGACGGCCAGCCTGACGCGCGCTGGTTTTGACCGGCTTTATTGGGTCAATGGTCATGGTGGCAATGTCGCGACCATTCAAGCAGCTTTTGCGGAGACCTACGCGCCTTATTCCCTGCGCGGTGAGGCTGCTCCCTTTGCCCATATGCTGAAAAACTGGTGGGAATTGCCCGGTATTGAACGGCTGTGCCTCGACATGTATCCCGTCGGCCATGGCTCACACGGTACGGCTTCAGAAGTCGCTGTTACCTATTGGGCCTATCCTGAACGGGCGGATCTGGCAAAGCTGGTGCTGGAGCCAAAGATTGCGCCCAATGGCCCGATCCGCGATGCAGCAGACTATCGTCGCCGCTTCGCCGATGGCCGGATCGGCTCTGACCCGACCCAATCTACCCCAGAGCAAGGCGGCAGGATTGTTGCCGCGGCGGCTAAAGCTTTGATTACCGACGCCAATAACTTCTTTGCTGAGACTGCCTGATGGCCCAAACCAGCCATGACTTCGACGTCCTGATCTCTGGCGGCGGCCTTGTTGGCCTAACCCTGGCCTTGGCACTCGACCAAGGCGGGCTGAAGACCGCTGTGATCGACCGCCTACCCGCAGCCGACCTGTTGGAAGAAAGCTTCGATGGGCGCGCCACGGCCATGGGGTTTGCAACCTACCGCATGATGCAGAGCTTAGGCGTTGCCGGTCACATTGGCGAAGTACAGCCGATTGAGCAGATTTTGGTGTCCGACGGTCGGATTGGTAGCCCATCGCACCGGGGTGGCCCCTCGTCTCTCACGCTCCACTTCGACCATCGCGAAACGGGGACAGGTGATGAACCTCTGGGCTGGATGATTGAGAACCGCCGCATCCGCTTGGCCCTCGACAGGCAAGTCGCCACCCGCTCTGGCATCACGCGCTTTGCACCCGACGAGATTGAGGGTCTGCAAATTGGCGCGGGCCAAGTCTCAGCGCGCTTAAAGTCGGGCAAAGTCTTAAATGCTCCGGTCATCGTCGGCGCAGATGGTCGCGGGTCTTTTGTGCGCAAAAAAGCGGGCATTCGCACCTATGGCTGGTCGTATGATCAAACCGGGATCGTGACCACCGTCGCGATGGAAAACGCCCATCAAGGGGTGGCGCACGAATATTTCTTACCAACCGGCCCTTTCGCCATTCTGCCGCTGATGCATAATCGCGCCAATATCGTTTGGTCTGAGAAAACAAGCCGAGCGACAGCGCTGATGACGATGAGCCGTTCGGATCTGGAGCAAGAATTGGCGCGCCGCTTTGGCGACTTCTTGGGCGCAGTAAAGCTAGACGCGCCGGTTTGGTCCTATCCCTTATCGATGGAGCTTGCGGCGACTTGGGCAAAGCCTCGTGTGGTGCTGGCCGGTGATGCCGCACATGGCATTCATCCGATCGCGGGCCAAGGCCTGAACCTCGGCCTCAAAGACGTGGCAGCCCTAGCCGAAGTTCTGGTGGAAGCGCGTGGGCTGGGTCAAGATTTGGGCGATCTGGCCGTGCTGGAACGTTATGCGCAATGGCGGCGGACCGACACCATGACCTTGGCCATCTCGTGCGATGCCTTTGTCAGGCTATTCTCCAATGACATCGCACCCGTTCGGGCCCTGCGTACCCTTGGCCTAGGGATTGTTGATGCGATTGGCCCGGCGCGGCGCTTTTTTGCCAGCCATGCAGGCGGGGCCGTGGGTGATTTGCCCAAGCTCCTACGCGGCGAAAGCCTTGGGGCACCTGCATGAGCGATTATGCGACGCCAAACCTGCCCGCCAAAGATATGGCGGCAACCTCTGCCTTCTATCAAAAGCTTGGCTTTAGCGAGGACTATGTTTCGCCGGGCTGGATGATCCTATCGCGCGGCGGCCTGCAGCTAGAGTTCTTTCCCTATCCAGACTTGGACCCCACGACTTCGTCTTTTGGTAGCTGCTTACGCGTCGATGATTTGCAAGGGCTCTATCAAGCCTGCGTCACTTCTGGGATTCCCCAAGCTCACCTCGGAATGCCCCGCGTTCATCCGCCACAAAAGGAAGCGTCTGGCTTGACGATCGCTTATTTGATCGACCCAAACGGCTCTTTGATCCGCATCATCCAGAACGACTAAAGCCGCTCAAGCACCGCTTGAGCAAATAGCTTCGCGCCATGCTTGCCGTCCTGACGGTCGAGCGTCAGATAGAGCCACGGCTCAATCAGTTCTAACTCCATCAACAGCCAATTGCCATCTGCGCCGCGCACCAGATCGACGCGGGCATAGGTCAAGGGCGTGCCATCGGCTTTAGCCAAGACCGCTTCTGCGGCTTCCAGCGCGCCTTCAGGTGCATCAATCCCGGTTTCGACCGCGCCATGTTGGCCTTGGGTGCGATAATCACCCGCCTTGGGTCGCTTGATGAGGGCATGGGAAAACCGTCCCCCGAAATAGAGGAGAGATAGCTCGCCTTCTTCAGTCACGGCGGGCAGGAAGGGCTGGATAAGTGCTGCGGCGGGCGGCAATACGACCGCACTGGGTACAGGCTCGCCGCGCTTCAACCGCGCCTGCCGCCAAGCACCCGCACCGATGCGAGGCTTGATGATAATCTCGTCGGCGTTCAGCGAGTCAAAGCTCGCCAGAATCACCTCGGGGCTACAGGCCTCAACAGCTAAAGTCGGCGGCACCGGGGCACCGCGACGCGCCAGCTCTGCCAAATAGCCCTTGTCCATATTGGCGCGGATGACATCACCGCCGTTGAACAAAGAAGTGCCTGCGGCTTCAATTTCATCCAGGCGTTTCAGGAAAGTCCCAGTCGCCTGGGGGTAATTCCAAGCCAAAAGTGGCAGAACCGCTGAAAAGCGCGACCAATCCGTGCCGTCGTCCTGCCAGAAAACGGGCTCAATCGTCACACCGGACGGCGCAAATGCCTCGCGCAGCAAAACAAGCTGATTGTGCGCATAGTCAGGCTCGGCCCGATCAGGACGGCTGGGGTAATAATCGTGGGTGACGAGGAGTGCGATTGGTTTCATGTCCAAGCCGCTAGCCGCATCGCGCGCAAACGTCTAGAGCAAGCCCGCACTAAATGTCCTGAGGCAAGGAGCCCAAAGAGATGACGACCCAGTTTGATGTTTGCGGTGTTGGGAATGCGATTGTTGACGTGATTGCACCCGCATCGGATGAATTCCTCGCTGAACATCACATTGCCAAGGGTGCCATGACGCTGATTTTTGATGAGCCCGCGGTTGAGCGTCTCTATGCGTCTATGGCACCTGGTCAAGAAAGCTCTGGCGGCTCTGCAGCCAACACGTTGGCGGGCATTGCCTCCTTGGGCGGCAACGGGGCCTATATTGGCAAAGTTGCCGATGACACCTTGGGACATGTGTTCCGTCACGATATGAATGCAGGCGGCGTTGCCTATGACACGCCTCCTCACTCGAACGGCCCTTCAACGGCGCGCTGCTTGATCAATGTGACGCCAGATGGCCAGCGCTCTATGAGCACGTTCTTGGGCTGCTCGCCCCTTTTGACACCCGAAGATTTGGACCCAGCTAAATTGGCTTCAGCCCAAATCGTCTTCTTGGAAGGCTATTTGTTTGACGCCGAAGAGGCCAAGGCGGCCTTTGTGAAGGCGTCTGAGATCGCCCATACCGCTGGCAATAAAGTCGCGCTGACCTTGTCGGACTTGTTCTGCGTGGACCGTCACAAGGCGGCCTTCCGCCATTTGGTTGCCAACCATATCGATATCCTATTCGCCAATGAAGCCGAGATCATTGCCCTTTATGACGCGGCAGACTTTGATGCCGCTTTGGCTGCCGCCCGCAAAGATTGCGACCTTGTGGCACTGACGCGCTCTGAAAAAGGCTCTGTCCTTGCCCGTGGCGACGAAGTTGTGACCGTCGCAGCCGATCCCGTTGCCCAAGTCGTCGATACCACGGGGGCCGGCGACCTTTATGCCGCAGGCGTGCTTTATGGCTTGGCGAGCGGTCGCGAACTCGAAGCGTGTGGGAAACTCGGCTCGCTCGCAGCTGGCGAAGTCATCTCCCATTATGGCGCGCGCCCGCTGGTGAGCCTTGCAGAATTGGCGGCCGCACGCGGCCTCTAATCGGGCAGGACTGGCGCGAAACTTGCTCGAGCCACATTATGATCAAGCACGCGGCCTACCTTGGAACACTGATGGCATTGAGCTTTGCCTCAACAGGGCATGCCCAAAGTGTCACGACCTATCGCGCTGACGGCGTTACCGCGCCTCAAGTGAAAGCAGAAGTGCGGCGGGAGAAGCCTCGCAAGGTACGTATTACGCGTTCCACTGACGCTTTACCGCCGGTTGGCAGTTTTGTTGACACGGTTGAGCCCGTTGGTGGGGGCGTGCGCCTTGCGCCCGCTTCAACAGAGAGCCAAAGCCTGCCGATGGCGATTCTTTATGATGTTCAGGCACCGCCACGTCAGAAGCGTGCTCCGCGCAACTCCAGGCCAGAGCGTAAACGCCGCAACTAGCGCACACAGCGGGCTGCCCTTTCCCTGCGCCTACTGGGCGGCTAGAAAGCCCAACCTGCGAAGGGATAAAACGCCAGTATGCTGAAACTTGACGGGCTCACAAAAACCTATGCTGGCCAGAGGGGTGTGAGCTCTGTCAGCTTTGAGGTTGCGCCCGGCGAAGTGGTCGGGTTTGTCGGTCCTAATGGTGCAGGCAAGACGACGACCTTGCGGATGATCGCAGGCACGTTGGAGCCTGATCAGGGCGCAGTTCAAGTGCTTGGCCAAGATGTGTGGTCAAACCGAGAAGCTGCTCAAGCCCTGATGGGCTATCTGCCCGAACATGCGCCTTTGTATGAGGACATGACCCCGCGCACCTATCTGGATTTCTTATTGTCCGCGCGAGGGGTGACGCGCAAACAGCGCCCAGAGCTCGTGTCTCAAGCGGCCATGAGGACGCAGATTGCGGATGTGCTGGATCGTCGGATTGAGGGGCTATCGAAAGGCTATCGGCGGCGCGTCGCCTTGGCTGGCGCGCTTGCCAATGATCCGCCCGTCCTGATCTTGGATGAGCCGAGCGATGGCCTCGACCCCAATCAAAAGCGGGTAACGCGGGCCCTGATTCGCGAGCTTTCCCCCGGACGGATCATCCTGATCTCCACCCATCAGCTAGACGAAGTCGTCCATGTGTGCAGCCGACTGATCCTGATTGCGAATGGTCAGGCGCGCGCGGATCAAAGCCCTGCAGACTTTGCTGCCCAAGATCAGAACGGGCAAATCGATGAGGTCTTTTATCGCCTTACCGTGCGGCCCGACGGAGCGGCAACATGACGACGTTTTGGAACAGCTTTAGGGCTTTGTACGTGCGTGAACTTCGCCAAGATGCAGGCAATCCCTTGGCCTATGTCTTTGTGGCGAGCTTTGTCTCAGCCTCCATTTTATTGGCGTTTCAAGTCGGTGGATTGTTCGAAGCCGGTCGCGCCGAACTGGTGGCCTTCTTCCAATTCCTTCCTTGGCTGTTTGTTGTCTTAATGCCCGCCCTCAGTATGCGGGCGTGGAGTGATGAGGCACGGACCGGGACGCTGGAGACCCTACTGGCGCTGCCGGTGCCGACTGCTGCGCTGGTGCTGGCAAAATTCATGGCGGCTTGGACCTTGGCGTGCCTGATGTTGGGATTGACGACACCGCTGTGGCTAGGCGTTGCTTTGCTTGGCCCTGTCGATCATGGCGCGACGTTGACCGCCTATCTGGGCTCGTGTCTGTTGGCAGGAGCCTATCTGGCAATCGGTATGGCAGCTTCTGCGGCAAGTCGCAGTCAGGTCTTAAGCTTCGTGATTGCCCTAGGCGTCAGCTTTCTGGCCACAGCGGCAGGCCTGCCCTTGGTGAGCAGCACACTCGCTGCCTTTTTACCCCTACCACTGACGGAGACGCTCGCATCCTTGTCCATGTTAGATGCCTTTGCAGGTTTTGAGCGTGGCGTCATTGAAGCCCGCGCCATTGTGTATTTTCTGGCTGTTATGGCTTTGAGCCTAAGCTTAACCGGGCTTTGGGTCGACCACAAACGCGAGGGACTGCGATGAAGCGCCCTCTGTTCACGCGGCTTGTGGCAGCACTCCTGTTTGTCTTGTTCGTCTGCAGCCAGTTGATTAGTCAAAACTGGCTCGCCTCGGTGCGGCTCGATATGACGCAAGACCAGCTCTACACGCTCACTCCCGACACAAAAGCCGTCTTGCGCGACATGAAACAGCCCATCGAAGCACGGCTCTATCTCTCGCGCGAAGCCTTCAGGGAAGACCCTGTGATGCGTGGCTTTAGCCAGCGTGTAGCGGATCTGCTTTCCATCTATGCGGGCGAAGCTAACGGTCAGATCAAATTGACCCTTGTTGATCCCACCCCCTTTTCCGCCCAAGAGGATGAGGCTTTGAAGGCGGGCCTGACGCCCATCCCGAGGCCGCACCCAGACGATGCCGCTGCTTATCTTGGGCTGGTGTTAAAAAGCCCCTATGGGCGCGAGGCCGTGCTCCCTTTGTTAAACCCATCCGAGGAAGCCAGCCTCGAGTATCGCTTGACCCGTGCGGTGACGAAGCTGCAAGAGGCAGAGCCCATTCGCGTCGCGATGATTACAGGCCTGCCTTGGTTCATCACGACGGACCCAGAGCGCGGCGGTTTTCGGCCAGTGGCGGACCTTGCCACTCTATTGATGCAGGAGACCGAGTTCTCCCTCTTAAGCCCAGATTTTCAGGCTATTCCCACCGCCACCAATGTCGTGATTGTGGCCCAGCCAGAACCCCTTACCGACGCACAGCAATTTGTACTCGACCAATATGTCCTAAAGGGCGGCAAACTCCTGTTGTTGCTAGACCCTGCCTCAACGATTGCTCGCGATGGCGGTGGCGGCTTGCGGCAGGGCACGCAAGCTTTGGGGCGCTTGCCGCAGAATTGGGGCTTTAGTGTCCAAGGCGATGTGATCGCAGACCGCGCGTTTGCTCTGCCCGTACAGACCGGTCTTTCAGGGCGCGCCGCCATTGCCCCTCAGCCACTGATCTTTCAAGTGCCCGTCAGCGGCCTCAATCAGGACCAAGAAATCACGCGCAGCTTAAGCCAAGGCGTGCATGTGGCAACGCCGGGCGAAGTCGTGTCGCTGGGCCAGACAGGCACCAACTTCACCCCTCTCCTGACCACTTCGTCCGACACCATGCGCCTAGAAGCTATGCGCGCCTTATCGGGCCTAAGCCCACAGGACCTAGAGCTTGATTGGCAAAGCTCGGGTCAACGCCAAGTCTTGGCTGCCGAAGTGCGGGGTTCTTGGGGAACAGCGTTTCCAAGTGGCGATCCCGCCAAGTCCGGTGCAAGCGCGATCACGAAAAGCGAGAGCCCTGGCCAAATCCTTGTCTTTGGCGACGTCGATTTGCTAGCTGATAGCTTGTATTTTGATGGCAGTGGCGCTGTGGCCGACAATGGGCGCCTGATCCTCAATAGCGTTGATTATCTTTTCGGCCGATCCGCGCTTTTGGACCTTCGCGCTCGCACGCCACGTCCGCGCAATTTGGTCGTGGTTGAAAAGCTGCGGCAGGTGGCACAGACGCGGGTCCTTGAAGAAGAGCAAGCCTTAGAGAGCCGCCTAGAACTTGCCGAAACGCGTCTGAGAGAAATTGAGGCCAAAGACGCAGCGAAGGACCTCATCACCTCTGACGTGACAAGCACTGAACTCGCCCAAGTCCGCCATGAGGTGCGCGATACCCGCACCCGTTTGCGCGCTGTGCAGCAAGGCGTCCGTGAGGATGTTGCGCGCATCAAGACCCGTCTCATGGTGATCCCGGGCATCGTCATCCCGTTGCTAATCTTGCTGGCGGGCCTGTTGATACAAGTTTTCAGGCGTCGCCAACAGATGCGGCTTGCAGCATGACAAAGCCCAATTGGACCCCCGGCGATCTAAAGCGGCGCGATATTCTGATCCGCTTGGCCAGCGCCTGTGCGGCCGGATTGGGCCTGAGCTATGCGGCACAAGCCTTAAAGCGTGGCGGCGGGCCGGGAGAGCAAAAGTCAGGCACGGTGTTTCCGAACCTTGGCAAAGAAACTTCAAAAGTCGGTCGTATCAGCCTCATCAGTCGAAGCAGCCAGTTTGAATTGGTGAAGGCGGAAGCGGGCTGGGTCTTGCCACAGTCTGATTTTTACCCTGTGGCGGACACTACCTTAAGCGGCCTCATCAAGGCGCTGACAGACGCGCGCTATGTCCGCGCCCTACCGCCCCCGACCAAGCTCGACGCGCAAGTGAGGCAGATTGCGCCGCTTAAAGGCGGAGACGGCGTTTTGATAAGCTTGGAGACCAAGGATAAGGCCCATATCGCCACATTGACCCTAGCTCGACGCGGCGAGATGACACTGGCCCAGCTTCCCCGCGATGAAGCACTCTATGAAATCAGCACGGTCGATTGGCCGCCCTTGGACAGCCCAAAAGCTTGGTTGGACTTGCCGAGGTTCGATATTGCGCCCGAGCGCATTGCAACGGTCGAACTGATACGTCCTGACCAAGACCGTCTTGATATCGTGCGCAGGCCAGATGGTGGCTTCGCCCCGGTCGGCGGGAAGTCCAGCCCAACGATCACAGATATCGCCCTGATGCTTGGTCGCTTAGAGCCGCAGGCGGTGATAGCGGAAAACAAGCTTAGCGGCGCGCAAGCCTTTAGCCATAGCACAAGCCTGAAATCAGGCCTGATCATCACTTTAGACGGGTTTGAAAGCGCAGGCCGGGTCTGGGTCAAGGTCCGCATCGATGCCAGCAAGGCGGCAAGCCCTGAGGAAGGCGACCGATTGGTCAAGCAAACCAGCGGCTGGGCTTATGCAATCCTGCCCAATTTCGTGACTCTACTCATGACCCCAACTCCCTCGCTCGTGAACGCAGGGCCTTAGCCGTGCTGCGTCTGATGAAGGCCAAACGCTGGACCTGATGGCGTGTGCGTTCTAACTGAGAACCTATGATTTCTGGCTTCGCAAACCCGCAACGCTTTTTGGGCCTCAGCAACTGGCTGTTGCCGATTATAGTTGTGCTGGCGGTGATTGTTTCGGGCATCGGCGTGATTTGGTCGATGGTCTATGCGCCGGCTGACTATCAGCAAGGCGAGACGGCGCGGATCATGTTTATCCACGTGCCATCGGCTTGGATTGCGGTTGGTGCCTATACGGGCATGGCGATTGGCAGCGTTTCGTTTCTGGTTTGGGGTCATGCTTTGGGCGATATTGCCGCCAAAGTGATGGCACCGATTGGCGCCGCTTTCACCGCCCTGTGCTTGGCCACAGGTTCCATCTGGGGCCGCCCGACTTGGGGAACCTGGTGGGAATGGGATGGCCGATTGACCTCTGTTTTGGTGCTCTTCTTTCTCTATCTGGGCTATATGGCGCTACGCAGCGCCTTGGATGAAACCAGCAAAGCGTCAAAAGCGGCTGCCATCCTGTGCTTGGTCGGCACTATTAACATCCCCATCATCCGGTTCTCAGTCGAGTGGTGGAACACCTTGCACCAAAGAGCCTCCATCGTTCGCACTGGGGGGCCGAGCCTTGACCCCAGCTTGTTGCACCCCCTTCTTGTGATGGGCGTCGCCTATTTGTTGATCTTCGCCGCTTTAACCTTGGCCGCGATGCGGGCTGAAATCTGGAAACGCTCTGCAGATGCGATTCAGGCGAGGCTCCAAGCATGAGGCCGCAGTTTGCCTCTGTGTCAGAGTTCTTTGCCATGGGCGGCTATGCCGGCTTTGTGTTTGGGGCTTGGGGGTTGAGCTTGGCTGTAATCGCGGGACTTATTGTTCGTGCTATTCTGGCAGGCCAACATCAGAAAGCCCGCCTCGAAGCCCTGCGCCAAGAAAAGGACGCGAGCCCAAACCTATGAGCGCAGAGCCCAAAGCCAATCGCCTGATGGCGTTTCTGCCACTCGCTTTGTTTCTGGCCTTAGCCGGGCTCTTTGTTTGGGCCATGTTTGGCCAAAGGGTTGACCGCCATGCCAGCGCCCTGATCGGCAAGCCAGTACCCCCTATCCTGTTGCCCGACATGGCCGGCAAAACCCTCGACCTCGCGAGTTACAAGGGGCGCGCAGTCATTTTGAATGTGTATGCTTCGTGGTGCGCGCCGTGTCGGGTTGAGCATCCGATGCTGCTACAATTGGCCAAGGATAAGCGCTTCGTCGTGGTTGGCCTAGCTTACCGCGACGACCCCAGCAAAACGCAAGCCTATCTCGAAGAGTTGGGCGACCCTTACGCCCAGACCGGCATTGATCGGCAGGGGGCTGCTGGGGTGCAATTGGGCTTAGGCGGTGTGCCTGAGACCTATGTCATCAGCGCCAAAGGTATTGTCTTGACCCGGCATCAGGGCGAAATTACCCCGAAGATTGCAGGCGAATTGGCGCAATTGGCGGCCCGTAATTCAACTCCCTAGATCGCTGTGAGTAGGTTCTCCCTGATAATTTGTTAGCCAATCATTAACGCGACGCAGATTAGCCCTAATGTCATGAAAGTTGATCCGCCTCTTTTTCCACAATCTTTTGGCCAAACCTCTGCCCCTGCGCGCCCTTCGGCGGACGCCACCGAGGCGCGCAAGGCCTTTGCTGCCCTGGTGAGTGCCGCCAATCAACGCTCAAGTCTGCCAAGGGCCCCGTCTGCCGAAACCCCGCCAGCGCGGCCCAATTTTGCTGCCAATTCAGTACCTTCAGCGAAAGCAGAAGAGCCAGCCAGCCATACTGGCTTGGCAAGACCTGGACGCGTGATCGACATCCGCGTGTAAGCGTAAAAATCGACTAAAATCCGAGTCAAATCGGAGTCAAATAAGCCTCAAATCAAGCGCTAACTTAGCTTAATTTCTCCCGATTCTGCGGACAATTTATTGGTAACCAATGGGTAAAGTCGCCCTCGGTTACAATAACCAAGCGCCTGAATGGCGTTCCACCGCTTGATGAAGGATCATACAATGATTAGCATCAACACCAGCTTGGGGACCTTACTAGCCTTACAGCTGCAGGTCGCAGCCCGTAGTGACCCGGACCAGAAAAATCTGGACGAGATACGCGCTCACGACGATTTGTCAGACAGGGGTCAATTGGCCGTTGATCTTGATCTGACGATACGTAGAAATCTGGCTGACAAACTGCCCAAGGCGCACCACATGGACTTCCTCTCCCAGTTGGACGCGATCTTAACAGCCAATTCAGCGCAGGAAACCACAAGTGACCTATCGACCGATGCAGCTCGCCTACAAGCGCTGCAGATCCGTCAACAATTGGAGTCACAGCCGTACGGGAATCCAATGAGCGCGCAGGGGCAATCCTCGACACCGGCATTGCGGCGGCGGAAAGCATCATGGAGTTGCTTAATGAAATGAAGGGCAAAGCGCTCGCTGCGACCCAGCCGGGCTTATCTGCCGGATCACTACTCGCCTTGGCAGGCGACTTTGCGCAATTGCGCGATCAAATCACCAACGTGGTTGCAAACGCCTCATTCGACGGCGCAAACATGGTCGGTGCGTTGCCGGCATCTGCTGTCTCATTGGGCGATGCCGCTGGCGGCAACAATATCACCGTAACTGGGGCGAACCTGTCTCTGGGAGGCACAGTCGTGACTGTCTTAGGAACGTCTGCCCTAACCACGGACATAACCGCCGCCGCCGCGCTAGGCTTGGTCAACGCCTCGATCACCAACCTTGGCACGCAAATGGCAACTTGGGGTGCCGGGGCTAAGCGCTTGGAGGTTCATCGCGAGTTTGTTTCTAAGCTTTCAGATGCCCTCAACACGGGGATCGGGGTCATTACCGATGCCGACCTGAGCAAGGAAAGCGCCAAACTTCAGTCTTTGCAAGTCAAGCAACAATTGGGCATTCAGGCGCTCTCGATTGCCAATAGTTCCGCCCAATCCGCGCTTTCACTCTTCCGCTAAGAGAAGAGACTTAAGAAGAGACCCATTCAAAAAACTTGGCCCGGACGGTACCGCCCGGGCCAATTTCTTATTGGTTTTTTGCGACGCGTTAGCGAATGCCGGGCACGTGCAAAGCTGCCTCTGCTTCTGCTTTTGCCTTCATAGCACCGCCTGCGTGGCGGCCCAGCTCAAGGCGCGCAATTGTGCGGTTATGCACTTCATCCGGGCCGTCTGCCAAACGCAGCGTACGCTGATGGGCATAGGCCGAAGCCAAGCCAAAGTCTTGGCTGACACCGCCGCCGCCATGGGCTTGGATCGCATCATCAATGATTTGCAGGGCCATGTTCGGCGCTTGCACCTTAATCATCGCGATCTCAGCACGTGCAACCTTATTGCCAACTGTATCCATCATATAGGCTGCCTTAAGGCAGAGCAGACGGGTCATTTCGATATCGATGCGGGCGCGCGCGATACGTTGCTCCCAGATCGAATGCTCAGCGACTGTCTTGCCGAAAGCGACGCGCGTGGTGAGGCGCTGACACATCTTTTCCAGCGCCATTTCAGCGACGCCAATGGTGCGCATGCAATGGTGGATCCGGCCTGGGCCCAAGCGGCCTTGGGCGATCTCAAAGCCTGCGCCTTCGCGCAAGACCAGGTTTTCAGCCGGCACGCGCACATTTTCCATCTTCACTTCAAAGTGGCCATGTGGCGCATCGTCATAGCCAAACACATGCAGCGGACGAACCAAGGTCACGCCTTTTGCATCCAAAGGCATCAGGATTTGGCTCTGCTGGGTGTAGGACTTGGCGCTAGGATCGGTCTTGCCCATCACGATGGCGACTTTGCAGCGTGGGTCACCCACGCCAGAGCTCCACCACTTCGTGCCATTGATGACATATTCATCGCCATCGCGCACGATGGAGGTCTGGATGTTGGTCGCGTCGGACGAAGCAACGGCAGGCTCGGTCATCAAGAAGGCCGAACGGATTTGCCCGTTCATCAAAGGCCGCAGCCACTTTTCCTTTTGCTCTAACGTGCCATAGCGCATCAGCACTTCCATATTGCCGGTGTCAGGTGCCGAGCAATTGAACACTTCAGACGCAAAACCGACGCGGCCCAAAATTTCAGCGATGGCCGAATAGGTGACGTTTGACAGACCTGGGCCTTCAAATTCAAATGTATCGTCGACATGGGCTGCGCCATGGCTTGGCGGCATAAACATGTTCCAAAGACCAGCGGCCTTTGCTTTGACTTTGAGGTCTTCGACGACTTGGATGACCTTCCAACGCTCGCCCTCAGCATCTTGTTGCTGATAAACCGGAATGGCAGGAATGATATGTTCCTCCATAAAGGCTTCAACGCGGTCGATCCAATGCTTGGTTACGTCTGAATGTTCGAAAATCATGTCGTGCTCCCTGT
>Ga0247831_1001254_pt1 | contig 49711 bp, 45 predicted proteins | sample LaCruzMarch2015__9_FD_192406 | JGI IMG/M metagenome (GOLD analysis project Ga0247831, IMG submission 192406) | Freshwater microbial communities from meromictic Lake La Cruz, Castile-La Mancha, Spain - LaCruzMarch2015_1m | ecosystem: Environmental > Aquatic > Freshwater > Lake | place: Spain...
GCGTCGCGTCGTCCAGTTCAATCGCCGTCGCCTTTCGCATCGCTGCCTCCAAAATGTCCCAGATTCTTCTTGGAGGTGGCAGGTGGAAAATAGTTCTTTTAATTCAGAAGCACTACACTAGCCAGATGCGGTCTGTCATGGTCTTGTCTCCGGTGTTGTCATGGGCATGAAAAGCCGGCCCGGGCGCCACTTATTCGATGGCTTTGCCCATGTCCTCGACGACCTTCTTGGCGTCGCCAAAGACCATCATGGTCTTGTCCATGTAGAACAGCTCGTTGTCCAGGCCGGCATACCCGGCCGCCATCGAGCGCTTGTTGACGATGACGGTCTTGGCCTTGTAGGCTTCCAGGATGGGCATGCCGTAGATCGGGCTGCCCTTCACATGGGCGGCAGGGTTGACCACGTCGTTGGCCCCCAGGATGATCGCCACGTCGGCCTGGCCGAATTCGCCGTTGATGTCTTCCATCTCGAAGACCTGGTCGTAGGGGACCTCGGCCTCGGCCAGCAGCACGTTCATGTGGCCCGGCATGCGCCCGGCCACCGGGTGGATGGCGTACTTGACGGTGATGCCCTTTTCGGTGAGCTTGGCGGCCAGCTCCTTGACGGCATGCTGGGCGCGCGCGACGGCCAGGCCGTAGCCGGGAACGATGACCACGGTCTCGGCATTGCTCAGCACGAAGGCCGCATCGTCCGCGCTGCCGCTCTTCACGTTGCGCTGCACCGCTGCGCCGGCAGCGGTGGCCGCCTCGCCGCCGAAGCCACCCAGGATGACGTTGAAGAACGAGCGGTTCATGGCCTTGCACATGATGTAGCTCAGGATCGCACCCGAGGAGCCCACGAGGCTGCCGGCGATGATCAGCATGGAGTTGTTCAGGCTGAAGCCGATGCCCGCCGCCGCCCAGCCGGAATAGCTGTTGAGCATGGACACCACCACCGGCATGTCCGCGCCGCCGATCGGGATGATGATCAATACACCGATGACGAAGGCCAGCGCCAGCAGCAGCCAGAAGTTGAACTGCGCTTCGCTCAGGGTGTAGGCGATGATGAAGAACAGGGTCGCCAGGCCGAGCACCAGATTGAGCTTGTGCTGGCCGGCGAACTGCACCGGCGCGCCCTGGAACAGGCGGAACTTGTACTTGCCCGAGAGCTTGCCGAAGGCGATGACCGAGCCGCTGAACGTGATGGCACCGATGGCAGCGCCCAGTGCGAGCTCGAGCCGGTTGCCGTAGGGAATGGCGCCCCCCTTGGCCGCGATGCCGAAGGCCCAGGGCTCCACCGCTGCGGCCACCGCGATGAACACCGCCGCCAGGCCGATCATGCTGTGCATGAAGGCGACCAGCTCGGGCATCTTGGTCATCTCGACGCGCTTGGCCATGATGGCGCCGGCCGTGCCGCCAACCAGCACGCCCAGCACCACCCATCCCAGGCCCTCCATCGGGTTCTTGGCGAGGGCGCTGGCCTGTGTCCAGATCAGGCCGACCGTGGTGATCGCCGCGATGGCCATGCCCAGCATGCCGAAGACATTGCCCCGGATGGAGGTGGTCGGGTGCGACAGGCCCTTGAGCGCCTGGATGAAACACACCGAGGCGATCAGGTACAGGATGGTGACGAGATTCATGCTCATTTCGCGTCACCTCCGTGGGCAGGGGCTGCCTTCTTGTCCTTCTTCTTGAACATCTCCAGCATGCGCCGGGTCACCAGGAAGCCGCCGAACACGTTGACCGCTGCCAGTGCCACCGCGAGCACCCCCATGGTCTTGCCCAGGGGCGTCTCGGTCAGGGCGGCCGCCAGCATGGCGCCCACGATGACGATGGCCGAGATGGCGTTGGTGACCGCCATCAGCGGTGTGTGCAGTGCGGGTGTGACGGTCCAGACCACGTGGTAACCGACGTAGATGGCCAGCACGAAGATGATCAGGTTGGTGATGGTGGGTGATACAAGATCCATGGGGTTCTCCGGAAACGGTGCACGGGGTTCTGGCGCGGGCGGCCGCCTGCGCACAGGAAGTTATTTGCGCTTGACCTCGCCGCCCTGGGTGACCAGGCAGGCGGCCACGATGTCGTCGTTCATGTCCACGTTCAGCGTGCCCTCCTTGGTCAGGATGAGCTTGAGGAAGTCGAGCACGTTGCGCGCATACAGCGAAGACGCGTCCGCCGCCACCAGCGCCGGCAGGTTGGTTTCGCCGACGATGGTCACGCCGTGCTTGACGACGGTCTTGTCGGCTTCGGACAAGGGGCAGTTGCCGCCGCCGTTGGGGCCTTTGCCGGCCGCGATGTCGATGATCACCGAGCCCGGCTTCATGCTGGCGACCATCTCCTCGGTGATCAGGGTGGGCGCGGCACGGCCGGGAATCAGCGCGGTGGAGATCACCACGTCGGCCTGCGCAACGCGTTTCGCCACCTCGACCTTCTGCCGCTCCAGCCAGCTGGCGGGCATCGGCTTGGCGTAACCGCCCACGCCGACTGCGGCCTCCTTTTCCTCGTCGGTGTCGTAGGAAACGTCGATGAACTTGCCGCCCAGCGACTCGACCTGCTCCTTGACGCTGGGCCGCACATCGGAGGCCTCGATCACGGCGCCCAGACGCTTGGCGGTGGCGATGGCCTGCAAGCCCGCGACACCGACACCCAGGATCACGACGCGCGCAGCCTTGACGGTGCCGGCAGCGGTCATCAGCATGGGAAAGAAGCGCTGGTACCTGTCGGCGGCGATCATGACGGCCTTGTAGCCGGCGATGTTGGCCTGCGAGGACAACACGTCCATGCTCTGGGCGCGGGTGGTGCGGGGGGCGGCTTCCAGGGCGAAGCTGGTGAGCCCGGCTGCGGCGAGCCGCTGCAGCCCGGATGCATCGAAGGGGTTGAGCATGCCCACCAGCGCGGTGCCGGGCTTCATCATGGCGGCTTCCGCATCGCAGGGGCTGCGCACCTTGAGCACCAGGTCACAACCCAGCGCTCCGGCCGCGTCGGTGATGTCTGCGCCGGCGGCGACGAACGCTGGGTCCGTGACGCTGGCAGCAAGCCCCGCGCCCGACTGGATGCGCAGTGTGTGACCCTGGGTCTTGAGCTTCTTGGCCGTTTCTGGCGTGATGGCGACACGGGTCTCGCCGGTGGTGGTCTCGGTCGGAATACCGATGAGCATGACTGCTCCTGTTCTTTGTAAGGGAGTGAAACTGGCACGAAGCTTACATTAATTTGGAAGCCGCTCCGGGCGCCGGCCGTCGCGCGGCCGGCCCGTCGGCCCGCGCTTCGGGGCCAGGGCGTCCGGGGATAATTCCGCATGACCCAGCGCTGGAAACCCCATGTCACCGTCGCCGCCGTCGTCGAACGCGAGGGGCGTTTTCTGCTGGTCGAGGAACAGACGTCCGACGGCCTGCGCCTGAACAATCCGGCCGGCCACCTGGACCCTGGCGAGTCCCTCGTGCAGGCATGCAGCCGGGAAACGCTGGAAGAAACCGCCCATGCATTCCGACCGACAGGCCTGGTGGGTGTCTACCTGACCCGTGTGACGAAACCGGCGCGTGATGGGCTGCCGGGGCAGGTGGTCACCTACCTGCGGTTTGCGTTCTGCGGCGAGCTTGGCGCGTTCTTTGCCGACCGGCGGCTCGACCACGGGATCGTCCGAACGCTGTGGATGAGCCCCCAGGAGATCCGCGCCAGCGCGCAACGCCACCGCAGCCCGGCGTTGCTGCAGTGCGTGCAGGACCATCTGGCGGGCGTGCGCTACCCGCTGGAGATGCTGCACACGGACATGGCGGACGGGCGCTCACGCGGATAATCCGGCACCTATGGCACGTGAACGGGTTGTGGTGGGTCTGAGTGGTGGCGTCGACTCCGCGGTCACGGCCTATCTGTTGCGCGAGCAGGGTTTCGAGGTCATCGGCATCTTCATGAAGAACTGGGAGGATGACGACAACTCCGAGTATTGTTCGTCCAATGTCGACTTCGTCGATGCGGCGGCAGTGGCCGATGTGCTGGGCATCGAGATAGAGCATGTCAATTTTGCTGCCGAATACAAGGACCGGGTCTTCGCGGAGTTCCTGCGCGAATACCAGGCTGGCCGCACGCCCAACCCGGACATCCTGTGCAATGCCGAGATCAAGTTCAAGGCCTTCCTGGACCACGCCATGCGTCTGGGCGCGCGTCGCATTGCCACCGGCCACTATGCCCGGGTCCGGCTGAACCCGGCGACGGGTCTGCATGAACTGCTCAAGGGGCTGGACCCGTCCAAGGACCAGAGCTATTTCCTGCACCGGCTCAACCAGGCGCAGTTGTCCCGCACGCTGTTTCCGGTGGGCGAACTGCACAAGACCGAGGTGCGCCGTATTGCGGCCGGGATCGGGCTGCCGAACGCCCGCAAGAAGGACTCCACAGGCATCTGCTTCATTGGCGAGCGGCCGTTCCGGGAGTTCCTGAACCGCTACATCGCGGGAGCGCCCGGGCCGATCAAGGACCCGACGGGCCGCACCATCGGCGAACATGGGGGCCTGAGCTTCTACACCATCGGGCAGCGGCAGGGCCTGGGAATCGGGGGTGTCCGCGCCAGGGGGGCCCAGCGCGGAGGCGGTGACCATGCGCCCTGGTTCGTCGCCCGCAAGGACATGGACAAGAACATCCTGTGGGTGGTCCAGGGCCACGACCATGCCTGGCTGCAATATGCCGCGCTCGAGGCGGAGGACGCCAGCTGGGTGGCCGGGGTTGCACCCGCGCCCGGGCTGCTCGCCGCCAAGACGCGTTACCGCCAGAGCGATGCGCCCTGCACGCTGGAAGCGGGTGACATGCCGGCGGGTTTCCGGCTCGCATTTGCGCAGGCCCAGTGGGCTGTCACGCCCGGGCAATCCGCCGTGCTGTATGACGGCGAGGTGTGTCTGGGCGGGGGGGTGATACGGGCCGCGAGTCAGAACGGAATGTCGTCGTCCATGTCGTCGAAGCCGCTCGACGCCCGTGAGGGTGCGGGAGCCGGCGCGCGCGGGGCCGCAGCCGCAGGTGCCTGACGCTGCGGCGGGGCGCTCGGGCGCGCATAAACACCGCCGTCGTCGCCGCCCGGTCCGCCCATGCCTTCACGGCTGCCGAGCAGCTGCATCTCGGTGGCGATGATGTCGCAGGTGTTCTGCTCGACGCCGTCCTTGTTTGTGAACTTGCCGTACTTCAGACGCCCTTCGACGTAGATCGGGCGCCCCTTCTTGACGTACTCGCCGGCGATCTCGGCCAGGCGGTCGTAGAAGGTGATGCGGTGCCACTGGGTGTCCTCGATGGTCTCGCCGGTGTTCTTGTCCTTGCGCCGGCTGGACGTGGCCAGGGTGACGTTGGCAACGGCCTGGCCCGAGGGCAGGTACCGGACTTCCGGATCCCGGCCGCAGTTTCCGACCAGAATCACCTTGTTTACAGACGCCATGATGTGCTCCAAAGAATGCGGGGATTATCCATGCGCAGCGTACTGCAGACCAGCCCGTGCAGACCAGCCCGCGACGCATCGGGCAGGGCCGCCGCTTGTCCGCCTTTAGCGGGATACCTGCATCGGCAGTGCGACGAGCAGGGCCATGGCCAGGGCTGCGCCACACGCGGCAAACAGGCCCACGGGCCCCCAGGCCTTGATCAGCATGCCGCCGACGGCGCCGCCGGCAAAGAAACCGAACGACATCAGCGTGTTGTAGAAGCCCAGCGCCGCGCCCCGCGCATTGGGCGGGGCCGAGCGGGAGGCGATGCTGGGCTGGCTGGCCTCGAGAATGTTGGAGCCGCAGAAGAACAGGAACAGCAACACGGCCAGCCAGGCCAGGCTGGGCGTGGTGGCCGCCACCAGCGAGAGCCCGCCCTGCACCAGCGCCAGCAGGCCCAGGGCGGCCAGGAACACCGGTCGCAGGTGGCCACGGCGCTCCAGCGGGAACAGCACCGTGCCCATCACCAGGAAAGACCCCGTGATGGCGGGCAGGTAGACCCACCAATGGTGGTCCTTGGGCAGCCCGGCCTGGACCAGCAGGCCCGGTACCGCCACCCACATGGCCACCAGCACGGCATGCAGGACGAAGACGGTGAAGTTCAGCCGCAGGGTGGGCCCATGGCGCATCACGTCGCGCAGGCGGCCGGGTTCCTGGTCCGCATGCCGAGCGGGTTCGGGTGGCACGATCCACAGCACCACGGCGGCCCCGCCCAGCGCCAGTGCGGCTGTCACGGCAAAGATGCCTGCCAGTCCGATGTGCGACGCCAGCACAGGCCCGGCGACCAGGGACAGCGCGAATACCAGTCCGATGCTGGCGCCGACCAGCGCCATCGCCTTGGTGCGCACCTCGTTGCGTGTCAGGTCGGCGAGCAGTGCGGTGACGGCGGCCGACACGGCGCCCGCGCCCTGCAGGGAGCGTCCGATGACCAGTTCGGTGAGGGTGCCGGCAAAAAAGGCCAGCAGGCTGCCGGCAGCGAACAGCAGCAGGCCGAAAACAATGACCGGCTTGCGTCCCAGGCGATCGGACGCCATGCCGAACGGCAGCTGCAGCACGCCCTGCGTCAGGCCATAGATGCCCATTGCCAGGCCGATCAGGGCCGGGTCGTCGCCGCCAGGGTAGTGCCGCGCCTCGAGGGCGAACACCGGCAACACCAGGAACAGCCCCAGCATGCGCAGCCCGTAGATGGAGGCCAGGGACACGCTGGCGCGGCGCTCGAGCGCAGTCATCATGCCGGGTGCGGAGGCCGTCGTCGGGGGGGCGGAGGGGGTCGGTGAAGGAATGTCAGGCATGGGCCCTCGGGGTCGATGGGGAGAGGGCGGTCATGTCAGGATTGTCCATGAACACCCGCCATGTTTTTGTCGGCGGCTTGTTCGATGGCGGTAAACCGATCGGGTTCCTGGCCCGTTGTGGGGGAGACTGCGGGGAGCGCGCCGATGGGCGGCCATGCTGTTGCAAGTCCGCAGGATACTGCAGGGTTATGATCAAGACCATGCAGTCGCCTTGCGGCATCATCCGATAGACTTTCATTTTCAAACAGGAGCAGAACATGCAAACCACCACCCGCAGAACATTCATGATGCAAGTCGCCGTCGGCGGCTCGGTCCTGACAGGCGCCAGCGCCGCCCTGGCCCAGACCCCCCCGCTTGTCAACGAAAAGGACGCACAGCCGGCCGCACTGGGCTACGCAGCTGACACCACCAAGGTCGACAAGAAGAAATTCGCCAAGCACACTGCCGACCAGAAGTGCAGCAATTGCCAGTTGTACACCGGCAAGCCCAAGGATGCCAGCGGCCCGTGCTCGCTGTTTGCCGGCAAGCACGTCACCGCCAACGGTTGGTGCAGCGCCTGGGTCAAGAAAGCTGGTTGATCGCATGCCGCTGGTGGCCTGTGCGCCACCAGCAGCGTCGCAGGCCCGGGGTGTGCAACACGCCTGCGCCGGCCAGCAGGGCGGCAACCGGCATCCAGGCCGACGCCACCGTGTTCATGCGCAAGGCGAGCATCAACAGCAGCCCGGACAACAAGGCTGGCAGCAAGTGCCTGCCCCTCACACCTTCGCCTGCGCGACGGTGGTAGAACCACAATGCCACTGATCCGAGGGCGGTGATTACGATCGCGATGTCCGCGCTCGTGGTGTCCCGCAAGTACATCGCATCCATTCAGAATGGCCGGTTCAGCTGGACGGTTCCCCAGTTCAGGGCCCCAGCCACGGTGATCCACGCCAGGTAGGGCACCAGCAACCATGCGGCTGTGCGGGAGTAGCGGCCCAGCACCACGATCAGCAGCAGAACCGACAGCCAGAGCAGGCCGACTTCGATCAGCGCCCAGTCGGGTCTGCGAAGCCGGAAGTACAAAAGGCTCCACAACAGGTTCAGGAAACCGTTGAGCGCAAACAGCGCCAGCATCCACCCGCGGCTGACCTGGTCGGGGGCTTTTCGCCAGGCCGACACGCCGGCTGCGGCCGCCAGCGCGAAGATCGTGGTCCACGCCGGACCGAACAACCAGTCAGGTGGTTTCCAGGCCGGTTGGGCCAGCTGTTGGTACCAGTCGCCAAGATCCGTCGTCAGTGCGCCGAGGCCGGCCACAACCAGCGCCGCAGTGGCGGCCACCAGGATGGGTTGCAGACGGCGCAGTGCGGTCATTGCGGTTCACCCCGGGACCCGCGCACGGTGCGCCGGGGTGCTCCGCTGCGGCTCGCCGCCGTGCCGGCTCACACCCTGGCCAGACCCAGAAGGTGGGCCATGTCCTTGAAGAAGATCCGCACGTGCGCCATCGGCTTCTTGCGCGCAAGTTCCTTGTTCATGTACGACTCGAAGGTGAGTTGCTGTACATCCTTGTCCTCGCAGATCTTGACGAAGCTCTCCCGCCGGCGGTCATTCGAGTACCAGAACCACTGCATGATGCCCAGCACCCAGAATACCGTGCCGTGGGCTTTCATGAAGCGCTTGCGCGCCAGCTTGAGTGCGCTGGCTTCGCCGGTGCGCAGATACAGGTGGGCGGCCTCGCCAGCCAGTCGGCCACCCGCCATCGCGTAGTAGATCCCCTCGCCGGAGGCCGGCGCCACGACGCCGGCGGCATCTCCTGCCAGAACGACGTCGCGCCCGTTGTCCCAGCGGGGCAGGGGTTTCATCGGGATCGGCGCTCCCTCGCGACGCAGGGTTTCGGTGTTGGCCAGACCGGTGGCCTGACGCAGCTGGCCCACCGCGCTGCGCAGCGAGAAACCCTTGTCGGCGCTGCCGGTGCCGATGCTCATGGTGTCGCCATGGGGAAACACCCAGCCATAGAAGTCCGGCGAGAGCGTTCCCTGGTAGAACACATCGCACCGCGAGCCGTCGTAACCCGCAGGCTTGTGGGCGGGCGCGCGCACGATCTCATGGTAGGCAAAGACATACTTGGTGCGGCTGGCGCCTGGGACCGTCTGGCGTGCCACTTCAGAGCGCGCGCCGTCGGCGCCGATCACCACCCTGGCCCGCACGCTGGCCGGTGCCGAGTCGTTCTTGCCACTCTGGGCGCGGGCCTGGTAGTGCACGACGCTGATTCCGTCGGCATCCCGGGTCATGTGGTCAAAGGTGCCCACGCGTCGCACGGCGCCCGCCGATGCGGCCCGATTGCGCAGCCATTCGTCGAACTCGTCCCGGTTGACCATGCCCACGAAGCCGTTCTCGATCGGGATGTCCACCTTCTTGTCGGTGGGCGACACCATGCGCGCCGAGGTCGCGCGGGCCACCAGCAGCGCATCGGGAATATGGAAATCCTTGATCAGCCGCGGGGGGATCGCCCCGCCGCACGGCTTGATGCGCCCCGCCCGGTCGAGCAGCAGGACCGAATGGCCCTGGCGCGCAAGATCTTCCGCAGCGGTAGCGCCTGCGGGTCCTCCGCCAATCACGACGGCATCGAAGGTTTCGTTTGGGTTCATGTCATTCCTCGTTGTAGTGGTTCCCGAACACCCGGGACCGGCATGCTGTTGCCCGCCACGGAGGAGATTGCCGGGCGTTGCGCCCCGATCCTGGACGCCAGCAGGGCGGCCACGCAGAACATCAGCGCCTCCAGGGCGAAGACCGCCGCGTAGGCCGCGCCGGTGGAGCCGATCAGCATGCGGGAGAGATCGCTGGCGGCGGTGCCGACCAGCCCACCGATGCCGAACGCCAGCGCCTGGGCCGCGCCCCACAGGCCCATGCGGACGCCTTCCCGGCCGGCTTCGCCCTCCGTGGCCAGGCGCATCATCGAGCCGATGGCGGCGATGGAAAACGCGCCGTTGGTGACGCCTAGCAGGAACACATTGGCCTTGAGGGGCCAGGCGGGGCCGATCAGGCCGGCCACGACCAACCCGGCGAGTGCCAGTCCGGATGCAAGGCAGCCACCGATCGTCCAGCTGCGCAGCGACAGTTGCAGGACGTTCCAGCGCCGGGCCAGCCGGCTCCCGGAGAAAGCCACCAGCAGCATGCCCAGCAGCACCCCCCCGTGCTGAACGCCGGAGAGCTGGGTGGATTCGCCGGGCGTGAATCCGAACACAGAGCCCGCAAATGGCTCCAGGATCAGGTCCTGCGCACTGTAGGCCAGCATGGACACAAAGACGAAGACCGTGAAGTGCCGCGCCGCCGGTTCGGCCCAGACATGCGCGAGCGCTTCGCGAAAACCCAGGACGCGGTTGTCGGCGCTGCCGGCCTTTGCCGGTGAGGCGGTCGGCAACTCCCGATGGCCCTCCAGCCGGAACAGGGCCAGCACGGTCAGCACCAGTGCCAGCGCCGAGACGGCACCGGACACCATGATCAGCCGCTCGGGTGAATACGGGTCCAGCAGCTTGCCGGCGATCCCGGCGGTGACCGCGAAACCGAGGATCATCATCATCCACACCGTCGTTGCGGCCCCTGCGCGCTGTTGCGCCGCCACGCGCTTGGCCAGCAGCACGAGCAGCGAGGTCCCACTGGCGCCCACGCCCAGACCCACCATCACGAAGGCGATGACCGCAGTCGCAATGCCCGCCACCGGGTGGGTCGCCATCCAGGCAGTAGCGATGGCGCCCAGCAGTCCGCCAAGCCCCAGGACCGCCATGCCGCCGATGATCCAGGGGGTGCTGCGGCCACCGACATCGGAGCCATGGCCCATGCGGGGGCGCGAGATCTGCACCGCGTAGTGCAGACCCACCAGGATTCCGGGCAGCAGGGCGGGCAGCGCCAACTCCACCACCATGACACGGTTCAGCGTCGAGGTGGTGAGCACGACGATCGCCCCGAGAGCGGACTGCACCAGACCGAGCCGGAAGATCGCCAGCCATCCGAAATGGTTCATGCGCCTGCTCCCGTGCCGACACGCAGGGCGAATGCGCTCACCATCATGCCGGCGACGAACAGCGGAACGCCGAACCCGCTGTACAGCAGCGCCCGCTCGGTGACCCGTTGCAGAAAATGGCGCATCAGCACCAACTGCAGCGCCAGCAGCACGAGAACGGCCAGTGCATGCACCGGGTGACCCCAGTGAAGCAGCAGCAGGATCACCAGCGCCTGTGGCACCGCCATGCTCCAGCAGGCAAGACGCCCGGCGGCCTGCACGCCCATCTGGACCGGCAGCGAGCGCACGCCCATCTGGCGATCGCCTTCGACGGACTTGAAGTCGTTGAGCGTCATGATGCCGTGGGCGCCAGCGCTGTACAAGCCTGCCAGCAGGAGGCTGGGCGGTGCCGGCATCACCCCGCCGGCCATCACGGCCGCCCCGGTGACCCAGGCCAGCCCCTCATAACTCAGGCCGCAGGCGGCATTGCCCCACCAGCCGTTTTGCTTCAGGCGGATGGGCGGGGCGCTGTAGGCCCATGCCAGCAGCAGCGCGAGGACCGCCGCCGCGAAGCCCCAGGCCCCGAGCGTGCTGGCCAGCAGCATGGAGGCGCAGGTCCAGGCGACGGCGATGTACAGGCCCCAGCGCCCCGGCATGCGGCCCGAGGGGATCGGCCGCTGCGGCTCGTTGATCGCGTCCACATGGCGGTCAAACCAGTCGTTCACCGCCTGGCTGGTGGCGCAGACGAACGGGCCTGCCAGCGCGATGCCGCACAGGATCAGCTGCCAGTGCCCTTCCAGGGGAACGCCGGACGCAACCACACCGCAGGCGAACGCCCACATGGGGGGGAACCAGGTGATCGGCTTGAATAGCTCCAAGATGGCCGACGGGGTGGGGAGTTGCATCCGGAATATTGTGCCGGTTGATGCCAAAAAGTGTCAATTAGAATTTACATTAGAAATGTCAACCTTTTTGTGACAGAGCGGCCTAGAATCGCCCGATGATCAAGAGACTGCCGTTCGCAGGGCCGCGATTTTGCGCCTTGGAGAGGTGCGTGCGGTGACGACGCGTACCGACGTGCCCCTGGACCTGAGCGTGCTGTCACGCTGGGCCCCTGAACTGGCGCAGACCTTCGTGTCCCTGTCGAGCGACATCGCGATGGTCATGGACGGCGGCGGAGTGATCCAGAACGTGGCTCAGGGGAGTGGTGAGCCGCTGGCGGCTTCGGCGCATGAATGGGTCGGCCGCTCCTGGGTCGACACCGTCACCGGTGAAACCCGCAGCAAGGTCGAGCAGCTGCTCAAGGAAGTCGGCGACACCGGCATCGCCCGCAAGCGTGAAATCAACCACCCTTCCGGCGCCGGGACCAGCATTGCAGTGGCCTACACGGCAGTGCGCCTGGGCGCCCAGGGCCCGGTTCTCGTGGTGGGCCGGGACATGCGCTCGATCACCGCAATCCAGAAGCGGTTCCTTGATGCCCAGCAGGAAATGGAGCGCGGGTACTGGCGTGCGCGACAGGCCGAAGCCCGTTACCGCTTGTTGTTCCAGGTGGCCACCGACGCCGTGATGGTGGTCGATGCGCACAGCCTGCAGATCCTGGAGGCCAACCAGGCGACATCCGATCTGCTCGAACTCGGCCTGGACCAGCTGGTCGGGCGGCAGGCCACTTTTGGATTCGAGAGCCATTCCCGCAGCGCCGTCACCGAATTGCTTACCGCTGCGCGTGCCAGCGGACAACCGGCAGAGATACGGGCCCGTCTGGCGGGCAAGGTCACTGGCACCAGTGTTCTGGCCACGCCGTTCCGCACCGAAGACAACATGCGGCTGCTGGTACGGGTACGCACCATCGACATGCCCGGCTCCTCTGCCGACCTGAGTGCCACTCTGGCGCGGCTGGTCGACAGCACCAGCGAGGGCGTGGTGGTGACCGACCCCGTCGGACGCATCCTGATTGCCAATCCGGCATTCCTGCGGCTGGTGGCGATGCCGACCGAAGCCGAGGTCAAGGCGCGACCCCTCACGGATTGGGTCGGTGTCTCGGACCAGCAGTTTGCGTCCCTGTTGCAGCAGGTTCGCCGCCAGGGCATTGCGCGGCGCATCGGTTCCCGGCTGATGTCCACGGACGCCAGCGTGTCTGAGGTGGAGATTTCTGCTGCCCTGCTGACCGAAGGCGATCAGGAGTGCATCGGTTTCACGATCCATGGTGTTCCGGCATCGCCTGCGCTGGGCGGCACCCCTGCAGAAGAGCTTGTCGTGGCGATCGAGTCCTTGACCGCCACCATGGGCGCGACGCCCCTGTCCACGTTGCTCGAGGACAGCGCCGCACTGGTGCGCGCGCATTTTGCCCGTATCGCGCTGGCGCGCTGTGGTAACGATCCGGTCCTGGCGGCCAGCATGCTGGGTGTGGACCCTGGATTTTTCCGGCCCGGCGGATCTGCGGTGCCCTCCCCTGTCATCCGCGAATCCGGCCAGAAAGCACCCTAGTGCCCAGCCACCCGGCGTTCGGTCAGGCTGATCTGACCAACTGTGAGCGGGAACTGATCCATCTCGCCGGGTCGATTCAGCCCCATGGCATCTTCCTTGCAGTCGAAGAGCAGCAGTTCCACATCCTCCAGACCAGCGCCAATGCGCAGGCGGTGGTGCAGCGCGATGCCCAGGCCTTGCTGGGTCAGCCTGTGGCCTCGCTGGGGGGAGACCTCGAGGCGACCTTGCGCGACCTGGCCCGCAGCGGGCCCTTGAATGCCCCCGTGCCGCTGCGCTGCACGCTGGAGGCAGGTGGCGGGTTGCGCGAGTTCGAGGGCACGGTTCATCGTGTGGACGGGGGTGTCCTGCTGGTGGAGGTGGAGCCATTTCTGGTGCCGGAGCGCATCAGCCTGGGGGCTGGGCAGCTGCTGTCCCATGTGGACACATCCGTGCAACTCTTCAGTGCGGCATCCACGATCGGCGTGCTGGCCGACGCCATCGTGCGGCGTTTTCGGGATCTGATCGGTTACGACCGTGTGATGGTGTACCGGTTCGATCCGGATGGCCACGGAAAGATCATCGCGGAGGCGCGCAATCCGCGCCTCGATTCCCTGCTCGGGCACCACTACCCGGCCACCGACATCCCGCAGCGCGCGCGCGAGCTCTACATGCGCACCCGCCTGCGTGTTCTGGTCGACGTGCATTACGAGGCTGCCGCGCTGGTACCGCGCCGGCTGCCGGGAAGCGACGCCGAACTTGACATGTCGCTGTGCCATCTGCGCAGCATGTCCCCATTGCATCTGCAGTACCTGAAGAACATGGGAGTGAAGGCCACGCTGGTGGTCTCGCTGGTGCGCGAGGGGCGCTTGTGGGGGCTGATAGCCTGCCACCATTACTCGCCGCGCAACCTGGCTTTCGGAGTGCGAACAGCGGCGGAGCTGCTTGCGGAGGTCATCACGACCCGGATCTCGGCCATCGAGAACTACGCGCATGCGCAGGTGGCGATCCAGGTGCGCCGGCTGGAACAAAGGCTGATCGAGGCCACCTCCACCGAGGGCGACTGGCGGTTGGCCCTGTTCCGCAACCCGCACACGCTGCTCAAGCCGGTGGACGCCACAGGCGCCGTGCTGTTCTTCGAAGACGATATCCAGACCTCGGGCGAGGTGCCCTCGACGCCCGAGCTGCGGGCATTGCTGCAATGGGTGCATGGCCAGGACCATGATGGCCTGTTCAGCTGTTCGGCGGTGGCCCGCGCCAACCCGGCGCTTGAATCCCTGACGCCCACGGCCAGCGGCGTGCTCGCGGTGCGACTGTCGAGCGCGAGTCCCGACTACCTGATGTGGTTTCGCAAGGAACAGCTGCTGACAGTCACCTGGGCCGGCGATCCGACCAAACCCGTCTCGGGAAACGACCCGCTGGAACTGTCACCCAGGAGGTCCTTTGCCGCATGGTCCGAGATCGTGCAGGGCACTGCGCTGCCCTGGAGCGGTGGCGAGATCGCGCTGGCGCGGGCCTTTGGCGCCTCGCTGGTGGACATCATCCTGCAGGTCAATGCGGTGCGCCTGCTGATCGCCGAACACCAACTGAGCCAGACCCGGGCCGCAGTCGCCAAATCGCGCGAACCGGTCATCATTCTGGATGCTTGCCTGCGCCTCCTGTTTGCCAATGATGCTTTCTACCAGTTGGCGCGCCGCCCACGCGACACCCGTCCGACACTGGATGCGATCGCCAGCCATTTTTCCGAGCCGGCTCAGGTGCATGTGATGCTGGACAGCCTGGCCCAGGAACGGCGCGCCTGGCGCGGAGAACTGGGCATCGCGATGGAAGATGGCGCCGCGCTGCAAGTCGGCGTTCGGGCCGAAGTGGTTCCCGCCCGGGACGGCTCGGTGCTGGGTTTCTTCCTGATCTTCGACGATCTGACGCAGAGCCTGCGTGCGGCTGCTGCCCGCAGGCAACTCGAGCAATCCCTGTCCGACGCACGGCGCAGCAGTCTGGCGCTGGACGCACAAGGCGGGGGCACCAGCGCCACCGATGGCGTCATGGCGGCCGTACTGGCCAACACCAGCATTGCCGCGATGGACATCACCGACGGTGGCGCGGGGCCGTCGGTGGCGGGGATGCTGGAAGAAATCGATCAGTCGGCCCAGCGCGCAGCCGCCCTCTACGGCCAGTTGCGGGTCTTCAATTCTCCCTGAGCCCGCTCGCTGTCTTCAGGCTGCGGGTGGCGCCGAAGGCCGGCTTGGGCGAGTTGCTCGAACAGCTCGCGGTGCCGACTAAACCCGTCCTGCGCCTCCGTGACGATCCTGCCGATGTCGCGTTCGTTGACAGGCACCTGCGCCAGCCGCTCCCGGAAGACCGCGGTGAGTGCTGCCGTCTCTGCCTCGTCGCCGAAGTGGTAGAAAGCCAAGCCTGCCAGTCCGGCGGGCAGTGCCAGGCTGCGGCCCACGATGCGATTGAGCTGCTGCCCGCCGCTCAGATCCCCCAGGTAGCGCACGTAGGCGTGGGCGAGGAGCAGCTCGGGCTGGCTGCTGGCCAGGGTCTGCAGATGCAGCCGGTAGGCCTGCCCGGCCGGCTGGACGGCAATTGCGCCGCTCCAGCCCGGGCCATGCAGCTCGTCGAGGTCCCGTGCGAGGGCGGCCGCGCGGAACAGCCGCGGGTCATGGATGCCGGCCAGCAACGCATGCCCCCGGGAAGCCTCCAGTGCGGCCTCCAGGCTGGCATACAGTGCGTGCAAGCTGCGCAGCAAGAGGCAGTACGCCTTGAGCTGCATCTGTCCGCGCAACAACGTGCGCATGAATTCGCTGCTCTCGACCTCGGTATGCAGGGCGCGGGTGCCGTGGCGCAGCGCATCGGCCAGGCCCGTTGTCAATGCCGCACCCTAGTGTTCGCCTTCGGCGAGCGCATCCCCGATGCCGAAACGGCGCAGCTTCACATACAGGCTCTGGCGCGAGAGGCCCAGCATTTCCGCCGCTGATGCACGGTTGTCGTGCGTGAGCCCGAGCGCGGCTTCGATACACAGTTGCTCGATCAGGTCGGTTGTCTCGCGCACGATGTCGCGCAGGGGCACACGTCCCACCAACTCGGTGATCTGGCCTGGAGACCTTGGAAGGTCACGGCTGGCGCGCGGGTCGTTACCCAGGCGGCGACCCACGTCACGGATGGTGAATCCCAGGCAGGGCAATTCTCCTCCGGTCACGGAGACCGCGGAGATCTCGACCTGCGCAGTGGAGCCGTGCTCGCCCCGCAGGGTGGTGGCGAACAGGCGGACAGCACCGCTCTGGCGCAGGTTCGAGATCAGGACATTCATGTCCACGCCGGTGCGGCCCAGCCATTTTTCAAGCGATTCATTGCGCACCATCTCCTCGCTGGGCAACTGGACCAGATCCAGGAAGGCGTGGTTGGCGCTCAGTATCCGGCCGGTGGGGTCGGTGACCACGAAGGCGTCCGGCGCACTTTCCATGACCCTGAGCAGCATCTGTTTGCCACTGGACAATGCTTCCTGGGTGCCGGGTGTCTGCGTCCAGATGCGCACCATGAAATGGGTGCTGCCCTCCTGGCGGAAAAGAGACACGGATACGGTCACCTCCGTCCCGCTGTTGGCAAGCCGGGCCCGCAGGGTCTCCACCCGGCCACTGCTGCGGACCTGCTCGGTCAGGCTGGTCAGGGGCTCTGCAAACCGGGGCTCCAGGTGATCCGCCAATGCCCATCCAGTGCGTGCGAGCCCGTCGCCCAGCAGGGCATGTGCTGCAGGATTGGCTTCTTCCAGCTTGCCGGAAGCCGCCTCGATGATCAGGACGGCCTCCGAGGCCAGCTGAAAGAGCAACCGGTAGCGGGTCTCGACATGGCGCAGGCGCCAATAATCACGCTCCATCGACAACTGCGCGCTGACCAGACGCTGCTGCAGAGATACGTTGGCTCGCAGATCGCGACCGAACGCCACCGTGTGGCCGCCCGATTGACCGTCCGAGCGCATGGGAATAACGGCATAGGACAGGGGCAGATCGGCGCCATCGGCAGAGGGATGGTTGATATGGCGCCAGCGGGTCTTCTGGCCATTGCCGGCCTCCCGCAGCAGGTCTTCGACCTTGGGGCGGCTCTCGACGGTGACCGTCGCGCTCCATGGCTTGCCCAACCATTGCTGGTAACCGTGCCCGAACAGGTCTTCAGAGCCGAAGGCCATGTCCTGGATGACGCCAGCCTCATCCATCACCAGCGCGACATCCGCAGAAGCAGCGATCAGGTTGGCGGCAACATCGGCGTTGAGGTGCTGAAAAAATCGCTCCGGACTCTCAAAACGCCCCATCTGTGGTTGTCGCCGTCCCTCCTGCATACCGTACTTTCGTGTCTTGGTGGGTGTCTGCCATGCCGGTCAGCTCGCCGCGCGGCTGACTGACAGTTTTTCCGCGATCTCAGGCGCCCTGCGACCATCGGAGGTGGCGCCGTCTGCGCCGACGCGGGATATGAACTCCGGATGAAGGCCGAAGATCGGGCCTCCGACCATGATCCCAACCCGAGGGTTGACAGCTGCCTTGCGAACCGCCTTGATGCACCGGGCGAGGTCGTCGAGGTGCAGTTCGGACCCCAGGGAGAATCCGACGACATCGAACCATTCCCGCCGCACCATGGTCACGGGGTCGGCGCCTGCCTCCCAGGGGCCTCCGGCGACGTCCCATCCTGCGTGGCGGAAGAACTCCGACACCATCACCAGGCCAAATGTGTGTTGCTCCCCGGGGCTGGGCAGGAGAAGAATGCGCCGGCCGGTGCCAGAGTGGCTGAGCGGTTGGCTGAATCCGGGGCTGAGTTCACGCAGTACCTGGTGCAGTCGGCCCAGGCCGATCGTGACCTCCGTGAAGTCGCACAGGTCCTGCTCCCAGAGCGTGCCGAGGTGGCGCGCCACCGGGGCGAGAAGCTCGAGGTAGATGGTCTCCACCGCGATGCCCTTGAGCCGCATCGCGTCGATGCAGGCCTGGGACAGATTTTCGTCGTCCGACAGCACCAGGCGGGCAAACGTCTCGACTTCCTGTTGGGTGACCTGCTCGCTGGGGGAGTCGGGCTCCGGCAGGGTCAGGCATTCATGGGGGTTTCTGTGGGCCAGCATGAGACGCGGGATGATTTCATGCTCGATCGCCTTCGCCAGCAATGCCAGACGAAGGTCTACGGCTTCGCGGTGGCCCTGCCCATGGCCGTTCGGGGTGCCATTGAAGTCGCCCTCCCAGGCTTCAGCCCGGTGCCAGCTATCGGACTGGGCCGCAGTGTGTGCTGCATCGTCCGACCCTGCGCCCGACTGTGTGTACGTGTTCATCAATGATCCCCTCGCTCCAAACGAGTAGTCACCGCTTCGTGCCCGGAAAGATATCCGGATGTCGCCACGCGGTCATTATTTTTTCTACCGATGGATTCCCTGGCGCGCGCCGGTTGACACATGCCACTGTCCGGTTCGCCAGGGGTTTGTACCTTGTCAAGCCCCATGCGTCAAACAATTCCACCGATCCTAGGGAAAACTCTACTCCTCTGGCAAAACATGTCAAGTTGAATTTACGTTAACCCAGGTTGACACGCCGGACAAGGACGACTAAATTCAGCCACATGGTGATCAAGAGGCAGACAGACAACAATCCATTGGCGCATGGCCGGTTCCGGGCTGCGTGGTCATGGTCGTGCACCCCCCACGGGCAGGGTCGGTGGCGTGCCACCGCGGAGACACTACCGTGAGTGCGGTGATTCCTATCCAGCCCGTGGCGCCCCAGGCCTGCGCCGACACGCCCGTACTGCGCGAGCGCGGCCAGCGGGAGGTGTTCTGCGGGCTCACGGGGATCATCTGGCTGCACCGCAAGATTCAGGATGCGTTCTTTCTGGTGGTGGGTTCGCGCACCTGTGCCCACCTGATCCAGTCGGCCGCCGGTGTCATGATCTTCGCCGAGCCGCGTTTTGCCACCGCCATCATCGACGAGCGCGATCTGGCCGGCCTCGCGGACGCCAATACCGAGCTGGACCGGGTGGTGACGCGCCTGCTGGAGCGTCGCCCCGAGATCCGCATGCTGTTCCTGGTCGGCTCCTGCCCCTCCGAAGTCATCAAGCTGGATCTGTCGCGGGCGGCGTCCCGGCTGTCTGCTACGTTCTCGCCCCGCGTGCGGGTGCTGAACTATTCCGGCAGCGGCATCGAGACCACCTTCACCCAGGGGGAAGACGCCTGCCTGGCGTCCATGGTGCCAGGCCTGCCACAGGCGCCCGCCACCGCGCCCGCCAACCTGCTGGTGGTGGGCACCCTGGCCGATGTGGTGGAGGACCAGTTCCAGCGGATGTTCCGGCAACTGGGCATCGGCCCGGTGCAGTTCTTCCCGCCGCGACGCTCCACCGACATGCCAGCCATCGGCCCGCAGACCCGCTTCCTGCTGGCACAACCCTTTCTGGCCGATACCGCGCGGGTCCTGGAGGCGCGAGGCGCGACCCGCCTGCCGGCGCCGTTTCCGCTTGGTGCAGAGGGCACCACCCTTTGGCTGCAGGCAGCGGCCAGCGCATTCGGTGTGGACGATGCCCATTTCGAGCAGGTCACTGCACCGGCCAAGGCCCGCAGCGCCGCCGCATTGGCGCGGCACCGCAGCCAGCTGGCCGGCAAACGGGTGTTCTTCTTTCCGGATTCGCAGCTCGAAGTGCCGATCGCACGTTTTCTGGCCCGCGAACTGGGCATGGAACTGCTCGAGGTGGGCTCGCCCTACCTGCACCGCCAGCATCTGGCCCAGGAGATGGCCCTTCTCCCCGAGGGCACGCAGCTCAGCGAGGGGCAGCATGTCGAACGGCAGCTGGACCGTTGCCGCGCCGCCCGCCCCGACATCGTGGTGTGCGGCCTCGGCCTGGCCAATCCCCTGGAAGCCGAAGGCATCACCACCAAATGGGCGATCGAGCTGGTGTTCACGCCCATCCAGGGCTACGAACAGGCCGCCGATCTGGCCGAGCTGTTTGCCCGTCCGCTGGTCCGGCGCCTGCGCCTGGCAGCCTGAGAAAGCAGCACCATGCAACTCACGCTCTGGACCTATGAAGGCCCGCCGCATGTAGGCGCCATGCGTATCGCCACGGCGATGCGGGACGTGCACTATGTGCTGCATGCGCCGCAGGGCGACACCTACGCCGACCTGCTGTTCACGATGATCGAGCGGCTGCCGCGTCGCCCGCCGGTGACCTACACCACCTTCCAGGCACGCGACCTGGGCGGCGATACCGCCGAGCTGTTCAAGACCGCCGCGCGCGAAGCCTTCGAGCGTTTCTCGCCCAAGGCCATGATGGTGGGGGCGTCGTGCACCGCCGAGCTGATCCAGGACGACCCGGGCGGCCTGTGCAAGGCGCTGGGCCTGCCGGTGCCGGTGGTGGCGCTGGAGCTGCCGTCCTACCAGCGCAAGGAAAACTGGGGTGCCGCGGAAACCTTCTACCAGATGGTGCGTGCGCTGGCCGCGCCGCATGCGCCGGCGCCTGGCGCCGTGCGTGCGCCGCGCCCGGCAGGCCAGCGCCCGCGCTGCAACATCCTCGGCCCCGCTGCACTGGGTTTCAGGCACCGCGACGACCTGCGCGAGATCAGCGGCCTGCTGCAGCGCATGGGCATCGATGTGGTGATCACCGCGCCCCTGGGCGCGGCCCCGGAGGATCTGGCGCGAATCGGCGAGGCCGACTTCAACGTGGTGCTGTACCCCGAGATCGCCGGCATCACCGCCTCCTGGCTGACCCGCACCTTCGGCCAGCCCGCCACCAAGACAATACCGATCGGCGCCGGCGCGACGCGCGACTTCATCCAAGAAGTGGCCCAGCTGGCGGGTGTCGACCCCGCAGCGGTGCTGGCCGATGCCGATGCGCGCGCTCCCTGGTATGCCCGTTCGGTCGACTCCACCTACCTCACCGGCAAGCGGGTCTTCGTATTCGGCGACGCCACCCATGTGGTCGCTGCGGCCCGGATTGCGGCGCGCGAGATGGGCTTCACGGTCGTGGGCCTGGGCACCTACAGCCGCGAGTTCGCCCGGGATGTCCGGGACGCGGCAAAGCTGTACGAGGTCGACGCGCTGATCACCGACGACTACCTCGACGTCGAGGAACGCATCACCGAGTTGCAGCCCGAGCTGGTGCTCGGCACCCAGATGGAGCGCCATATCGCCAAGCGGCTGGGCATCCCCTGCGCGGTGATCTCGGCGCCTGTCCATGTGCAGGACTTCCCCGCGCGCTACTCACCGCAGATGGGTTTCGAGGGCGCCAACGTGATGTTCGACACCTGGGTCCATCCGCTGATGATGGGCCTGGAAGAACACCTGATCGGCATGTTCCGCGGCGACTTCGAGTTTCATGAAGACGCGGCTCCGTCGCACCTGGGTGGCCATGGCTCCAAGGCGCGCGCGGCGGCAGAGATCGAGGCCGCCCATGTGATCGCCGCTGCGGCGGCGGCAGTGGTGCCGCAGCCAGTGCCTGCCGCAACCGCGCCGTCCACCGAGGTGACGCCAGTTGCTGCGCCCGCCGCTGCGGATGCCGTAGCCACCTGGGCCCCGGAAGCAGAGAAGGAGTTGCGCAAGATCCCGTTCTTCGTGCGCGGCAAGGCCCGGCGCAACACCGAAAAGTTTGCCCAGGAACAAGGGGTTCCTGTCATCACCATCGAGACACTTTACGATGCAAAAGCGCACTTCAGCCGCTGACAGCGCCCCGGTGGCCTGCGCCGGCGCCCCACCGATGCGGGTGGTGCTGGTCACCATGGACAGCCACCTGGCCAGCGCCGCCCAGCGAGCCAACCGTACGCTGGCACGCGCCATGCCCGGTCTCACGCTCAGCGTGCATGCGGCGGCGGAGTGGGGTGACGAGCCAGCGGCACTCGAGCGCTGCAAGTCCGATATCGCCCGCGGCGACATCGTGATCGCCACCATGCTGTTCATGGAGGACCACTTCCTGCCGGTGTTGCCCGCGCTCCTGGCGCGGCGCGACCACTGCGACGCGATGGTGTGTGCGATGTCCGCCGCCGAAGTGACCAAGCTCACCCGCATGGGCAAGTTCGACATGTCGGCGCCTGCCACTGGTGCGATGGCGTTTCTGAAGAAGCTGCGCGGCAAGCCCGAGGGCAAGTCCGAAGAGAGCGGCGCGCGCGCCACCGCCGGTGCGCAGCAGATGAAGATGCTGCGCCGTCTGCCCAAGATCCTGCGCTTCATACCTGGTACCGCCCAGGACGTACGCGCCTATTTCCTGGCGCTGCAGTACTGGCTGGCCGGCTCCGAGCAGAACATCGCCAACATGGTCCATTACCTGGTGGACCGCTACGCCCAGGGGCCGCGCAAGGCCCTGCGCGGACTGTCCCCCACGCAGGAGCCGGTGGAGTACCCCGAGGTCGGCCTGTACCACCCCAAGATGCAGGATTCCCGTTGTGTGGGTCTGATGGCTCGCACCCTGGACGCACTGCCCAAGGTGGCCACCACTGGCAAACGCGGTACGGTCGGGGTGCTGCTCATGCGCTCCTATGTGCTGGCTGGCAATGCCGACCATTACAACGGCGTGATCACCGCGCTGGAGTCGCGTGGTTTGCGCGTGATCCCCGCGTTCGCCACCGGTCTGGACCAGCGGCCGGCCATCGACACCTTCTTCTACCAGGACGGCCGACCGACCATCGACGCGCTGGTCTCCCTGACCGGGTTTTCGCTGATCGGCGGCCCTGCGTACAACGACGCCAAGGCGGCCGAGGACACGCTGGCCAAGCTGGATGTTCCCTATATTGCTGTCACACCGGTAGAGTTCCAGACACTGGACCAGTGGGGCGCGTCGCCGCGCGGCCTGTTGCCGGTCGAGGCCACGATGATGGTGGCCATTCCCGAACTCGACGGCGCCACCGGCTCGATGGTGTTTGGCGGTCGTGGCAGTTCCCAGCACATCGCCTGCACGGGCTGCGCCCATGCCTGCAAGTTCGAGAACGTCGCCGACGCCCACGACATGCACAGTTGCGTGGAGCGGGCCGATGCGCTCGCAGCACGGGTGGGCAAGCTGGTCGACCTGCGCCGTTCCGAGCGCGCACAGCGCAAGGTGGCTGCGGTCGTGTTCAACTTTCCGCCGAATGCCGGCGCTACCGGTACGGCGGCGTTCCTGTCGGTGTTCGAGTCGCTGTTCAACACGATGAAGGCGATGCAGGCGCAGGGCTACACCGTTGATCTGCCACGCGATGCGGACACGCTGCGCGAGCGCATCATCCACGGCAACGCCGAACGTTTCGGCGCCATGGCCAACGTGTTCGCCCGCATCGGTGCCGACGAGCATGTGCGCCGCGAGAAGCACCTCAAGGAGATCGAAGCCCAGTGGGGCCCGGCGCCGGGCAAGCAGCAAAGCGATGGCAGCAGCATCTTCGTGCTGGGCGAGCGGTTCGGGAATGTGTTTGTCGGCATCCAGCCGGCGTTCGGCTACGAGGGCGACCCGATGCGCCTGCTGTTCGAGAAGGGTTTCGCACCCACGCACGCCTTCTCGGCCTTCTACCGCTGGATGCGCGAAGACTTCGGCGCGCATGCGGTGCTGCATTTCGGCACCCACGGTGCGCTCGAATTCATGCCCGGCAAGCAGAACGGCATGTCGGCCGCCTGTTGGCCCGACCGCCTGATCGGCGACCTGCCCAACATGTATCTGTATGCCTCGAACAACCCGTCCGAAGGCACCATCGCCAAGCGCCGTGCAGCTGCCACGTTGATCAGCTACCTGACACCGCCGGTGGCCCAGTCCGGCCTCTACAAGGGTCTGGTGGACCTCAAGGGCGCGCTGGAGCGCTACCGCAGCCTGGAGCCAGAGGCACAGGCCGAGCGCGACGATCTCGCCCGCATGCTGCAGGCGCAGGCTGCCGAACTCGATCTGGCGCAGGCCGAACCGGCCTGGGGTACTGCCGCCGAGGCCCGTATCGCGCAGCTGGCGGCCGATGTGCTGGAGGTGGAATACACCCTCATCCCCTATGGCCTGCATGTGGTGGGTGAGGCGCCGAGCCCGCAGGAGCGGGTCGATCTGCTGCTGTCCTGTGCGCAGGCCTCCCTGGGTGTTCGCCCCACGCGGGACATGGTGGATGCGCTGGTGGCAGGGCAGCCGGCCGAACGCGTGCTGGCGCTGCAAGCTGCCGGTGCGGCGGATGCCGTGACCCTGGAGCAGCTCCAGGAGCTGGCCCGCATCGACGGCCTGATGGCGCACGACCAGGAGCTCAACGGCATCCTGCGCGCGCTGGACGGGCGGTTCCTGCGTCCGGCGCCCGGCGGCGATCTGCTGCGCACTCCGGCCATCCTGCCCACGGGGCGCAACCTGCACGGCTTCGATCCATTTCGCATACCCAGCCCGTTTGCAGTCAAGGACGGCGCCCGCCAGGCCCTGCGGCTGCTGGACAAGCACATGGAGGACGGCCACGCTTTCCCCGAATCGATCGCGATGGTCTTGTGGGGCACCGACAACCTCAAGAGCGAGGGCGGTCCGATCGCACAGGTGCTGGCCCTGATGGGCGCGCGCCCGCGTTTCGACAGTTATGGCCGCCTCGCGGGCGCAGAGTTGATGTCGCTCGAAGAACTGGGCCGGCCGCGTGTGGACGTGGTGATCACATTGTCCGGAATCTTCCGCGACCTGCTGCCCTTGCAGATCAAGCTGCTGGCCGAGGCTGCATTCCTGGCCGCGAGCGCAGACGAACCGCTCGAGCGCAACTTCATCCGCAAACACGTGCTGGCCTTCCAGGCCGCGCATGGGGGCGACATCGAAACTGCGTCCCTGCGGGTGTTCGGCAATGCCGAGGGTGCCTACGGCTCGAACGTCAGCAGCCTGGTCGACAACAGCCGCTGGGAAGACGAAGACGAGCTCGCAGAAACCTACAGCCGCCGCAAGGGATTCGCCTATGGCCGCGCTGGGCGGCCCGTCCAGCAACCCAAGTTGCTGCAAAGCGTGCTCGCGGGTGTCGAGCTGGCCTACCAGAACCTGGACTCGGTGGAGCTGGGCGTCACCACGGTCGACACCTACTTCGACACGCTGGGTGGCATCAGCCGAGCCATCAAGCGCGCCAAGGGCCCCGACGCGACCGTGGCGCCGGTCTACATCGGCGACCAGACGCGCGACAGCAACGGTGGCGGCACCGTGCGCACGCTGAGCGACCAGGTGGCCCTGGAAACCCGCACCCGCATGCTCAACCCCAAGTGGTACGAAGGCCTGCTCAAGCATGGCTACGAGGGCGTGCGCCAGATCGAACTGCATGTGACCAACACCATGGGCTGGTCGGCCACCACAGGCCAGGTGCAGCCCTGGGTCTATGAAAAACTGAGCGAGACATTCGTGCTCGACCCGGCCATGCGCGAGCGCCTGGCCCAACTCAACCCGACGGCGTCGGCCCGTGTGGCCAGCCGTCTGCTGGAAGCGTCGGAACGCAAGTTCTGGCAACCCGACGCGGCCATGCTCGCCGCGTTGCGGCTGGCGGGCGAAGAGCTCGAAGACCGCCTGGAAGGCGTGTTCGAAGGCACCACCGCATAAGCATCGAACCTGTCGGCGGCATTCTCCAAGCGGGGCAAGCTTGCCGAGGCGACCGGCGCCAAGGCCGGGAACTACAACCTGCGGCTCGGTGGTGTGATCGCCAACCGCAGCGCGGCCACCGACCAGATCGACAAGTACAACGCCAGGATCGGCCGGAAGCTGGCGGCCCACTTTTCCGACCTTGACGTGATCCGGCGCAGCCGGCTCAAGAAGTCGACGCTGTGCGGGCCTACTTCCAGACCTGCTGGGCCACCCGCAGGAAGTTCCCGCCCAGCAGCCCCACCACCTGGTCGTCGCTGCATCCGCGCTGGAGCAGGATGTCCACGATCGCCGGCAGTTCCTCCGGCGCGATGAAGCGCACCGGGCCTCCCGGGTACTCCCGGCGGGGCCAGTAGTCCGAGCGTGCGTCCAGCACCGCTTCGATGCCGCCCGTATCGAAGGAAAAATCCAGCGCAACGCCCACATGGGCCGGCCCTGCCACGTCCATGACATGCATCACATGGTCGGCGAAGCGCTCGCTGCCACGGTCGTTGCCGCCCAGGAACAGGCCCACGCCGTTGATGCCGACCACCCCGCCGGTTGCCGCGCAGGCGCGGATCTGCGCGTCGGTGATGTTGCGCCCGTGCGGCGTGATGGCATGGGCGCAGGAATGCGAGAAGATCACCGGCGCAGTGGAGACCTCCATGGCCTCCAGGCTGGTGCGCAGCGCGCTGTGGGAGCAGTCGACCAGCATCCCCACACGGTTCATCTCGGCGAGCACGCGGCGGCCGAAATCGCTCAGGCCCTGGTCGGTGTCGTGGCAGCCACCGCCCGCGCTGTTGTTGAGGTTGTAGGCAAACAGCATCTGCCGCACGCCCAGGGCGTAGTAGGCGCTGACCATGTGGACATCGTCGTCCAGCGCGTTCATGCCCTCCAGGTCGAAGCTGATGGCCATGCGGCCTTCGCGCCGCGCGCGCAGCACATCGTCGGCCTGTTGCACCAGCAGGTAGTCGGCGGGGTGGGTCTGTACCCAGGTGCGAAATGCGGCCAGGGTCTGCAGGGTCTTGCGCCAGGGGACCACGTCGTAACCCACATTGACCGACAGGTAGTGCACGCCGGCGCGTTTCCACTGGCCCAGGCAGGCCAGGTCGACGCGGGCGTCGGGGTCGAAACCGGAGTGGTCGTCCCAGACCAGCGCTTGTTGGTACAGGTTTCGGGCGCGCTCGGAAATGCCAGTGTGTCCGATCATGGGTTGTGCTCCGCCACCGCGACATGCGGCCCCCGCATTCTGGCACCATGCAGGTCGGCGCGACTCGAAGGGCTGCAACTGCTGGCGGCCGACGCGCTGCCCAACTCCACGAGGAAGTCTTCATGCCTGCACCCCGCAAAGTCCTTTTCATCTCTGCCGACCAGTGGCGCGGAGAATGCCTGTCGGCTGCCGGTCATCCGGTCGTACGCACGCCGCACCTGGACGCTCTGGCTGCCGATGGCGTGTTGTTCCGGCGGCACTTCACCGTCACCTCGCCTTGCGGCCCTTCGCGCTCCAGCCTGCAGACCGGGCTCTACCTCATGAACCACCGCTCGGGCCGCAACGGCACGCCGCTGGACCGCCGGCATACCAACATCGCGCATGAGGTGCGCAAGATCGGCCTGGATCCGATGCTGTTCGGCTACACCGACACCAGTGCCGACCCGCGTGGCCTGGACCCGAAGGACCCGGCGCTGCGTACCTTCGAAGGCCCGCTGCCCGGTTACCGCATCGGCATGCTGTTCCCGGACTACATGGCCGCCTGGATGAACGATCTGCGGCGCAAGGGCTACCGCTTCGAGGGCCGGCACGATGTCTACCGGCCGCAGCCCGGTTTCGTGAAGCCGGCCGACCGCGGCCACCGCTTCATTCCCACGCTGTTCAAGGCCGAGGACAGCGACACCAGCTTCATGACCAACGCGGTGCTGGACTGGCTGGGCGACCACCGCGACCAGGACTGGTTCATGCATTGCGTGTTCCTGAGGCCGCACCCGCCGGTGATCACGCCAGAACCCTACAACGCCATGTACGACCCGGCCGACATGACGCTGCCGCAGCGCAAGGCCACCGCACAGGCGGAAGCTGCGCAACATCCGCACCTGGCCGAATGGATACGCACATTTCAGCGGCCTGGCAAGTACGACGAACACAACCCGAACCACCTGGTGGACATGCCCGAGCTCGAACTGCGCCAGATGCGCGCCTGCTACTACGGCATGATCAACGAGGTGGACGACGCGGTGGGCCGGATCGTCGCGCACCTGAAGGCCACGGGCGAATATGGCCATACGCTGATCGTCTTTACCTGCGACCACGGCGAGATGGGCGGGGACCACTACACCTGGGGCAAGGAGCTGTACTTCGACCAGAGTTTCCACATCCCGCTGATCATCCGCGACCCGCGCACGGCAGGCAACGCGGCGCGGGGCAGCCAGGTGGCCGCATTCACCGAGTCGGTGGACCTGATGCCGACGATGCTGGACTGGCTGGATGCCGACATTCCGGCGCAGTGTGACGGCCGTTCGCTGCGGCCCTTCCTGGAAGGCCGCACGCCGGCGCGCTGGCGCCAGGAGGCGCACATGGAGCTGGACTTCCGCGCCGGGCCCTACGGCAGTTATGCCGGCCAGAGTGCGCTGGGCCTGGAGCCCGATGAATGCCAGTTGGCGATCCTGCGCGGTGAACGCTGGAAGTATGTGCATTTTGCTGCGTTGCCGCCGCTGCTGTTCGATCTGCAGAACGACCCCTGGGAGATGCAGGACCTGGCTGGAGACCCGGCGCACCAGGGCGTGTTGCTGGAGATGGCGCAGAAGATGTTGTCCTGGCGCCTGGTGCAGCAGGAGCATGTGCTGACCAACCTGCACAACGGACCGAACGGGGTAGAGGACCGGCGGCTGCGGCGCGCCGATTGAGGCCGCCTGTCAGAAGGCGGCCAGCAGCAGCACGGCGCAGGCCAGGCTGCCCTGCGCGGTGGCGACCGTGTTGCCCCTGCGTTCCTCGTGCCAGAAGGCCTGCGACAGGCTGTCGCCCGGGCCGACTTCCATCGCCTTGGGCCGGGGCCAGGAATCGGCGGGTCCCCGCCCATGGTCTTGCGGGTAGCGGTGGCCATGGCGGTTTTTCAGGATACCGCCTCCCACAAACATGATCGCGCAGCGGATGGTTTCCATCGGGCCGTGCTCCAGGTAGGTCACCGTGTACGCGGGCCGGCGTTTTCATGGTCGCTGGGGTCCCACGTGGTCAGGGCAGCAGACGCGCCAGCAATGCAGCGACAGACAGCAATGCGGCAAACGACAGCTCCAGGCGAAAGCTGCGAAACAGGATCAGGTTGCAGGCATGGCCAGGGCCGCTGGCGATGAAATCCCGGCGCAGCATCCAGGCCGCCGGCAGCAGCAGCAAGGGAAGCAGCAGTGCCGCATCGTCGGCCACCAGGGCCATGACGGGCACCAGGACGAAGGGGCCCAGCAGCAGCACCGAATACAGCCGCTGCGATGCGCTCTCGCCATAACAGACGGCAAAGGTATGGCGGCCTGTGGAGCGGTCATGGGCGATGTCACGGTGGTTGTTGACCGCCAGCGCGGCGGCTGCCAATCCGCCGATCGCCGCCGCCGCCAGCACGCTGACCATGCCGATGCTGCCGCTCAGGACCCAGTCGGTGCCCATCACGGCAACCAGGCCGAAGAACAGGAAGACCGTCAACTCGCCCAGCGGGGTGTATGCGATCGGCAGTGGCCCGCCCATGTAGGCCAGGGCGGCCAGCAGCGACAGGCTGCCGATCAGCAGCACCGGCCAGCCCCGGTAGGCCACCAGCCCCAGGCCGAAGCCGACGGCCATCACCGAGGCGAAGACGATGCCCTGACGGACGCGGCGCACGCTGAGCCAGCCGCTGGACGTGGCCCTTGGCAGCCCGATGCGGGCGCCATTGGCCTCGCCACCGCGCAGGGTGTAGCCCACATCGTTCTGCATGTTGGTGATCACCTGCATCAGCAGCGCGGCACCCAACACCAGCAATGCCGCCAGCAGATCGATGGCGCCGGTGCGCGCGAAGCCGAGGGTTGCACCGACCAGCACCGGGCTGATCGCCACCAGCAGGCTGGCCGGCCGGATGGCGATGGCCCAGGCTTGCGCCGAACCAGCCCGTACGGAACTGGCGGTTTTCAAGGCTCCGGTTTTTGCTGTCATGGCACGCCTACCTCTCCCCGGTCGGGCCGGACGCATGGCCCGGCTGGTTGGAAGAATGCATCGGCAAAGTATGGAGGGGAAGGCAACGCACCGGCTTGATGCGTGTCAATCCGGTGCAGACTAACTCGCCAGTGCGGCGCAATGCAGGCGCCCAAAGCGCGCCGCGCTGATGGTCGGCCTGGCACCTTTCGAAGCCGCCTGCTTCGCGCATTGGGACAAGCTCTTTCCATGCGTGTATGCCCACTCCCGGGATGTGTCTATTTGGATGGACTGATTGTTTTCTCGTAAAGTTGACGCAAATTGCGGCAAGCGGACGGAACGCACGCCATCCGGTGTGATCCAATCTTCGGTTTGGCTCTGTCATGCGACCGCATGGGTGGGCTGATGGCCGCAAGTCCTCGCATGTTTTCGGGGTGGTGGCCGCTGTAGTAAATTCAAAGCTGTCCATGAAGCCTCGACGCCGCCCGCCCGCATTGGGCTTGACCTTGTCTCTTCCGAGCTGCCACACTTTTCTCCGGGAACCCCGATGAAACCCAGAACCAAACGCGCAGCACTCATCGTTGGCGGCCTGGCCGTGCTGGCGGGGGCCGCCACCCTGGTGCTGAACGCGTTCAACAGCAACCTGGTCTTCTTCTTCAGCCCGACGCAGGTGTTTGCCGACGAGGCCCCGCGCGACCGCAGCTTCCGGATCGGCGGTCTGGTCGAGGAGGGCAGCATCCAGCGCGAGCCACAGGGGCTCACCATCCGCTTCGCCGTCACCGACCGCGCCCAGAAGATCCCGGTCACCTATACCGGCCTTCTGCCCGACCTCTTCAAGGAAGGCAAGGGGGTCGTGGCGCAGGGCAAGCTCGGGCCGGACGGCATCTTCCGTGCCGACCAGGTGCTGGCCAAGCACGACGAGAACTACATGCCACCGGAAGCCGCCGAAGCGCTCAAGAACGCCAAGCCTGGCGCGCAGCAATCCATGTCCACTCTGTCGGTCACCTCCGGCACGGGAGCCAAGCCGTGATCTATGAACTCGGCCATGTGGCCCTCGTGCTGGGCCTGGCGATGGCACTGGCGCAAAGTGTCCTTCCCTTGATCGGTGCCCAGACCGGCAATGTGGCGTGGATGTCCCTGGCCCGGCCCTCTGCCTGGGGCCAGTTCCTGTTCATTGCCATTTCCTATGCCTGCCTGACGCACGCCTTCATCACCAACGATTTTTCTGTCGCGCTGGCGGCCAACCATTCCAACTCCAACCTGCCGCTGGTCTACCGCATCACGGCCGTGTGGGGCAACCACGAGGGCTCCATCCTGCTGTGGGCCCTGATCCTGGCGGGCTGGACCTTCGCGGTGTCCATCTTCTCGCGCCAGCTCGACGAACCCATGGTGGCCCGGGTGCTGGGCGTGATGGGCCTGATCAGCTGCGGCTTCCTGCTGTTCACGCTGTTCACCTCCAACCCGTTCGAGCGTCTGTTCCCGGTGCCCGCCGACGGCCAGGACCTGAATCCCCTGCTGCAGGACGCCGGCATGATCATCCATCCCCCCATGCTCTACATGGGGTATGTCGGCTTCGTGGTGGCCTTTGCCTTCGCAGTGTCGGCGCTGATGTCGGGCCGGCTGGACGCCGCCTGGGCCCGCTGGTCGCGGCCCTGGACCACGGTGGCCTGGTGTTTCCTGACGGTCGGCATCGCGCTGGGCAGCTTCTGGGCCTATTACGAACTGGGCTGGGGTGGTTGGTGGTTCTGGGACCCTGTCGAGAACGCCTCCTTCATGCCCTGGCTGGTCGGTACGGCCCTGATCCACTCGCTGGCCGTGACCGAAAAACGCGGCGGCTTCAAGATGTGGACGGCCCTGCTGGCGATCATGACTTTCTCGTTGTCCCTGCTGGGTACTTTCATCGTGCGCTCCGGCGTGCTCAGCTCGGTGCATGCGTTTGCCACCGACCCGGAACGCGGCGTGTTCATCCTGGCGTTTCTGGCGCTGGTCGTGGGCAGCTCCCTGGTGCTTTTCGCGCTGCGCGCGCCCAAGGTCGGCCTGGGCGGCAGCTTCGAGATGGTCTCGCGCGAGTCCATGCTGCTGGCCAACAACGTGCTGCTGGTGGTGGCCGCTGCCGCCGTCTTGCTCGGCACGCTGTATCCGCTGGTGATCGACGCGCTGGGCATGGGCAAGCTGTCGGTCGGCCCACCCTACTTCGACGCGGTTTTCGTGCCGCTGATGGCGCCTGCGCTGTTCCTGATGGGCATCGGGCCGATGGCGCGCTGGCGCCAGGCCGAGGTGGGGGACCTCGCGCGGCGCCTGCGCTGGGCGATCGGTGTCAGCCTGGTGAGTGCGCTGCTGGCCTTTTTCAGCCTGGGCCGCTGGACGCCGATGATCGGCTTCGGTCTGCTGCTGGCCGCCTGGGTCGCCAGCACGGCGGTGCTCAACCTGGTGGAAAAACTGCGCGAGCACCCGGCCCCGACCCTCTGGAACCGCCTGCAGGCGCTGACCGGCAGCTACTACGGCATGGTGCTGGCGCACTTCGGGGTGGCCGTATTCATCGTCGGCGTCACGATGGTGAGTGGTTTCCAGACCGAAACGGATGTCCGCATGGAAGTCGGCGACACCGCCTCGGTGGCGGGCTACACCTTCCGGCTGGAGGCCGTGACGCCCATCCGGGGCCCCAACTACAACGCCTCTCGTGCCACCGTCACTGCCTCGCGGGACGGCAAGTCCCTGTCCACCCTGTCGCCCGAGCGCCGTGTCTATACCGTGCGCGGCATGCCGATGACCGAGGTGGGTATCGATCGCGGCATCACGCGCGACCTGTATGTCGCCCTCGGAGACCCGGTCAGCGCCACGGCCTGGAGCGTGCGCCTGCACCACAAGCCCTTCGTGAACCTGATCTGGATCGGCTGCTTGCTGATGGGCCTGGGCGGCCTGATGGCGGTGCTCGACCGGCGTTACCGCCGCCAGCCGGTGGCCGCGCGCACGAGCGCGCCGGCAGCTGGTGCCCCGCCGGCCCGGCCGGCGGGCCCGGCCGTGGCCCGCAAGGCGTCTGCTTCATGAAGAAGGCGTTCATTCCGCTGCTGATCTTCGGTGTGCTGCTAGGCTTCCTGGCGGTCGGGCTGTCGCTGAATCCGCGCGAGATTCCCTCCCCGCTGATCAACAAGCCGGCGCCCGCATTCAGCCTGCCGGCACTGGACGCGCCTGACCAGAAAATCTCCGCACAGGACCTGCGTGGCAAGGTCTGGGTCCTCAACGTATGGGCGTCCTGGTGCGTGGCCTGCCGCATCGAACACCCGCTGTTGGTCGAGTTCTCCAAGGCGGGCATGGTGCCGATCTACGGGCTGAACTACAAGGACAAGCGGGACGATGCCATGCGCTGGCTGGTCAATTTCGGCAACCCCTACACCCGGTCGCTGTCGGACATCGACGGGCTGGTGGGCATCGATTTCGGCGTGTATGGCGTGCCGGAGACCTTCGTCATCGACAAGCAGGGCGTGATCCGCATGAAACACATCGGGCCGGTGACCCCGGAGGTGCTGCGCGACGACATCATTCCACTGGTAAGGAAGCTCGGTGCCTGATCTTTTCCGCGGGCGCTCCCCGCTGCGCTGCCTGTTGGGCTGCCTGTTTGCGCTGATGACCGGCCTGGCCATGGCCAAGCAGGCCGTGCCCAGCGCCGCCAACCCCGAGCTCGAGGCACGGGTGTTGTCCATCGCCGAGGAACTGCGCTGCCTGGTCTGCCAGAACGAGACCATTGCCGCTTCCCACGCCGACCTCGCCGTCGACCTGCGCAAGCAGATCGCCGTCAAGCTGGAGGCGGGTCAGTCCAAGCAGGAAATCCTCGACTTCATGGTGTCGCGTTACGGCGATTTCGTGCTGTACCGGCCGGAGTTCAACGCGCGCACCCTGCTGCTGTGGGTCGGCCCGTTCGTGCTGCTCGTGGTGGCGGTGGGCGTGCTGACCGTCAACATCCGGCGCCGGCGCGCGGCTGCATCGACCGAGTGGACCGCCGACAACGCGCAACGCGCCCGCGCCTTGCTTTCCGAGGGTGACGACCGTTTATGAGTCTTTTTCTGGTGGGCCTGGCGGGCCTGATTGCCCTGGCGCTGGTGTTCGTGCTGCCGCCCCTGTTGCGGGTGGCGCGGGTTCCGCAGGAACGCATTGCCAGCGATGCGGCGCGCCGCGCCAACCTGCTGGTGCTGCGCGAGCAACTCGACGCGCTGCAGGCCGAGCATGCCAGCGGCGCGCTCAATGACGAGCAGTACCGCAGCCAGCGCATCGAAATCGAGCGCCGCGCCCTGGAGGAAGAACAGGACCCGGTCGTCGCACCCGTGGTGGCGCGCTCCGGCAAGACGGCGATCGCGCTGGGGGCGTTCGTGCCCCTGTTTGCCTTTGTCGTGTATGGCATCGTGGGCATGCCCGAGGCGGTGCTGCACCGGCCGCCCTCCGAGGCCGCGCAGGCCGACGGCGTCACCGCCGAACAGATCGAGGGCATGATCGCCAAGCTGGCCAGCCGCCTGGAGAACCAGACCATGGCCCAGGCTGGCGACGACCAGGCCTGGACCATGCTGGCCCGTTCCTACGCCGTCCTGCAGCGCTTTCCCGAGGCCAGCAAGGCCTTCGCGCGGGCCCGCGAGCTGGCACCCGAAAACCCGCAGCTGATGGCCGACCATGCCGACGTGCTGGCCATGCTGCAGGGCCAGCGGGTGGCTGGCGAGCCGGCGCAGCTCGCACAGCGTGCGCTGACCATCGACCCGGACAACCTCAAGGCGCTGGCACTCGCCGGCAGCGCGGCCTTCGAGGACAAGGACTACACCGGCGCGCTGAAACACTGGACGCGCGCCAGCCGGCTCGCCGAGCCCGGCAGCCCGTTTGCCCAGGGTCTGGCCGGCAGCATCGCGCAGGCCCGTGCCGCTGGCGGACAGGAGCCTGCCGGCGCATCGGCCCCCGCACTCGCCCAGGCGCCAGCGCCGGGGGCGCCCGCCGCACCGGCAGCGGCCCCGGGCACCGCGCGGCTGACGGGTGTGGTGCAACTCGCCGGCGCGCTGGCAGCCCAGGCGGCACCCGGCGACACCGTCTTCGTGTTCGCCCGGGCGGCAGAGGGCCCGCGCATGCCGCTGGCCATCCTCAAGATGCGCGTCAGCGACCTGCCCCTGAACTTCACGCTCGACGACAGCACTGCGATGTCGCCGCAGATGAAGCTGTCCAACTTCCCGCGGGTGATCGTGGGCGCGCGCATCTCGCGCTCGGGCGACGCGATGCCCCGTGCCGGGGATCTGGTGGGACAGGTCGGACCGGTGGACAACCTGTCCGGCAAGCTGGTCGTCACCATCGACGCCGTGCAGCCCTGAGCGGCATCAGGCGCCTGGGGTCTGCGGCGCCAGCACGCCGGCCTCGCGTGCCAGGCTGAGCACCAGGGCCTGTACCAGGTCGGGGCGTTCCTCATGGGCGAGGTGCCCCAGCGCCTGCAGCACGCAGACCCGCGTCAGCGGATGCGGCGGCAGCCGTGTGATCACCTCCGATGCCTGTGCAGGTGGCACGGTGCGGTCGTTCGACCCCACCACCAGGGCCAGGGGCGTGGTCAGGCGCGGCAGCGCACGTTGCAGGCCTGGCAGGTCCCAGTTGGCCATCATGGCCAGCGCGCCGGCCGCATGGCCCGGATTGCGGATCAGTTGCGCATACAGCGCCATGCCGGTCGGGTCGAGGGTGGAGCCGGTGCTGTCGAGCAGGCGGCGCAGTACCTGCGGGTCGGACGCGCGCCAGGCAAACAGCCGCGGCACAAACGGCGCTGCGGCCATCACCTTGGCCACTGGCGCGAAGAACTGGCCGGCCAGCCCGCCCAGCGGCAACAGCGCACCGTTGATGCCCAGGATGCAGCGTGGCGCGACCAGGCCGTCCAGGCACATGCGCACCGCCACCGCCACGCCGGCCGAGTGGCCGACGACGATGTCGGGCAGCGCGCCGCGGGCATGCATCAGCGCCGCGACCGCGCGGGCCATGCCCGGCAGCGACATCGGGCTGTCGCCCTGCGCCGTGGCTGGCATGCCGGTGAACCCGTGGCCGGGCAGATCGATCGCCAGCACGCGGAAGTTCTGCGCCAGCCGGGGCAGCAGCCCGCGCCAGGAATGGGTCGAGGCGCCAGTGCCATGCAGCAGCCAGACCGTGGGTGCGCCAGGCGCCGGTGGCGCCATGGTCTGTACGTGCCAGCGCAGGCCGGCAGCCTCGCAGAAACTGCTGGCCTCGCGGTGCGGCCACTGGCGGCCGTCACGTTCCCAGAGCAGACGTTGCTGCATGCCGTGCCTGTCTCAGCGGGCAGGCCGGGCACTCGCCAGCCGGATGGCCTGGTTGACGGTGCCGGCGCCAGCATGCGGCAGGGGCAGGTAGGCCGCCCCCATTTCAGCCGCCAGGCGCTCGGCCACCGGTTGCGGGTGCGGCGAGGTGTCCAGCAGCAGCGCGGTCAGGCCGGCGGCCCGCACGGTGCGGGCGGCTGCCAGTGCGTCCGCGCCGGCGCGTTCACGCCCGGGGGTGCCATCGCGCGCGATGTTGGCGCGTCCATCGGTCAACAGCACCAGGATCGGTGTCTCCCCCCGACGCACGCTGGCCAGCGCCAGCGCGAGGGCCGCGTCCACGCCGGCTGCCAGCGGCGTGCCACCGCCGCCCGGCATGCCGGCCAGGCTGCGCTTGGCGCGCACCAGCGAGCGTGTGGGTGGCAGCATGAGCTCGGCGCCCTTGCCGCGAAATGCCAGCATCGCCACCCGGTCACGCCGCACATAGCAGTCAGCCAGCAGCAGCTCGACTGCGCCCTTGGCTTCGGCCAGCCGGTGCAGCGCTGCCGAGCCGGACGCGTCCACCACGAAGATGGTGGTGGTCTCGCGGCGCTGCTTGAAGCGGCTGACATGGAAGTCCTCGCGGCGCACCTCGATGCGCCGTGGATGCCCGAGCGGCGTGGCATCGGCCGCGTCGGCGCTGTTCTGTCGCAGCAGGGCGGTCTCGCGCTTGCGCAGCGCCTGCCAGGGCGCGGCGGCACGCAGGGTCTCGACCACATGCAGCCGCACACCCGCGCCGAGGTCGCCCCGGCGCGCGCCCAGCGGGCGGCCGCGGGCCTTGCTGTTTTGCTGGGCACCGGAGCCATTGGATGCGCCGCCCTGCACACGCTGGGTCTGTCCGAACTGCAAGGCCGCCAGCAGCCCTGGCGGGATGGCGGCCTGCGCGGCCTGCAGCACCAGTTCCTCCAGTTCCTGCACCGAGGGCTGCGGCGGCTCGGCGGCATCGTCTGCAGGCGGTGGTTCCCCGGAGGACTCGGGCTCTTCGGGCGGCGGCGGTGGCTCGGGTGGTGCCTCGGGTGCCGGGTCTTCGTCGCGCTCGACCTGCGGGATGCGGGTGGCGCGCGGCGCCAGCACCAGCGCGGCGGCCAGGCTGCTGTCGTCGTGGTTCGCCTGCAGCCTGCCATCTAGCGCAGCGGCCGCGCGGGCGGCGCGCAAGGCCAGCATGGGCGCGCGCAGCGAGTCCACGCCGAGCGCCAGTGCGGCGCCACACAGGGCCTGGATGATGTCGGCCGAGGCACTGACCCGCCCCAGCAGCGCGCGGGCTGCCGCCACTGCGCCCGCATCGATGCCGTCCGGCAGGGTCAGCGGTTCTGGTCCCGGCTGCAGCTGCAGATGAAAGGCCAGCCGGTCCAGCAGCCGCGCCGGCATCTGTTCGTCATCATTGCTGCCCTCGTCCAGTGCCACCAGGCCCAGCCGTGCCGGATGGCGCAGCGACAGGCCGTTGCGCTCCATCACCGCTTCGCCACTGTCGAGCACCTGTGCCAGGCGGGCGGCGGTGGTGCTGCTCACGCGTTCGGCGCTGGCCAGTACCGCCACACCACCGTGGCATTGCGCCAGCAGCCCGGTCTGTGCCACCGGCCGGCCCTGGTGCAACGTGGCGGCCAGATCCAGCCCGCCCAGCAGGCGGCTGTCGTCGGCGTGCAGTGGAATGCGACGAAACGGTTGATCGGGCGGCAACAGGCTGCGCAGCAGTTGCAGCCATGCGTCACGATCGCCGCTGGCCCGCGCACGCAAGGCGACGCCACCGAGGCCCGCGGGATCCACCGCGAACAGGGCCGCGACCGTGGCGGACGGGCCCGGAGGGTTCATGACCCGAACAGCTCCGCCACCGCGCGGTCCACCCGCACGGTGGAGCCGGCATCGTCCAGCGGGTTGCGCCGCAGCCGGTGGCGCAGCGCCGAGGGGGCCACCTGGCGCAGGTGGGTGTCCTGCACGGCGGCATCCCCCTGCAGCGCGGCCAGTGCGCGCGCCGCGCGGATCAGCGTGAGGTCACCGCGCAGGCCGTCGGTGCCCAGCGCCATGCACAGCGCGGCGGCGCGTTCCCGCGCGGCCTGCGGCACATCCACCGAGTGCAGGTGTTCGCGCCCGGCCACGATGCGCTTGCGGGTGCGTTCGTCTTCCTTCTTCCACTGTGCAGTGAAGCCGGGCGGGTCGTTCTCGAAGGCCTCGCGCCGGCGCACCACCTCGACACGGGCCGCCAGCTCGTCGGGTGTCTTGACTTCGACCGAGAGACCGAAGCGGTCGAGCAGCTGCGGGCGCAGTTCACCCTCTTCCGGGTTGCCGCTGCCCACCAGCACGAAGCGCGCGGGATGGCGCACGCTCAGGCCGTCGCGTTCGACCACGTTCTCGCCGGAGGACGCCACATCGATCAGCAGGTCGACCAGGTGGTCTTCCAGCAGGTTGACCTCGTCGATGTAGAGGAAGCCGCGGTGCGCGCGCGCCAGCAGGCCGGGCTCGAAGGCCTTGACACCCTGCGACAGCGCGCGCTCCAGGTCGAGCGCGCCGACCACGCGGTCTTCGGTGGCGCCCAGCGGCAGGTCGACCACGGGCACGGGGATCAGGTGGGTCTTCAGGGCAGTCTTTGCGTCATTGCCGCGCAGGGCCTGGCATTCTTCGCACAGGTTCTCGAGGTTCTTCGGGTCGCAGCCGTAACGGCAGGCCGCGACGGCCCGCATGCGCGGCAGCAGCGCGGCCAGGCCCCGCACCGCGGTCGACTTGCCGGTGCCGCGGTCTCCGAACACCAGCACGCCACCGATGCTGGGATCCACCGCCGCGATCAGGATCGCGCGTTTCATCTCGTCTTGACCAACAATTGCAGAGAAGGGAAAAGTCAGGGCCATAGTGCATGCGGACCACGGCGCCCGGAGGCCCGGCACAGGGGCGCGGGGGCGTGCGTGGCGAAAGAGTTGACAACGAAGTATGTCACAGGATATGTACGTGCAAGCCCTTGCCGCCCGCGCAACACATGCGTTCGCGGTGCCGGTGTGGGCAGGTACAGTCGAGCCCGATGAAACGTCTGCCCCCTCTCCATGCCCTGCGTGCGTTCGATGCCTCGGTGCGCACCGGCAGTTTCACGCGTGCCGGCGAGTCGCTGCATGTGACGCAGGGCGCGATCAGCCGGCAGATCAAACAGCTGGAGGACTGGCTTGGCAAGCCGGTGTTCGTGCGCCATTACCAGGGCCTGATCCTGACCCCCGCGGGCAGTGTGCTGGCCCAGAGCCTGGAGGCCGCCTTCGGCACCATCCAGGACGCGGTGGAGCAGATCCAGCACCTGGGCGCGCGCCAGCGCATCGCGGTGAACGTGCCCGAGACCTTCGCCTCGCGCTGGCTGGCGCCGCGTCTGCGCGACTTCCACGGCCGTCACCCGGATATCGACCTGTCCATCACCACCAGCGCGGTGGCCACGCTGCGCGATGCGCAGCAGTACGATTGCCTGGTGATGTTCCTCGACGAGCCCTGGGCCAAGGGCCACAGCCGGCTGCTGCGCCAGGAGCACTACATCGCCGTGGCCAGCCCGGAGCTGTGGGTCGACGGCGCCGAGCCCGACCTGGCCCACCACACGCTGCTGCATGTGCTGGCCGGCACCGGTGCGAAGCGCCTGCCGATCTGGGAGAACTGGTTTGCCTCGCTGGGCATCCGCCACATCGACCCGCGACCGGGCATTGCGTTCTCCACGATGGACCAGGCCATCAATGCCGCTGTCTCGGGGGCTGGCGTGGCGGTGGTGGATGCCCCGATGGTCGAGCGTGATCTGGCCGAGAAGCGCCTGCAGCGCATCGGCGGCCATGCCTTGACCGGCAACCATGGCTACTGGTTCGTCGAGCCGCGGGAACAGGCGGCGCGCGATCCGGCGCACAGTGCGGTGGTGGCGCTGTTCCAGTCGTGGCTGCTGGATGTCAGCCGGGGGGGCGGGTCTTTGCGCGGGAACTGAGCGGCCTGGTTTTTTTCGTGCCTCTTCTTGCCGTTTTGGTGGGCGGGATCAGGCCGGCGGGCACTGCGCCCAGCGGCTGTCCTCCGCCCTCCGCCTGCGGCTGCGGGCTCCCCCTTTACGCCGCTGGGCGCAGTGCCCGCCGGCCTGATCCGGAGCGTCGCTGGAGTGCCGCCGGGAAAACCCCGCGCGCGGGGTCGAGCCGAGGCGCTCCGTGTCGTTGCAACCTGCCGGCGTGCCACACACGTTGGCAAGAAAAAAGTGTCAGGAACGCAAAATGGGACCGCTACCGGGAGCCCGAAGCCCCGTCGGCACGCTCATCCCGAATCGCCTGCAGCGCCGCCGCCCGCCGGCGCCGGATCAACCACACCTCGAGCACGAAGGCCAGCACGGTCATGCCGAAACTGCCCCATACGAAGACGCCATACCCGCCCATCGCGAAGAACTCGGCGGCGCTATTCCACTGCATGGCGGACCCAATCTGCGTGACGCTCACGCTCCAGGATGATGCAGCGCACACGGGCCAGGGCTACGGCGATCGTGTACATCCAGATGGCCAGGCTCATGATGAGCATGCCCCACAACATGGTGGTGGCCATCGAGGGCGAGCGCGTCAGCGACACCGAGGCGCCCTGGTGCAGGGTGTTCCACCACTTGACCGAAAAATAGATGATCGGCACGTTGATCACCCCCACCAGCGCCAGCACGGCGCCGGCCTTGTCGGCGCGCCGGGGGTCGTCGATGGCGGCCTGCAGCGCCATGAAACCCAGGTAGAGGAACAGCAGGATCAGCTCGGAGGTCAGGCGCGCATCCCACACCCAGTACGTGCCCCACATCGGTTTGCCCCAAAGGGCGCCCGTCCACAGCGACAGGAAGGCACACAGCGCGCCGGTGGGCGCCAATGCCGTGGCCATCATGCCCGACAGCCGGGTGTTGAAGATCAGGCCCAGGCCGGCCCAGGTGGCCATGACCAGGTAGATGAACATCGACATCCACGACACCGGCACATGGACGAAGATGATGCGGTAGCCCTCGCCCTGCTGGGCGTCGGTGGGGGCGACGAAGAACGACATCCACAGGCCAATGCCCGCCAGCACCGTGCCCAGCATCGCAAACAGCGGCCACAGGCGCCCGGCCAGCGGGTAGAAGTTCTGGGGGGACGCAAACCGGAACCAGTTTGCAACGCGGTTTTTCATTCCAGGGAAATCCTCAGCGCAATGGTGGTGGCGAACGGGGCAAACAGGCCGGTCAGCAGCAGCAGCGCGCCCATCAGCGAGAAATGGGCGCTGACCCCCAGCCCGGCCGCATCGGCCTCGACCGCGCCCGCGCCGAAGATCAGTACCGGAATATATAGGGGCAGCGTCAGCAGCGACAGCAATACACCCCCACCGCGCACGCCCAATGTGAGAGCGGCGCCGATGCCGCCGATCAGGCTCAGCGTGGGCGTGCCGACCAGCAGGGTCAGCGTCAGGATGCCCAGCGCCCGGGCGTCCAGCCCGAACTGGATGCCCAGCACCGGCGCGATCAGCACCAGCGGCAGGCCGGACAGCAGGAAATGCGCCAGCACCTTGGCGCAGACGATCAGCGTCAGCGGGGTGCCCGAGATGGCCATCTGCTCCAGGCTGCCGTCGGCATGGTCGGCGGCGAACAGGCGCTGCAGAGAGAGCATCGCCGCCAGCAGAGCGCCCACCCACAACACGCCGGGGGCCATGCGGGCCAGCAGCTGCACCTCGGGGCCGACGCCGAGCGGGAACAGGCTTGCCACGATGACAAAGAAGAACAGCGGCGTGAGCACATCGCCTTTCTGCCTCATGGCCAGCGCGATCTCGCGCCGGACCACCGCCACGAAGACGCTGCCGCCAGAACTTGTCGCAGCCTCGTTCACCGGAGCACCTTGGGGCGGCCCGGCGGTGCTCATCAGGCAACCTCCGTGCTGCGCACTGCGGTGCGAGCCTGCTTGGGGCGGCCCGGCGCAGCGCTCATGCCCCCAGCTCCAGCGTCTGCACCTGCGCGCCGGGAATGTCGACCTGCTGGTGGCTGGTCAGCACCGCCATGCCGCCGCGCTGCAGGTGCTGCCCGATCACCCCGGCCAGCAGGTCCAGCGAGGCGGTATCCAGCGCCACGAAGGGTTCGTCCAGGATCCACAGGCTGGCCTGGTTGAGCATCAGCCGCGACAGGGCCACGCGCCGCTTCTGACCCTGCGAGAGGTGGCGCACCAGACGGCGCTGGCAGCCGCGCAGGCCCATGCGCTCGAGGGCGTGGGCGGTGGCGGCAGCGTTGGGGGCCATGCCGGCCAGCGTGGCGTAGAAGGCCAGGTTCTCGTCGACTGTCAGCGCCTCCTGCAGGGCATTGTGGTGGCCCAGGTAGAACAGGTCCTGCCTGAAAAGCTCGGTCTGTTCCCCCACGGGCTTGCCGTTCCACAGGATCTGGCCGGATTCCGGCTGCGCCAGGCCGCACAGCAGGCGCAGCAGGCTGGTCTTGCCGGCACCGTTGGCGCCCCGCAGGTACAGCATCTGTCCGCCCTGCAGGCGAAAACCCAGCGCATCGAACAGCAGGCGTTCGCCGCGGATGCATTTCAGGAGGGTGGCTTCGAGGGTTTTCAAGCGGGGGAGGGCTGGGGGCGGGGGCTGCCCATTATGTCGCGGTGTTGCGGTCGCTTGACCTGACCTGGTGTGGGATGGCTTGGCCCACTTGCATGAGCCAGCGCGCTCCCGGCAACTGCAAGCGCATCCGATTTGGCCTCCCGGGGCCTGGGTTGGTATAGAGGGCAGTGGCTTGGGCTCTTGCCCAGCGGAAGCGGGAACTGGCAGCGCGGATTCGCTTGTCTCAGGGGGCGGTCAAGGCACCACGCTTGCCAGTGTCTGCAACGGCACGGCGGTGATGCCTTGTGCCAGTGGCCAGGGTGTCGTTTGTTCAGGTGCATGGCACAGCAGGTAGAGGTGATCCAGCGCCAGCGCCTGCTGCGCTGTGCGCAAGGATGCGGTGACCTTTGGCGAGCGCGTGAGCTTCACCTCAAACCCCAGGCGCTGCGCGCCGCGCACCAGCAGAAAGTCGAGCGCCGCCCCCGAGTGCAGCGCCCAGAAGTACCACTCGTCGCGTTGCGCCTCGGTGTGCCGAATGACTTCACCCAACGCAAAACCCTCCCACGAGGCGCCGCACTGGGGGTGCGAGAGCAGGTTGTTTTGGTCGGTGATGCCCAGCAGGCTGTGCAGCAGGCCGGTGTCGCGCAGGTACACCTTGGGGGCCTTGACTTCGCGCTTGCCCAGGCTGGCGTGCCAGGGGCGCAGCCGCCAGGCCATGAACGTACCTTCCAGAATGTCGAGGTAGCGCGACACGGTTTTGTCACTGACACCCAGGGCTGGCCGCGTTGTCGGGTGCCAGAAAGGCACGTGAAAACCCGACGCGCAGCCACAGATCGTCCATCGCGGCGGCGGATGTTTTGCAGGTGTTGCCCACGGCGGAGCATGGTGCATGATGGTGCGATGTTTCGGAGTTGAGATCCGATATTTCAAGAAAAAAGGCTGAGTGGGGTCTCGACAAGGCGCTTCTTGGTGTGTTGTTTTGCCGTTGCACGAATCTGCCTTGATGCGGACGGTCATCGAAGCCTGAACGAAGGAGCGTGTCTGCACCCGACCACGATCCCCCCAGTGTCTACTGCCTTGCCACCCCGCCATCGACGATCGGCATCTCGCCGTTCAGGAAGGCGGTGTTGGTGCGGCCCTGCGCCACGGCCTCCACATGCCCGCGAAGCGCGCTCGCATCAGGCCCTTGACCATGCCGACGATGCCGGCCTTGGCCATGCCGTCCGGGCGCTCAGGAAATGGGCAGTCAGTTCGTCGGGAATGGTCCGGCAGCGAGAGCCAGTTTTCGCACGGTATCGATCCCTGACGGATCGGGGCGCAGGGCCGGGGCCCGGTCGAAGGTTTCTAGACCGGCGCGCAGGGCAAAGAGGCGTTTGCCGTAACAGATCAGATGTTCAATGGAACGCATGACGAAGCCGATGGCGGGGAGGCACTGGCCGTGGAGGGCCTCGGCGGCTGCCCTGTCGCCCGCGTCATGAAGCGCCATCACGCGCACGCCGTAGTCGACAAGGTCGGGCGCAAGCAGGAAGCCGGTGCAGCCCGCATCAAGGCACGCCACCATTTCCTGGCCGCCACGGCCGTTGAAGACCCGGAACTCCGGTCCTGCCATCTGGACGAGTTTGGCGCATTCGGCTGCCGTCGCCTCGGACTTGATGACGGTGAAGTTGGGGTTTGCGGCGCGAAGGGTCTGGATGTCCTCGTCAGACAGGCCCCGGCCAAGGTATTGGGGGGCATTCTGGATCGCGGTGGGCAGGGTCGTGGCGCGCATCACGCGGCCAAAGAAATCAAGGTACTCGGAAGCGGCATAGCTGCCCGTGGCCGGGGTTGCAGGATGAGCCAGTCGGCACCCACCCGTTCGGCGTGGCGAACACCCGCGATCTGCTCGGCAACCGACTGTCCATAGATCGTGAAGCCCAAGGGCACACGGCCTGCCACATCCTTTGCCGCCCAATCCATCAGGGTACAGCGCTCGTCGAAAGCGAGCTTGGCGACTTCGGTGGCAAGGCCAAGGGCGGCGATGCCGGCGACGCGGGCCTGCAGGCAGAGGTCGACCTGCAGGCGCATGGCGGCGCGATCAAGCCGTTCATCGGCGTCGAAGTAGGCATAGAGGATGGCGTGTACACCGCGCTGCATGTGCAAAGACCTTGCGATACCACTGGACCAGGGCACGGTCGCCGGAATGATCGCGACCTGCCTCGTCCTCGGTGGGGTGGGGGGTAGAGATGGTGACGGGGCCGATCTGGCATTCTGTCGCCAGGAAGACCGGCACCGCTGCGAAATCATACCAAGGGGGCGGGGCGAACATCCGCCTGCGCGCCCGGTAATGCGCCATGGCCCCCTGGCGCGGTGCCATTCTGAGCGTTCGAACTATGATGTCGTGAAACTTACTCCAGTCATCAATTGGGTTCATCCGCTATGTTCAAGGCACTCCAGCTCACCAAAGGCGACAACTTCGCGGCTCAGGTTACACAGGTGGACGAGGCCGGTCTTCCGCACGGGGACGTGACAGTTCGCGTGGAGTATTCGACGCTCAACTACAAGGATGGCCTGGCCATCACCAACAAGTCTCCTGTGGTGCGGGTCTGGCCCATGGTGGCGGGCATCGATGGCGCGGGCACCGTGAGCGCATCCGAACACCCGGACTGGAAGCCAGGCGACCGGTTCATCCTCAATGGCTGGGGCGTGGGGGAGACGCATTGGGGCTGTCTGGGCGAGATTGCCAGACTCAAGGGCGATTGGCTCGTGCGACTGCCTGCGGCCTTCACGGCACGCCAGGCCATGGCGATCGGCACTGCCGGCTACACGGCCATGCTGTGCGTGCTGGCACTGGAGGACCATGGCATCACCCCTGCCACGGGCGAGGTGCTGGTCACCGGCGCCACCGGGGGGGTGGGCAGCGTCGCCGTGGCCCTGCTGGGCAAACTGGGCTACCAGGTGGTGGCCGCGACAGGCAAGGCGCACGAAGAGGCCTACCTGAAGCGCCTGGGCGCGGCCAGCGTGATCGACCGTGCCAGCCTGTCGGTGGCGGGCAAACCCTTTCAGAAAGAGCGTTGGGCCGGCGTGGTGGACGCCGTGGGCTCGCACACCCTGGCCAACGCGCTGGCGCAGACGCGCTACGGTGGCGTGGTGGCGGCATGTGGCCTGGCCCAGGGCATGGACCTCGCCACGACAGTCATGCCGTTCATTCTGCGCGGGGTCACCCTGGCGGGGGTCGATTCGGTCATGGCGCCGCTGGGCCGTCGGCAGCGTGCCTGGGACCGCCTGGCGCGGGACCTGGACCCGGCATTGCTGGAGAGCATGGTCGAGGAGGTCGCCCTGGACGGCGCGATCGCCAAGGCGCAGGCCCTGATGGCAGGCAACGTGCGGGGCCGTGTAGTGGTGCGTATCGACTGAGCGAACCGCTGATACCCGCTGCACAGGTGTGCAGGATCGTGGCCTGCATGGTTCCTCCTGACGTCCATGAAGTGCTCAAGCCCGGGGCGGTTTCCCACATTTGGCCGCTTGCCTTGCAAAAGAATGTCTGTCATTTCTGGTTCGAGTCCTGATGCCGCTCCGCCTGCGGTCTGCCGCGTGGCCGTGGTGGGTGCTGCCAACATGGACATCCTGGTACACACCTCGATGGGTCTGGCCCCATCCGACTCCAACCCTGGCAGCATTCTGTGTGCACCCGGCGGGGTGGGGCGCAACGTGGCCGAAAACCTGGCGCGGCTCGGCCTCGCGACACAGCTGTTCAGCGTGGTGGGCGACGATGTGTTCGGGACAGCACTGCTGGCCGCTACCAAACAAGCCGGTGTGGATGTATCGGCCGTCAGCGTCTGGCCCGGCTGCAGCAGCGCCAGTTACCTGGCCTGGCATGGGGCGGACGGTGACATGCTGGCCGCTGTCAACGACATGGGCGTGCTGGACAAGCTGACGCCCGAGCTGGTGCAAGCATGGCGGGGTGACCTGGCCCAGGCGCACTACATGGTCGTGGACTGCAACCTGCCCGCGCAGACACTGGCCGCCCTGCTGCAGTCACCCACCCAACCGGTGTTCGTGGATGCCGTGTCGGTCGTCAAGTGCGAAAAGCTGCGCCCCTGGTTGCCGAGCGTGCACCTGCTCAAGGTCAATCAGCGCGAAGCGGCTGTGCTGAGCGGCCTCAAGGTCGAGACCGTTGACGAGGCCTGCCTTGCCGCGTCGGCGCTGCACCAGGCTGGCGTCAATCAGGTGGTGGTGAGTCTGGGCGGTGACGGCGTCTGCTGGTGCGATGCCGATGGACACACCGGGCATCGACCGGCACGCCCGGTGGCCGTCGTCAACACATCCGGTGCGGGCGACGCCTTGCTGGCGGGCCTGGTGCTGGGTTGTGCCGAAGGATTGTCCTTGGCCCAGGCCGTGCGGGGCGCCATGGCCTGTGCGGAGATCACCCTGGCCAGCCCGCATGCCAACTCGCGGCAGCTTTCCATCGCGGCATTGCGGGCCCGTGTGGACGACACCGAGAAACCATGAGACCACCGCCGATGAAGCACCTCGATATCGCCCCCGAAGTCCGCCTGGCCCTGGAACAGGGCCAGCCCGTGGTGGCCCTGGAGTCCACCATCATTTCGCATGGGATGCCCTACCCGCAAAACGTGGCCACCGCCTTGCGGGTGGAAGCGGAGGTCCGCAGCAGCGGTGCTCTGCCGGCCACCATCGCGGTGATGGACGGTCGGCTCACCGCCGGCCTCAGTGCCGCGCAAATAGAGGCACTGGGACGTGCCGGCCCCGCGGTGGCCAAGGTCAGTCGCCGCGATCTGCCCTTTGTCGTCTCCGCCGGACAGACCGGCGCCACCACGGTGGCGGCCACCATGATCATCGCGGCGATGGCGGGCATCCGGGTGTTTGCCACCGGAGGCATTGGCGGGGTCCATCGCGGCGCGGCCCAGACCTTCGACATTTCTGCCGATCTGCAGGAACTGGCGCGCACCCCGGTGGCGGTGGTCTGTGCAGGCGCCAAGTCCATCCTGGACCTGGGGCTGACGCTGGAGTACCTGGAAACCCATGGTGTGTCGGTGGTGGGGTACCGGACCACGCAATTGCCCGCATTTTTTACCCAGGACAGCGGTTTCGCCGTCGACTACCGGCTCGAAGGTGCCAGCGACATCGCCCGCCTGTTGCAGATCAAGTGGGCCATGGGCCTCGGCGGTGGCGTGGTGATTGCCAACCCGATCCCGGCGGCCCATGCGATGCCCCGCGCCGTGATCGATGCGGCCATTGCACAGGCGCTGTCGGATGCCCAGGCGCAGGGCATCTCCGGCAAGCAGACCACGCCGTTTCTGCTGGAGCGCGTCAACGCGCTCACGGGCGGCAACAGCCTGGCGGCCAACATCGAGCTGGTGCTCAACAACGCGCGTCTGGCCTCGGCGGTGGCTGTGGCGCTGGCCGGGTTGGAGTCCGGGTCGACGGGTTGATCAGCCGTCAATCCGGGCTGGCAGATCAACCCACGCCGGAATGGGGACCGGCCTGGCCCCGGCCCTTGACCGTATGGGGGCGGACCTGATGCCACATGGGTTTGCCCAACTGCGCAAGAACGGGTGGCGAATCGGTTGCCAGAAACCTGTCGTTCGTGGGTTTCGCGCGATTCTGCAGTGCCGTTCTTCGACTTGCACGATTGGCCGGCGGTTTATGGCCGACTCGTGCAAGCCATCGGGCGGCCGCCCCCGTGGGAGTCCGGTGGCAAACCGCGCCATCTGGAACGCAAACCCCGAGCAGACCACGCTGTGCCGGATCAAAGCTGCGCCAGCATGCGGCCAGTTTCGAGGTCCGTACCGAGACCAGCCGCGCTTCCTGTGAGTGGTCGCGCTTCTTCAAGGATCATCGACGCCTTCGTCGATTGACCAGCTGGGCCCAAATTCTCCCGCGCCCGCTGGCAGCATCCGCCGCTTTAGCCCATCGGCCACTCAACCCGCACGATGGGCCGTGCACCATCTACCGAGCGGTCGAAAGCGACGCTGCCGCCCATTCGCAACGCTACGCGCTGCACAACCGCCAACCCCAGGCCCAGACCCGGATGCCTGCGGCTCGCATCGCCGCGCGCGAAGGCCTGCAACATCGCCTGCTGGTCCTTGGGCGCGATGCCAGGACCGCAGTCCTCGACCTCGATGCGGATCCGATGACCTACCGTGCCCACGGTCAACCGCACGGGCGGCTGGCCGTGGATGAACGCGTTGTCGAGCAGGTTGCTGATCACGCGTTCGATCAGCACAGCGCTGACGTGGGGCACCACGAGCGACGCCGGTGCTTCGACCGACAGCTCGGTGGCAGCGCGCTGCTGCTGCGCCGCCACGCCACGTGCCACGACGGCCACGTCCACCGTCTCGTTCAAAGGCAGTTCGCCGCTGCGCACGTGGTCGAGAAAGCTGCCAACGAGCCGATCTGCCTGCAGCGCGTTGCGCACGATGGCCTCGCGCCTTGGTGCGACACCTTCGCCATCGGGCAAGAGCTCGGCAGCCATGCGGATGCGGCCGAGCGGGCTGCGAAGGTCGTGCGAAACGCCCGCGAGCAGCGACGCGCGCTCGCGCTCTTGTTGGTCCAGCGACTGGCGCAGCGCCCGCCAGGCCTTGTCGATCGCTTGGACTTCAGCGCTGGCGTGCGGCAGCGGGCCGCCGGACGCGTCGTCGGTCGCAATGCGCGCGCGCAGCGCTTCGAGCGGCTGCGCCAGGCGATGCGCGATCAGCGCGCTGGCAGCGACCGCCAGACCGAACAGCAGTAGCGTCGCAATCAAGAAGCGCTCGCGCAGGTTTTCCTCGACCAAGCCGCTTTCGAAGCCAACCCAGCGAAGTGTGCCGTTGTCGGTCCGCAGTGCCAACCAAAGCGTCGGCGCGTCCACTGTGGCGTCCCATTCGTGGCCGAAGGCAACGTCTACTACCGGCAGTCCGGCTTCCAACAGTGTCTCGTGCATGATCGTCCGCAGGATCGTCAGTGATGCGATTGCGAACACATCTTCAGGACGTTGGTCCGAGGCGCGCAACGGCCCGGGCGCGACCTGGCGCACCTGCTCGATCGGCCCACCGCGAGCCACTAGCAGCAATGACGGTGCCCAGCTAGAACCAATACTGTTTAATTAGT
>Ga0247831_1001255_pt1 | contig 49711 bp, 41 predicted proteins | sample LaCruzMarch2015__9_FD_192406 | JGI IMG/M metagenome (GOLD analysis project Ga0247831, IMG submission 192406) | Freshwater microbial communities from meromictic Lake La Cruz, Castile-La Mancha, Spain - LaCruzMarch2015_1m | ecosystem: Environmental > Aquatic > Freshwater > Lake | place: Spain...
CCTACTAGTGATTTATCCGTTGATGCCGAAAGGCGTTGAGCACTGCAAAGATCCTAGAAACAATCGAACGTTTGCGATGCAAGAAACCCTCTCCCCCGGCCCCTCTCCCTAGGGGAGAGGGGAGCTAAAACATGGATGAATCGATTTAGTTGTCTGTCCAGAAAAGTCTTTAACATAACTCCACCTTCTTCCTCCCCTCTCTTTTGGGGAGAGAGTTCAGAGAGGAACGGGCTGCCGATCAATGCTATCTTCTTTCGATTAGTTTCGAAGGCTGAACACCCAACAAGGAATGTCGACTTGCCAGGAACCAAGAAGGCGCTGATAGGTCAGCGTTGAATGACAGGAGTTTCAGTTGAAGTTGACGACAGCCTAGGCTTCGCCGGATTCAAAAGAGATCAGCTTTGCCCCGCATTCGTAACAGTCTTTGCCCAATCGACGGCATCGAACGATCGTAGCCACGGCTCGCCTGCCCATGAATGCGATGGTGACTCGTTCTTCCGGCCAAAGTTGTTCGTGCACAAGCAATCCAATTCCAGATTTGGAAACGTCTTTCACGAGAACTCGTATCTCGCAGTCTGAACGTTCAAGCATGGGTGGGGACCAGTCGATGCTAAGATCTGCCTCGCATCGACATCGAAGGCGGCTGTGCTTGCGTGTCTCGAAGTGGGTAGTGTCGGTGAAACCACCTTCGGAAAAGAAGTTCGCCAAGCTCGGCGGGAGTTGGACTTTTAAGGTCTGGGTCACTTTATCTTCTCCGCAACCACGAGTCGTATCCATGCATCGACAAATGTTGGATCCAGTGAGTTATCGGACTCGCGTTGCAAAATCGCGATTGCCGAAGTCACGCTAAGCCTTTGCCTTTGAGGACGATCGGAAGTAATCGCTTCAAAGGTATCCACGACCGAACACAATCGGGCCCAGGGATGGATCTCGGACTGAACTAAAGCGGTTGGGTATCCCTTGCCATCCACCCTTTCGTGGTGTTGATAGACAATCATTAGCTCATCGCTAGACAGGTCGGCAACCTTGCACAACATCCTGAAGCCTAAGATCGAATGCTTCGCAATTTCCTTCCGCTCAAATTCGTCCAGCTTTCGCGGTTTCTTGACGACTTTGGGATCAAGCTCCAACATTCCTATATCATGCAGCAAAACACCTGTTCCAATTCTGCTGAGGTCCGACAAGGGATAACCAAGGCTTTCGGCTAGGTAAATCGCGAAGCATGCCACATTGAGCGAGTGCGTTGCCAGTTGATGGTCCCGGTGCAACACGTCTAGCAAGTCGCGAAGTGGCGGCTGATTTCGATTGATCAACGAGGCTAAAACGCGACTCACAGAACGTACAACACGCACAAGACCTTCAGGACGTTTAGTTGCGAAAGCCTTCGCAATCAAATCACGTGAGATCTCCAGGATGTTTGCCAAACGTGTCTTCAGAGGAATCAATTCGTCTTCCAGAAGTCGTTCCCAATTCGAACGAAGGTGCTCCTGAAAATGTTCGTAACCTTCGGCGGTGACGTACAGGTTATACACACCTTCAGATTCGAATCGATGGATTCGATTGAGCTCGACCGGCTCCGAATCGGAAATCAATAGAAATGGATGATGATCATTCTTCGCGCATGCATAGATATTGACCTCTGGGCGCGAATCCTCAATCAAGCTGAAGAGACTGATTGGAATGAAAGTTTGATTGTTTATGGTCAACATGACTTGAATTGCATGCGGGAAACTGCCTCGCGAACATCGGGACCACGAAGGCTAGGTCGCGAAACCCAACATGTGGTGAATCCCAGTTTGGATCACGGCCAGGAATTAGAGAAACTGCCGGCTTATCCATGACGATCGTTGCAATCGGTTTATCTGTCCTATTCTACCGGGTCATTCAGGTAAACCCTGTTGATTTCGAGTCTTGAACCACCTGAGCGCGAACGGTCGCGTAGAGTTTGCTCGGCAGCGAAAGCTTGCCGTTTGTAACAGTCCGTTGTTTCAGCGAGCTTGGGGGGAATAGGTATGGCGAAGTCAGTCAAAGCCGGAGAAGAAGTTGTAACTCTCGATCGAAGACGGGGAAGTCGTCGCACTTCGGTTTCTGCCGACGAGTCCCAAGTGAAGGCCCTGATTGCTCAGGAAAAGAAGCGAACAAAAACGCAACGTCGCCGTCAGATTGACCCTACCACCTGCGAACGCGATTACTCTGGCGATGAGGTCGAATTCATGCAAGCCATGGATGCTTACAAACGAAAGAATGGCCGCATGTTCCCAACCTGCAGTGAAATTCTCGAGGTCATTCGGGACCTTGGCTACACTCGTCCGGACCGAATTGCGGATCCTGCTTCCCTGGCTGCTTCCATCGAAGAAAATCTAGCTCAGGCAATTGAGTCAAAATAGTTTTCACGCTTTCAGCAAAACAATCGGCATTTTGCAACTTTCCTATGCTGTGTTTTGCCTGATGAACTCGTCCAATCGTTGACCTTCACTAGCCTCGGTCTACAATGCCTTGGTTCGCAGGGTGTCGCACGCCCAGAACCAGCGTATTATCCGGTGCAGTTGGCAATTAAGACCTGCGGGTCAAGGCAACGATTTAGAATGACCCAACGATGGCTGGCCGCTTTGCCTGTTTACAACGAAGCGCCCTTTGTTAACCAAGTTTTGGATGAAGTACTTAAGTACGCACCCGATGTTCTGGCCGTCAATGATGGTTCTAAGGATGCTACCGGGGAACTTCTCGACCAACGCGGTGATATTGCGGTCCTACACCACGACCAAAACCGAGGATACGGTGCGGCCCTGAAAACCGCCTTTCAATACGCCATCGACGAAGGGTATGAAATCGTTGTCACGCTCGATTGCGATGGCCAACATCAGCCCATGCGAATCCCACGCTTTGTCTCGGCTTGCCAAAACGCCGACATCGTTTCGGGGTCTCGCTATCTTAAAAAATACGACGGCGACAGCGTGCCACCCGCTCAGCGACTGTTTATCAACAAACAGGTCACCAAAACCATCAACGATTTGTTCCACTGGAATTTAACAGATACGTTTTGTGGCTTTAAGGCGTATCGCACATCCGCTCTGGCACAACTCCAGATCACGATTGAAGGTTATGCAATGCCGCTCGAACTGTGGGCACAGGCCGCCATGTTGGAAATGCGAATCATCGAAATTCCAGTCCCGCTGATCTACCTGGACGAGTCGCGATCCTTTGGCGGTGCACTCGATGACGGTAGCGTTCGCCTAGCGTACTACAATCAAGTCATCGAACAGAGCATTCAAACCATGTTGGACCGGGGATACCAACTGCCCTCCACACCACCTACCACCTCGATGCAACGATGTGGGGAGTGTCCGTAGCGTGAGCGGGCCGGGCCACGAGGGCCAACGATCGCTGAAAGTGCCTCGTGAGAACAATACATTCCTGTGCATTCCACCCGCAGGAAACGCCCAGGGAATGCTGCGCCACAACCAATCTCGGAACCATCGCCAACCTCGAGCCGACTGGGTCCGGCCGCTGCAAACCCTGGCAAGGAACCAAGCACTCCAGGCCGCACGCGTTTACATCTTGACCTACGCTCCGGAGAGCGTTTTCAACTCTGGGGCCGAACCGTCGAATTTGGTGGTCGGCGGCCATCAACCCGAGCTCTTCCATCCAGGCGTTTGGTTCAAGAATATTCTTCTATCGAAGATTGCACAGTCGACCTCTTCGAATAGCTTGCATGTCATCATCGATCACGACTTGGCCCGCTCGGATGCCATCCGAGTTCCCGCTCAAAGCAAATCGACAATGGATAGCTACGAACACGGTATTGGATATGCAAAAGGTGAGCTTTATCAGAAATCAATCTCGCTTCCGATACGATCCGATTCTGGCAATCGATTGCCCTGGCACTTAACCCTGACGGATGGTACGGATCTTGGCCGTTGGCGCGAGGCTGTCGAACAGATAGCTGATGCGCTTGCTAGCTGCGGTGTTTTTGGCTCCATCGCTCAGGAGAGGTTTCCACTATTGAGCGAATGCATATCGAAGTGCAAGAACCTTAGTGATGCATTTTCCCAGTTTCGTCATCGGATCGAAATTGAACATGGGGTCTCGAATCTAGAAGTTCCGATCGGTTCAATCTGCGATGCTTCCGCCTTCGGCAGGTTTGTGCACCATTGTGTAGCCGACGCGGATTCGCTCTGGAGCATTTACAATCGTTGTCGTTCGGAATATCGGCATCGGCATTCCATTCGCAATCAAGCTCAGCCAGTTCCCGAGCTCCTGCAAGAAGACGGGATGCTGGAGCTTCCGTTCTGGATCTACAAACGCGATGTGGCTTCCTTCACGGATCGGAAGCGGTTGTGGTTATTTGTCGATTCGAGTCAATCGCCTGACGAATATCAGCTAGTAGACCATCCCGATCCAGCCCAGCGAACGATTTTGATGTCGCTACCAAAGGACCCAAAGCAAGTGGACTTAGCCTGGTCGCGATGGGTGGATGAAGGTGTTTGCATCCGACCACGTGCCTTGATGACCACATTGTTCTTGCGCTGTTTTGTGGCGGATTTGTTTGTGCATGGGATCGGCGGCGGGGCTTACGACGAACTCACGGACGCCATCATTTTGGCTTGGTTAGGCATGGAGCCCCCGGAATACATCACGTGCTCCGCTTCTTTGCATCTTGGCACATCGGCCAGCGGTGATGCAGAGATTGAAAACATCCAGCGAGCGCATCGCGAATTGCAACTGATGCGATCCGTTCCCGAACGGTTCTTGGACAAAACGCGAAGCGACCAAAAACAGCTGTTCGACGAGCACGCTCAGCTGCTGTCGCATATTCCAGAGCGTGGTAAGAAGCGTGTATGGCACGCAGCGATCATTCGAGCGAAAGCACAGATTGAATTCGCAATCGTCGAGCAAAGGCACAACGCGATCGCTCAACTTCAATCGCTTTACCGAACGCAGCATCGGAACAAGATTCGCAATTCACGCGAATTTTCTTTTTGCTTGTTCCGAGAAGCGGACATCCTGCCACGGTTGATCCAGCTTGCTGATCAAGCGATGGATGTATAGTCAATTTGACATTGAGAAGTAGCTCTAGGTCCGAGTTACTTAGGATTCGTTACCAAACGTCGCGGGGTTTGCGTAACCACCGAGGTTGGTTTCGCCTTCACCGACCTAGTGCTTTGCGGAACGTTCCGTTGTACCCCTTCATCAAAAGAAATACCGGATCCGACGGCGACTTGGCCTGTCGTGTTTCGCGAACGCCTCATTGCGTTTGGATCTGGAACGGGAGCAACTGCGTTAGGTTCGGGCGTCTTCTGAATCCTAGGCACAGCCGGTGTCGGTTCACCGCGAGACGGGGTGGTTTCCAAATTCATTCCTTGCGTAGCAGGCTGGCTTGATTGCACGCGAGCGGGTGCAGGATGGGTTATCGTCTCGTGCGTCGAACCGGATGAACAAGATGAGCATGTGCTTGAACCATGCGATTCGAAATGACCATCGGCGCATGTCGCGCAGCCGTCGTTACCAGAAGGTTGATAGCGATGGCCCCACAAATTGCGGAGGCGACCTAAGGCGGTTGGGCAGCTACCGCAACGTTCTCCCGTGAATTCGCCATTGCAGCCACAAGGATCGCAGACCGGGGGATCGTTGATATGCTCGTCCCAGTAAATTTCGCCACAGCCGGAGGAACAATGGGCGCTCTTGATGCGGTTGGCAACGCGTCTACCCACGCCAGAGAACGGGACTTCGAACTGCCCGCATCCACCGCATCCGATATCGTTGCACGAGCCCATCGAGCAACTGTCCCCTGCCATTCGAATGGAACAACATCCGACATGGCTCACCATGAGACCGGTCAAAACAAGCCATAGACCTAACGCTGATTTCATGTCGTCATCCCCCCGAGAATTTTCTTTGGTTTTTGCAAAGCTATGGCGTGGATTGGCCTGGCTTCCCGTCTGTGTATCGGCCGTCACAGTCGATACAATCAGAAAATCTTTCCAGGTTTGATAGCTAGCACAAGATTGTGGTTTATGACAATTCAGTTGATTCTTGATTCGCGATTGGTCGCCATCATCCGGCTTAATGATCTAAGCGCAGCCCAACAGATTGCGGAAACTTTGATCGAGGCAGGTGTGTTGGCGTTGGAGTTTACGTTAACCAATCCGCAGGCAGCCACGGAAGTTCGGAAACTTCGAGATTCGAACCGTCAGATTTTGGACGGCAAAGCGGCTATTGGGATCGGATCCGTTCGATCGTTGGAGGAGGCCAAGATCGCGATCGATAGCGGGGCTCAATTCGTGGTTTCGCCCATCACGTCCGTTCCCATCATCGACTATTGCAAGCAGAATCGCATCGCCGTTTGCCCCGGTGCTTATACTCCGACCGAAATCGCTACCGGTTGGGAAGCGGGCGCGGACATCATTAAGGTCTTTCCCGCACGAACGCTCGGTCCTGGGTACATCAAAGATGTTTTGGCCCCCATGCCTTATTTGAAATTGATGCCTACGGGTGGTGTAGACCACACGAACTTGAAAGCCTATTTCGACGCTGGCGCCGTAGCGGTTGGTGTTGGAAGTCAGTTTCTTGATCCAATTGCCATACAAAATCGCGATTGGGCGTCCATCGCACAGGTTGCAGCGCGTTATGTGACGATCTGTAGCCAGTCAGCACCCCGCTAAGTGCCTACCAACATGATCAACATGTCAAAAAACAACTCTTCTGAAAAATCTCGGTACGATGTGGTTACGATTGGCGAGACCATGCTTCGCTTTACACCAACGGGATTTACCCGGCTGGAACAAGCTGCAGCGTTGGAACTGCACGTTGGCGGTAGTGAATCCAATACAGCGGTGGGTCTTGCGAGACTCGGGAAGAAAGTAGCGTGGCTCTCACGGCTTACGGACAATCATCTGGGCCATCAGATTGTAAATGCGATTGCGTCGCATGGGGTGGATACCAGCCATGTGGTTTGGACCAAGCAAGACCGTATCGGATTGTACTTTTTAGAAAACGGAACTCCGCCGCGCGCCAGTCAAGTCATCTACGATCGAAAGGACTCTGCATACTCACGCTTTCCCGCAGACGAACTTCAAGTGGATTTGTTTCAGGCTGGGATTTCCAGATGGTTGCACATCACCGGTATCTCATTGTGGCTCAGTCCCACGTCTAGGGCGTTGATCGCTAGGGCTGTTGAACTTGCTAAGCAGGCTCAGTGGAAGATCAGCTTTGACGTAAATCATCGCACCTTGCTGTGTTCACCATCGGAAGCCCGCGAGTTTTGTCAAAGCTATGTCGAAATGGCGGACCTGGTTTTTCTTCCGCGTCGCGATGCGGTTCAACTGTGGTCCTTGGATACCAATGCAACCGATGAAGCTGTGATGAACAAGATGTTGACCATGAGATCGGGCAAGCCAACCGTGATGACTTTAGGCTCACGAGGAGCCATGGCCGCCGATGCATCCCAGACCTTCATGAAGACAGTTGTCCCGGTCGAACCGGTTGGGCGACTAGGAGGTGGAGATGCGTTTTCCGCAGGGTTCTTAAACGCCTGGCTTGAAGAGAGCGACCTAGAACGTTCGCTTCGCTGGGCGATTGCATCGGCCAGAATGAAATACAGCATCCCTGGCGATCTGCCGATCTTTCTTCGATCGGAAGTCGAAAAACTAGTCGATGGCGATGGTGCAGAGACGCTGGTTCGGTAGTTGTACCAGCCAGAGTGGACACACCCTACTACATGTGGCTTATTCTTCGAGCAGCTTGATCGAATCGCTGCCGCCTGCCGTCAGAAGTCCCGCGCTGCGATAGACGGTAAGCTTTTCTCGCGTATCGGCGATATCTAAGTTGCGCATGGTAAGTTGTCCGATTCGATCGGTAGGGGAAAATTCCCCTTGTCCACTTTCCATGGTAAGACGTTCGGGCTTGTAGGTTAAATTTGGGCTGCGAGTGTCCAAGATGGAGTAGTCATTGCCACGGCGCAATTCCAAAACCACTTCACCGGTGATGGCTTTGGCAACCCAATGTTGCAGAGTCTCTCGCAGCATGAGCGATTGCGAATCAAACCAGCGTCCTTCGTAAAGAAGGCGTCCAAGTCGGCGTCCCATGTCGCGGTATTGTTCCATGGTCCCTTCGTTGTGAATGCCTGTGATCAGCCGTTCGTAGGCGATGAACAGCAAGGCCATTCCTGGGGCTTCGTAGATCCCGCGGCTCTTGGCTTCGATGATACGGTTTTCAATTTGGTCTGACATTCCCAAGCCGTGCCGACCACCGATCGCGTTTGCCTCCAGAACTAAGTCAACTTGCGAGGCAAACGAATTGCCATTGAGAGCAACGGGGACACCGGCTTCAAACGTGACGGTTACCGTTTCTGGATTGACTGGAAATTCGGATTTCCAAAAGGGAACGCCCATGATGGGTTCCACGATCTTGATGCCTCGATCCAGCATTTCAAGGTCTTTGGCTTCGTGCGTGGCGCCCCAGATATTGGAGTCCGTAGAGTAGGCTTTTTCCTTGCTCATGTGATAGCCCAGGCCGGCTTTCTCGAGCAATTCCGACATCTCCTTGCGCCCGCCCAGTTCGCGATTGAACTGTTCGTCCAACCAGGGCTTGTAAACTTGCAGGTCGGGATTGGCCAATAGGCCATACCGATAGAATCGCTCGATGTCGTTTCCTTTGTAGGTGCTGCCGTCGCCCCAAATATTGACGCCATCTTCCTTCATGGCTTGGACCAGCATGGTCCCCGTGACAGCGCGTCCGATCGGCGTGGTGTTGAAGTAGGGAATACCCGCGGTGGTGATATGGAATGCACCGCATTGCAGAGCAGCAATCCCTTCGTGCACCAGTTGTTCACGGCAATCGATCAAACGAGCCTTCTCAGCACCGCAAGCGAGAGCTCGTTTGGGGATATCGTCGTAATTGCTTTCGTCCGGTTGCCCCAAGTTGGCCGTGTAACAATACGGAACGGCCCCCTTTTGGCGCATCCAATAGATGGCCGCGCTTGTATCGAGGCCACCGGAGAACGCGATACCCACATTCTTACCAACAGGAAGGGATTGAAGGATCTTCGACATGTGCTGGTCTTCAGGTGAACGTGGGTACTCAAGAATTCAAAAACGTTGGCAAGAACTAGTCAACGACTTTAGCGTCGATCCACTTCATCAGGCCGCGAAGCTTTTGGCCAACCTTTTCGATTTGATGCTGTCGTTCCAGGCGGCGCGAAGCCTTGAATGCGGGTGCTCCCGCTTTGTTTTCAAGAATCCATTCGCGAGCGAACTTGCCGGTTTGGATCTCGGTGAGGATCTTCTTCATCTCGGCCTTGGTTTGTTCGGTGATGATGCGAGGTCCGCGTGTGTAGTCACCAAACTCAGCGGTGTTGGAGATGCTGTATCGCATGTAATTCAATCCGCCTTGATAAAGCAGGTCGACGATCAGCTTCAGTTCGTGCATGCATTCGAAGTAGGCCATTTCTGGTTGGTAACCTGCTTCAACAAGTGTTTCGAAGCCTGCCTTGACCAGTTCGCTAACACCACCGCAAAGAACTACTTGTTCGCCGAACAGATCCGTTTCGGTTTCTTCTGCGATGGTGGTTTCGATCACACCACCTCGGGTTCCGCCGATCCCCTTGGCATATGCCAAACCAAGCTTCTTCGTCAGGTCGGTTGCACCGGCCCCAAGAGCGATCAAGCATGGAACACCGCCCCCTTTGGTGTATTCGCTGCGGACCAAGTGGCCAGGGCCTTTGGGAGCGACCAACAAAGTATCCACGCCCTTCGGTGGTTCGATTTGTCCGAAGTGCAGATTGAATCCGTGCGAGCACATCAAAACATTGCCAGGGCTCAGGTTGGGCTTGATGTGAGTACGATAAAGATCCCCTTGAACTTCGTCGGGAAGTAGAACGTTGATCAGATCCGCTTGCTTGGTAGCTTGATCGATTTCCATGGGTTGGAAGCCGTGGGAAACCGCGAGGTCGTAATTCTTGCTGCCTGGTCGTTGACCGATGATCACTTTGCAACCGCTGTCGCGCAGGTTTTGAGCTTGAGCGTGGCCTTGCGATCCGTAGCCAAGAATGGCGATGGTCTTATCTTTGAGGTGGGACAGATCGGCGTCGTTGTCGTAGTAAATGGTTGCTGCCATGTTAGGATCGCTTTTTAATATCGGAGGAAAGGATGAACTAGGGACTTGGAATTAGGAGACAACGAACGGACTGGGTCCAAGGGATCGATGGCTACTTGTGATTCATTTCGCTTAGAAAATGGGCGTCAGTGAAACTACTCGCGAGCGAGTTCGGCGGCATCTTCGTCCGGCTCGACATCGTTAGGGTTGCTGCCTCGCACCATGGCGATACGGCCTGTTCGAACGAGTTCTAGGATACCGTAGGGGCGCATTCGCTCGATGAAAGCCTGGATCTTGGTCTCGCGACCCGAGATCTCAATCATCAGCTCTTCAGGGCCAACGTCCACGACCCGCCCACGAAAGATATCAACCAGTTCACGAATCTCGGTTCGAACCCCACCGGTGGGAGCGCTCACTTTGATCAGCATCAAATCGCGTTCGACGTAATCTCGCGAGCTGATATCTTGCACTTCCACAACGGTCACGATCTTCTCAAGTTGCTTTCGCACTTGCTCAAGAACATGATTGTCCCCCACGACGACAAACGTCATGCGAGACAAATTTTTGTTTTCCGTTTCTCCTACGGCAAGTGAGTCGATGTTGTACCCTCGCGACGCGAGCATTCCGGAGATGTGCGCGAGTACGCCAGGAACGTTTTGGACAACAGCGGAAAGTAGGTGCCGCATGAAAAATTATGGGGGGTTATGGATACGGATAAAATGAAGACTGTGTTTGCAAATTAGCATTGCAACCTTCGGAGAGCTGGAGAATGATAATTCGACAAGCCATTTTTCTCAAGGGTTCACTTCATTGGTCCATTCGTCTTCCACTTTCTACGATTACCAACTTTTGGACTTTGGGCAGGGCCGCAAACTGGAGCAATTAGGGCAAGTAATTGTCGATCGGCCTTGCCCAGGAGCAACCGGTCCCAAGTTAAACCCGAAAGCATGGCAAAGCAGCCAGCTGGTGTACCGTGATGGACCAGGGGGAGGATGGGATCGCCAAGCTTCCGGCGGGGAAACAATAGCGAGCATCCAGGAGAATTGGGAATGTCGCAGTGGCCAAGTTCGCTTGGGAATTCGACCGACCGTTGCAGGCCAATTGGGTGTGTTTCCAGAACATTGGGCGCACTGGGATTGGCTCCGCGAGTCATTGGGGCTGGAAAAACAGGCGGTAGAACAAGAATCCGACAAGCCAAGGGTGCTCAGTCTTTTTGCTTATACTGGCGCGACAACCCTGGCACTTGCTCTCTCGGGTTGCGAAGTGACCCATGTGGACTCCTCGAAACCAACCGTCCAATGGGCTCGGGAAAACGCGGTCCGGTCCGGCTTGCAGAACGCAAGCATTCGTTGGATCGTGGATGACGCAAGTGCTTTTGTGAAACGAGAGCTGCGTCGAAACCAGCAATACGATGCTATCATTCTGGATCCACCCACGTATGGTCATGGTTCTCAAGGGGATCGATGGCAGATTCGCCGGGACTTGGTCCCTTTGTTGTCGAATTGCTGGCAACTTTTGTCTGAAAATCGGAAAGCGGTTTTGCTTTGTGGGCATTCGTCGCATATTAGCATTCGCGATATCAATCAGATTTTGGTGGCCGATTATGGTCGAAAGGGAGTCGGCAAGTGCGAGGTATCGCAAGCGTTCTTGTTGGACTCGCACGATCGCAAGTTGGATTGTGGTTTTTCAGCCAAGTACAGTTGGAAATAACCACTCGCGGCATGCCGTGTTTTAATCACGAGACTAGTCTTCAGGCGTTGCTATCTGGTCGCTGGGACGGTACGCGCTTTTGGACTTTTGGCGTACACTGCATCCGTCGGAAATTGCCTTTTCTAGGAATTCTCGACCCTCAACTCTCGCAATCAAGGATGGCAAATATTGGCAAGAAATGAACAGCTGATTCGGCAGCACAAGATAATCCAGATCTTGGAACGACGACGCTATGGAGCTTCTCTCGAAGACCTTCGAAATTCGGTGGTGGAAGAATTAGGCTTGGGGACGTTGCATGTCCGAAGCATCCGCCGAGATATTGAAGCGTTGCAAGCCGCGGGGATGGGGATCGTCACGGAGGAAACACAAAGCGGAAAAGTATGGAAGATGAGCCGCGTCGAAAAGGGGCTCAACAAGATCACCATTACATCCAGTGAGCTGATCGCTCTTTCGATGGGCCGGGATTTGCTGTTGCCTCTGGTGGGGACTCAGTTCTGGCAGGGCATCGAGGCGTTCTGGAACAAAGTTCGTGAACAACTTCCGGCTGGCGTTTGGGACCATTATCAACGTTATCGCAGAACCTTGATCGTATTAGGGGTACCTGCCAAGACGTACGAAAAGCAGCAAGGGATCCTAAAGACTATCAACCGTTCGATTCAAGAGCATCGGAAACTGGAAATCGAATATGAGTCCTTAGGCAAGCCATTGTCGACGAGAGTCTTGGAACCCTACGGGCTGGCGATCTATCAATCGAGTATTTATGTGGTCGCGATCGAGTCGGGTAAAAACGAAGACGACGACCCGCAAGACCGATTGCGACATTGGAAGTTGGATCGATTTAGCAAAGCGACGGCACTGGACGCATGGTTTAAAGCTCATGAAGAAGTGGATCTGGAACACCACTTAGGCAAGAGCGTTGGAATTTTCAGCGGCGAAAATCCTGTCACCTATACAATTCGATTATCGGCGAACGCGGCCAGATGGATCCAGGAAGAGCCGTGGCACGCTCAGCAGCAACTGGAATTTCAGAAGGATGGTTCGTGCCTATTGAAGGTTTCGGCTTACCATCCCATGGAGATCATTCCCAACGTTTTGAAGCTTGGCAATGAAGCTCAGTTGCTGGAGCCGGCAGAAGGCCGCAAAGCAATCAAAAAGGTAATCCAACAGATGGTAAAAGATTATGCTTGATGAACCGATGTCGCTAGCCGCGATACGATCCAAACTGCACCGCAGGTTAGTCCGAAAACGTTCGGCTTTACAATACATTCTCTTCATCAACAATTCACCAATCCAGCATCGATACAATGACAATCCATCAACCCGCTTTCACCCGACCAATCGTTCAAATTTCGCTCGACTTAACCAACATCGATGAAGCGTTGGAAACAGCGGCGCTGGCCATGCGGGCTGGTGTCGACTGGCTAGAAGCAGGCACCCCTTTGATCTTAGCCGAAGGGCTGCATGGGATACGAGCGCTGCGAAAAGCTTTCCCGGGGGTGCCCATTGTGGCCGACTTGAAGACCATGGACGGGGGCTACTTGGAGGCGCAAATGATGGCCCAAGCCGGAGCGACTCATGTGGTGGTCATGGCCCGAGCTCACGAAGAAACCATTCGTTGCGTTGTCAAAGCTGGCAAAGATTTTGGCGTGCAAGTCATGGGCGACAACATGATCTGCCCGGATATGGTGGAGGGTGCAAAGTGGTTGGAAGACTTAGGCTGCGATTACGTGATCCATCATATTGGATACGATGAACGACGCGGGATAGCGGCTCGTGGGTTGCGTATGCCCAGTCCGCTCGATCAACTGCGTCAAGTCGTGGATGCCGTCAAGATCCCTGTGCAAGCAGTGGGGGGGCTGTCGCTGGAACAAGCGATTCAGTGTCCGGAATATGGTGCACCGCTCGTGGTATTGGGCGCACCGCTGACGATCGACGCGGATGCGTTCAAAACGGCGACCGGCGATTTAGAAGCTTCGCTGCGCATGATCTGCGAGAAGATTCATGCCAGTCAAGTGCGGCAGCCTGGATGCTGATTCCCGGGAGTCTTCTAGGCCTGCGAATTACGCAGCCTCTTGGATGCAAGCCAGAGAATTAGCCTTTCTACTCATTGAGCCGCTGGCGCTAGCCGCGTTACGGTTTCCCTGCCAAATTCGGTTATCGCGGCTAGCGCCCGCGGCTCATTTCGAACAAAGTGAGTGCCATTGGGCGCTAGCCGCGTTGAGTTCAACTGCGATAGAAACATGGTCGCGGCTTGCGCCTGCGGTTCAAGCTAGGACGAAATCATTGCTAGTCAACAGGCACCCAAGCAGCTGATGAACACAGTTTAAATGTGGCGATGCTAGCTTGAGTTACTTGGTCATGTTCTCAAGCATGTCGTTCATGCCAGGGAACAGTTCCGCACCACCGGTCAAATCTTTGAGGGCTCCGATGTGCAGTTCCTTGGCAGAGCGAATCGCTTGATTCATCGCGTCGCGAGTCAGCTGTTCGAGCAAGGCCTTGCTTTCACCCGACGAAATCCCTTCGGACATGCTAACCGATTGGACCAAGCCCAAACCATTCATTTCAACATTGACCGACATGCCATCGCGAGTTGCCGATCCATAGACGCGGGCTGTTTCAAGTCTCGCATTGATGGCTTTCATTTGGGGCCCCAGTTGCGTTAGGTTCCGCATGGCGCCGGCGAGATTGGTTAGGTTTTTGAACATGTCGTTGGAGTGAGGTTCGTTGGAGTGAGGGAAGTGCAGGCTATCGCACTTTGCGAATGAACAGTTTGAAATCGCGATCTATCTTAACAAGATCTTCCCCGAAGCATGCCTGAAATAATTCGATTCGCTCTTTGGAGGTGGACTGGTTGCCAGGACTTTTCAACTTCAGCTGCTTCAAATAGCTTACGAACTGCTTGGGTTTGCTTTTGAGTAGAAAGTAAGTCAGCGCCCAAGATTCAGCGTAAGCATGGGTCAGGGTTTCACCTGAGCGGAGGCGATTGTCGTGCAGCAGCAGTTGTTCGAGCGAATCTTCCGGACGGTTGGGCAAGTACTTGGCAAACTCGTTGAGATTGTGGCGGTTGACTTTGCCGGTCCCGCCCCAGCCGTTGGAGCTGTTCGGGTCCGGGGACTCGAAGAACATCGCCAAGCCTTCACTCAGCCATAGCGGATTATCGCCGAGCCTTACTTGAAGTCCGCTATTGAAGGCGATTTGATGGCAAGCTTCGTGCACGATCGTTGCGACCGTTCTTTCTGCTTGCGGTCTCGACAGGATTTGATTGATCAGTTCTTCACGTCCGACTTGGGCATTGGGGGGAAGGATCCCTTCGATCCCAGTTAGATCGTACGATGCCAGTCGGTTGTTAGCTTGGTGGTAGTAACCGATGGTGTTTTCTGCCCCGTCAAATTCGCTGCTTGCGTGCTTGAGATAAGCTTCTTTGTCATCGAACACCATTGCGACCAGAGGAAACCTCGGGGGCGACAGCTCGAAGCCTTTTTCTTTCCAAAACCGGTAGAAGCCTTTATAAAGTCGCTCGTACAGGCTGGCGTTCCATCGGGCATACACGTCCGAGGTGTTGTAGCAGACGACGAAATGGTCAGTGATAATGAATCTGGAACCCCGTGGCATAGCGAGCAACGTTTTTGCTGCGAGCTCCTTGCTGATGGTCGGCACAAGCGTCTCGGTTGGCGGTAGCTCCTCCAGTCGTTGAAGATCGGCGGGCGGGACCGCCGTCAATGCTCCGTCAGCATCCAAGAACAAATGTCCCTCAGTCGGATTGCAGGAGACAAGCTCCCCCGTGACCACCTGCGGCTGATTTTCAAGGTCGAAGGTAACGCGATACAGACGACCTATCAGGTTGCTGGCCTGGAGAGGGTTGGCACGATCGGAGGGGACGGGTTCATTGAGGACGGGCTCAGCCGGCTTTTCTTGAGCGAAAACCGATATGCTTAACTGATCAACAACCAGAAAGGCGTGAATACAGAGCAGAGAACGCCAAAGCAAACGGCTTTGTAGCGGATTCGCCATGGAAAGTAAGGCGGACCCAGCCATGCGGTCGATTTTCAGGGTTTTTGTGGCCCCAATCCTTGCGACCACGCCCTTGGTGGCCCCCCTATTAGGAGAGGTCGTCGGATTCCGATTTTTTGCGACGGAAGACAGCCACAACGTCTTCCACCGGAACGACATAGAGCTGATTGTCCGGTTCAAAATCGACCGGGATTGCATTTTTGGGATGGAACAAGATTTTGTCATATTGCCGGAGCGGAACCGCTTCATCTTGTTCTACCTGATGACTTATCGTGACAATCCAACCGGTGATGGTTGGGATTTCTGCAGAGTCTGGAAGCGCGATCCCACCTTTGGTTTCCCTTTTTGGTTCGTCTTTACGAACCAAAATCCGGGCTCCGACGGGCTCGATGTAGTCAAACTGTGGGGTTTTCTTTGCCATCAGCAAAGCATACGGCAACCCAATAAATCGGCAAGTACATTTGCACTTGCATTAAGAGGCGAATTCGTCATACTGCTGGGCTTCCTTACAAATCAAATGGGCATCCGTGTGCCCGCTAAACCTCGAATTTAAATAATAGCAGCGGAACGCAGCAGGCATGATTGAAACGATTGAAGTGGCCAAGCGAGATGTACTCGGCTCACGAGCCATGATAAAAATTCGCGAAAAAGGGCATATTCCGGCGATTTTGTACGGTCACGGCGAAGAAAATATTTGCCTGACTCTTCCGTTGGATACGGTCAACAACTTGATCAAGCACGGAACGAAATTGGTTTCGCTGACGGGTGGCGTTACGGATACGGCACTTTTGCGAGCAGTCCAGTGGAGCAGCATGGGTGATCGAATTATCCATGTTGACTTTGCACGGGTTTCGCAGTCGGAAGATGTCGAAGTTACCATTCCAATCCATTTGCACGGGGAAGCCCCAGGTGCTCTTTCTGCCGCTGGACAGTTGCGATTCGTAACGCACGAAATCGTCATTCGGTGCCCAGCTTCGTCGATTCCTGAATATTTGGTCTGTGAAATTGGTGCTTTGCAATTGGGCCAGTCGATTCACGTTAGCGATTTGAAATTGCCACCAGGTGCAACACCTGTGACACCCGCTGCCATTGTGATCGCTCAAGTTGCGGTTGCGGCCGGCGAAAGTGCGGTAGACCCGTTGGCGACCTCTTCGGAGCCTGAACTGATTCGCAAAGAAAAAGCTTCTGAAGCCGGAGCGTAATGAACAATTTGGGTTCAACGACTCGTCAAACCAATGCCACAATGGCTTTGGTGGTTGGGTTAGGGAATCCTGGGTCCAAGTACGAAAAGACCCGACATAACATAGGATTTGATTGCCTGAATGACCTTCACGCTAGGATGGGATCGCCTGGCCTGCAGACAAAGTTTGAAGGGCAAGTTTCAAAAGGTCGAATAGGTGAACGGGATGTTTGCTTGATTTGGCCACTCACTTTTATGAACTGCAGCGGGAGATGCGTCTCTCAATTTGCTCGGTTTTACAAAGTGGAAGTCGAAAATATTTTGGTGATTTGCGATGACTTGAGCCTGCCGCTTGGTAAACTCAGAATTCGAAAATCAGGTTCAAGCGGGGGCCAGAAAGGGCTTAACGACATCATTCAGTCGCTTGGGACGCAAGACGTTCCGCGATTGAGGATTGGAATCGATGCGACCCCAGAACATTGGGAAACCGCCGATTACGTGTTAAGCAAGTTCTCCTCGTCCGAACGAGCAGTGGTGGAGCAAGGACTTTCCTTTGCAGGGGAAGCCATCTTCACTTGGTTGAAGGAAGGGATTGATGCAGCGATGAATAAGTTCAATCGCGATTCAAAACCGCCGAAGATCAGCTAAGAGAAATCCGTCGAGTTTAGGTTCAAAAAGAAGTATTGGGATCAGTTTCCAGGAGTTTTAAGTTGGTTACCGGAATTTACGAGTGCTTGTTCCTCTTTGACAGCAACCATTACGCTCGCGATCCAGGTGGAGTTTCGGGCGCCGCACAAAACATGATCACCGACATGGGTGGCGAAATTTTGGTTAGCCGTCTGTGGGCTGAGCAACGTCTTGCGTACCAAATCAAGGGACATCAAAAAGGAACGTACTGGCTGACCTATTTCAAGCTGGATACCGCCAAGTTGAAAGAACTGAATCGGGCCTATCAATTGAACGAAAGCCTGCTCCGATTCATGTTCACACGCGTTGACGCGCGGTTGATCGATGCATTGGTAGCACACGCTCAAGAAAAAGTCGTTGTGCCAATCGATGTTCTTGAAAAGGTGGCGGTTGGGGCCGTCGATGACGAAGAAGAAATCGAAGCCGACGAAGAATAGGATGGCTGTCAATGCGACCATCATTTGGCCGCATTTTTTTCAGTTGTTGTAATTTTGAGCGAGGTACATCATGGCTAGCTACAATCGAGTGATTTTGCTCGGGAACCTAGTTCGAGATATCGAACTTCGATACACCAACAGCCGCATGGCTGTTTGTCAAAATGCGATCGCAGTGAATGACAGAAGAAAGAACGCAAGCGGCGAATGGATCGATGAGACCTCGTTCGTTGACGTCACTTTTTTCGGTCGAACAGCAGAAGTAGTTAGCGAGTATCTGAGCAAGGGGTCGCCGATTTTTGTCGAAGGCCGACTTAAGCAAGATACTTGGGAGAAAGATGGACAAAAGCGAAGTAAACTGTATGTAATCGTTGATCGCATGCAGTTGCTGGGTGGGAAGACCGACGGTAAGGGCGGGTCCGGGTCCGGTGGCGAGTCAAGAACTCGACCGTCAGCACCAGCCGCGTCCAACAATTCAAGATTCGTCGATTCGGCTCATGATGGCCCCGGCCCAATGCACCAAGCCAACTCCGACATGCATGTGTCCGAAGTGGGCGATGATATTTACGTAAATGAAGACATGCCGTTTTAAACAGTCCGGTACAAGCCCGGCCTGTGGTAGCGGTTCAGAATTATCCAGCAGATATGACTTTTTTCGGATCAGAGTTCTAAGAAAATGGCAGTTGCAAAAAAGAAGCGAATTCCCCAATTCCCACGCCTTCCTAAAGGACCCAATGGCGGCATCCAATTGATGCTGATCCAAGGGGTGGAGCATCTCGGTAAGTCTGGCGACGTTGTGGAAGTGAAGCCAGGGTTCGCCAATAACTACCTATTGCCTGAAGGCCTAGCGATCGTTGCAACCGATCACCACAAACGAATGGTTGAAAAGCACCGTTCCAAGCTACAAGAACTCGAAAAGCAACGGCTTGTAGGGCTTCGCAGCCTTGCTGACCAAATCTCGAAACAATCGATCAACGTCGAAGCGAACGCAAACGATGAAGGTCACCTGTACGGTAGCGTGGGCGCACCTGAAATCATCTCCGCCTTGAAGGCAAACGGATTCACCGTCAGTGCCGATCAAGTCAAACTGGAAGGTGTGCTCAAGGAACTTGGACTTTACACCGTCAAGATCCAACTGCATCAAGACATTGTGACCGAACTGAAGGTGTGGGTCGTTCCGACCGCTGCACACTAAAACTGTATGCTGCCTAGAGAAGAATTCGTAGAACAAGCTTATCTATTTCGAATTCTTTCGGAACGCATCCATCAAGATATCACGCTCCAAGATCTCTTGGAGCAGTGTCGCTTCGAAGTGCTGGCAACCACCAAATTGCCTCTCGCTATCGGTTTTCTTTTGACCGACTTGAAACATTCCGGAATCATGGCCCCCGGAATGAAGCGACTCCAGCACTACTTCACCCCGTTCCAGACGTTTGTGATTGAGCAGTCCGAACAAGATGTTGGACAGTTCGATTTCCAATCCGCTCTAAAAGTCCTTCGGTTCGAGGCCGAATACAGAGCCAATACGGACAGCATGCAGGGCATGTTTTTTTATCAGTTCGAAGTGCTCTGCCGGAATCGATTGAACTACGATCGCGGGCTCAAGGCGATGAGCCTAGATCCAATTTACTCCAAGGATTGGCATGACTGGTTATTGATCGTTCGCAAGCAATTAGGGATCGTCGACATCGCTGATCTGATCTACGGCAGGAGCGAGGATTTCGTGGCCTACCGCAAGAGGCATCTCGGTGAAGACGCCGAAGCGGATTATCCGATTTTGTTCGGTGAACGCGAGGGAAAAATTGCATTCGCAAACCGACGCAAGGAGCCTCTGTTCTTGTTCGCGGCCATGCAGCGTCACTTGGGCTATCCGGCAGTCCCCAGGCGTGAAGTGCGTGATACGGCGATCGAGATGATACCGCAGATGCATCGAAGAATAGAACGTCTTGAGACTCGGCTCAAGTTCATGGAAGACGAACAGCGGCAAGGAATCGATATCACCAAGTTTTATTCTGCCAATAAGCCGGTTCCCATCGATTTGGATGAGATGCTTTGATGTGTGTAAATACGTAGACACTTCCCTCCGAGACGCGTTTCTGAATGTTTCTCGAAAAGAGACTGCTACGTGAAATGCAATACCGTTCCATGAAGCACTCAACTGCAGTGATTTCGTTTAACCGTCAGCCGTAGGCGTACGTGAATGGCAGCAAGTACGCCTTCGGCTGACTGTTAAACGATTGATAAAACGGTAATGCCGTTAGACATGGACACCGCAAAATGACACTCGATCAATAGCTCCGCTCGTATCCAACAGAACGCTAACTTACTGCCAACGTGGCTGGCGCCTTTTGGCTGCTTGCTTCCGCACCTAGATTGCTTTCTTCGAACAGCTCAATCCCTAAGGGTGCGATCGGTTCCCATTCGGCACCGCATGATTCGCAATTGTCTCTTTCGATCCGTCGATTGCGATTGCATGCCGGACACTTCGTAGAGAATACGCGAGGGTAAATCGAGAGAATCAAGAACCATGTACCAAGACCAATCAGAAATCCCCCGGCGCACCAACTTGCAACTTGCCTCGCCGAAAGCCCGCGCCAACGCGCTGCGAGTATCGCTAGTATCCCTGATAAGATCGCTTGAGCAGCGATGAACCCGAGATAGCCAAATCCATCGTGCATCGGGTTACCTAGAAGATAGGTTACGGTTCCAATAGCCCCTAGAAGAACCGGTGGCACCAAGCATGATGGGATGAAGATTTGCCGCTTCATGGCCTCGATATTTGCCAACGACAAGGATTGTGGGATCGAAGTGGTGTAGTGCCGGATCTCTTTTTGAATCGAACGAGCGACTTCCACTTTTGATTTCACATAACTTCTTTCCGAATAACCAATTGCGATCGTCCAATTGTCGGGGTCACGGTAGTCGAATTGGACATCCCCGTGCTGCAGTTTAGCTCCAAAGTCTGTAGGGAGAGACAGTGTTGTGATTCGTTCGCGTATTTGAAACGGACCATTCAACGCTTGACCCTCGCATCGGAACATCGAGATCGAGCTTCCGTCCCAAATGGCAAGATTACTCGAGTCAGAAGCTCTACGTGCAGTATTCAGGTACGAATATGCGTGAACGCTCTTGTCCAGTCGGCGATTGATTTTTGATTGGTCTAAATCGACGTGGTAAATCCCGTCGGTTGCCGCGATCGTAAAGGAGCCTGCCCCCAACGGAATTCTTGTGCCGTTCGGCTGCGCGTAAGAGTTTGCCAAGCCAGTCAGTACAGGAGGGAAGTTATATGCGAAGGTTAATAATCTTGGAATTTGCTCAAATGGAACTTGAAGCACGCCTGCGTCGCCCACTCGTTCTTTTCCGACTACCGCAATCAATCGGCTTCGTTGCAAAGCATCCTGTTGATAGACATACAGAAGGCCTCGAAAACCCATTACATTCAAAGGACGGCCGTCTGACGATGTACAACTCCCTACATAGAGCATGTCCCAATAGTTTGCGGAAAAGTACCACGGATAACTAAAACTGAGTCCAGGCACGAGTTCCGCTACATCAGGCTTTGAATCAACATCTTCGTTCGATTCGGATATGGGAAACTTCACTTCCTCAAGTCGTTGACCATAACCATTTTCAACGACAGTACGTGATTCAACTAACCAGGGCATCCCTTTGTTGGTGAATTGCACAGAGTGATACGCAACCGAGTAAGAATTTGTCATGGAAGCGGAAAACGCGGTAACGAGAAGAATAGCCACCAACACTGCTGCAAACATCATGAACTTCTCGTAAAACGAAATGTTTGGAGTTCGCGTTGGTGCTGGTTGGCTTGGCCCACGTAGAAATACCGATCGACTTGCACCTACCAGCAGCAACATACCAAGGATGCCAAGCAGAAACCCAATGACACTGCCACCCGGCTGATTATGCAACGACAAGATTGAAATAGCCGCAAAGGAAACTGCAAGGGAAGCCAACAGCAGGACGAGACGGGAACCGTACCAACGGCATGGACGACACGCCACCGCAATCGCGCCAAAGTAAAACGAAAACGAAAACAAGACCGCCACGACCGAAGGAACAACTTGGATCGGATGCACTGGCGCCGAGTTCGGACCGATCACCGAGAAAAAAACGGCGAGTGCCCCTAGGGGGACCAACATGGCAATCAAATAGACAGCAAGGTTCACGACGGCGCGAATCACGAAAATGCGATGGAGCGAGAGTCCACGCTGGACGAGAAACCCACGTGCGGATCCCCAAGTTTCTGGCAAGTAGTTGGCGAGTCCTAAAAAAGTCGCAAATATGGCCGACACGAACCATGTAAGCGTGAAAAGGGGCTCGGAACGCACAGCGAAGAAATTCGGCGATTGCGTTGCAAGCTGATACCAAATCAACGCGACCAACAGCCCGATGCCGATTGGGAGCCAGCGGATGGAATCCTTGATTTCTTTTCGAACCCATGCGTTCATGTTAGATCTTTCCTGGTTTTCGAAGGCTTGAATCTGTTTCGAACATGCTAACTACTTAAAGCAAACGACAATGGAAGCTATCCCCGTAGGTTGGGGCTCCCGTCCCGACTGTGCATCAAATCGACATCAACGAAGCAGCGCTACGGCTCCGTGACATATAGGCCATTACCCCCTCGTCGAACGTAGATTCCTCCTGGCGGACCGTATTCCCGCCAAGCCGGTACAGCTCCTGCTGAGTCTCCTCGTCAGCGTCCACGATGACAAAACTCGAGTTCCGTCCCACCTGTCGTCGCGATACCAGCCCCGCAATCTGGACACGATCTAGCGGTTCGGAGCATTCGCAGGTCCAGACCGAGAGTCGTGAAACAAAATGGGGTAGGCTGCTATCCACAACGATGCGCCCTTCGGTCATGATCATCACGCGATCCGTGACACGTTCGATATCGTCAAGCATGTGACTACTGAGAAGGACGGTTCGATCGCCTGGCTCCATAAAGCTCAAGATGGTTTCATTAAGCGCCCTTCGCGAAACAGGATCCAGTCCCAGCGATGGATCGTCCAATATGAGCAACTCCGGCTGGCTGCTTAACGTTAACGCAATCGAAATGCCCGCGCGTTGCCCACGGCTTAAGTTGCGGATCCGTTCATTCGGGCTTATTCCGAATCGTTGTAGAGTCGTTTGAAAAAGAAGCGAATCCCACTTGGGAAAGCAATCGGCTTGAAGCGTTTCTGCCGATCGGACGGTCATCCCTGAGTATAAAAAGTGTCCCTCGATGGTGTATCCAATTCGAGATCGTTCGTCGGGGCCAAGATTCATGCTCTCAACACCAAGAAGCGAACAAGAACCTCGCGTCGGTTCCAGCAACCCCATCAGCATTCTGATGATGGTGGATTTGCCAGCTCCATTCAGCCCCAGCAACCCAACCACGGCCCCCACAGGGACCGCAAAGTTCACCTGCTGAACAACGGGTTTGGTTCCGAAGTACCGGGTTAAACCTTTTGCTTCAATCGCTAACTTCGACATGATTCTTCCCTTGTTGAGGCAACGTTATTCAGGTGCAACACTTAGCTTTTGAGCAAAAAGTTCTTTCACTCGGTCCAGCACTTCGGACGCTGAGAAATCGAGAGCCACCGATTGGCTGATCAGCAAATCGATAGTCTCATCGAGACGACGAAGGCGTTCGGTTTTAGTAAAAACCTGACGACGTTTGTTGATGAAATAGCCACGCCCAGGTTGGTTTTCCAAGACACCGGACGCAACCAGATCGCTATAGGCCTTGGCAACCGTATTCGGATTGATCACCAAATCGCGTGCAAGCTGCCGAACACTTGGCACGGAATCGCCAATCTTTAAATCACCGGTCGCAACCGCTCGACCAATCTGGTCCGCAATCTGCCGAAAGATTGGAACATTACTACCTGCCACAATTCGATATCGCACCTGTCACCTCCTGTACTAGCTGTACTGCACTGAATAGTACAGCAGCGTGATGCCATGTCAAGACTTGTATTGCGCAATTCTTGGAAGCTGTTATTTCGCTTCCGGTGTCCTGCTAGAAAGGCATTCGAGTCGAAGATGCGCGAGTTTTGCGGGTAACACCCGACCAGCACTCTCAGGAGTACGCCTGCGGCTGACTGTTAAACGTGAAAACCCTCAAAGGTCTAACTCATCGGATCATGCAAGCGTTCGCTTTTGGAACTCGACTAACTCGCGATAATCTTCGTCAGGCAGTTGGAAATCCATTGCGTCGCGAAGTTCATGGACTTGAGTCGGATTACGAAAGCCGACGATCGCGCCAGTGACGGCAGGATGCCGCAACGTGAATGCGATGGCGATCTCGCCCGCTTTCTTGCCGTACCGATCGCCAACTTGCCGCAGCTTTTCGGCGATAAGAAGGTTCTTGGTGAGCAACGGTTCTTGAAAGTAGGAGCTGCGATGGCGCCAATCGTCCTCCGCTAAACTTGCGAGCCTTTCACGCGACATCGATCCACTCAGGAGCCCAGACCCCATAGGCGAGTACACAATTACGCCGATCTTTTCTTGAAGAGCGTATGGTAAAATCGATTCTTCAACTTCAGGACGAATCATTGAATAGGGTGGTTGCAAGGATGTGATCGGGCCGATGGCTTGAAGACGTGCCATTTGGGCCGCATTGAAGTTCGACACACCTGCCCACCGGATTTTCCCTTCACGTTTCAGATCCAGCAATGTCGTCCAGCCTTTTTCGATATCTTCGTCTGGCTCGGGCCAATGGATTTGATAAAGATCGATCGTGTCAACATTCAGTCGACGTAGACTGTCCTCGCATTCTTGGCGAATCGATTCGGGTTCCAGCGACTTTACAATCTGCCGATCGGATTTCCAAGTCCGTTCGCACTTTGTAAACACGTAGGGTCTGCTGCCGCTGTACGTGGAAAGTGCCTTTGCGATGACTTCTTCAGAATGCCCAAGTCCGTACACAGCGGCAGTGTCGATCCAATTGATTCCTGCGTCTAAGGCTGCATGGATGGCATCGATAGACGCTTGGTCGTCTTGATGGCTCCAAGAGAAAGCCCAACCTGCTCCCCCCATGGCCCAGGCTCCGATTCCGATCGAAGTGATTTGTAGGTCTGAATTTCCGAGTTGTTGAATTTGCATGCGTTCTTCCTGAAGAAAGGCACGTAAGCGGCACCCTTCGTTTTGGTTATTGTTTACTAAAGTTTGGCTGTATCCCTGAGAATCAGTTCGTTGATTCGGTAATTCCAAGCAGCTTTTTGATCTCATCTTCAAGGGCTTTGGCATTTTGCGGACCGGAGCCTACCTTGATCATTCGGATCACCCCTTGTTGGTCCAACAGGACAGCTTGGGGAATGCCTTGGACGGCAAGTTGCTTATTGTAATCGCTGCCTTTGGGGGTCACGACGAATCCATGAGTGAGTTCGTGATGGTTCCGAAAAGACTCAAGCATTTCAAGTTCTTGTTCGTGCGAAACATCCTCACCTCGCACTGCTCGTTTTTTTCCTTCGTCCCAAACGAAACCTTGATCGGACGTCAATCCAAGGATCACGAAACCTTTGTCCCCGTAGGTGTGGCTCCATTCTTTCAAATGAGGGAAGGTGGCGATACATGGACCACACCAAACTGCCCAGAAGTCCAGTAAGACAACCTTGCCTCGAAGTTGGGCTAGAGTTGTCGGTTCCATTCCAACAAATGACTGAGCTTCATACTCGGGAGCCTCCGTTCCAACCAACCGAACGCGTGCTAATGACGCTTCAAGGGATGAAGACATGCGATTGACGTTTTTGCTGAGCGAATCCAGTTGCTTGATTTTGGATTCATCGCTCGGGGGTGGGAACGCTTCGATCCTGGCGGATAATTCTTTCGCCATTTCCATACCGCGTTCTGGATCGGAGTAGGTCAGGGCGGAGATTTGTGCTGAACGAAGAGAGATATAAGCGGACAGGTCGATCAAGGAATCTGGCTGCTCGTTAAGATTTTTCATGATGAGGTCTTCGGCGAGTTTTTGATACTGTGCAACTTCCGTTGCTGCAATGTCTCGAAATAGGCTCGAGAAGATATTGGTTGATCGAACAAGGTCGCTCAAATCACTTGTACCTGAAGCCAGTCGCGATTGAACATCTTCGATCGAGCCTTGCATCAATTTCAAAGCTTCTTCAGGCTTCTTTAATTGAAGCAAGCTACGGGCAATTCTTGGTTCCAGTTCTCTCCGTGAGCTTAAAAGGCTATCCCCTTGCGCTGAGATTGCATTCAGCGTTTTGGTGATCAGATTCAGAGCTTCGGGACCTCGATCTTGTTGAATCAGAACGATGCTTAAAAAATCGGTTGCTTGTACCAAGTCGCGTGCGGCTGCAGTGGAGATGGATGAAGAGCCAAGATAGTGTTCAACCAAACTGATTAAGCGTTTTTCTGCCGCTTCAGGTGCCGCTTGCATGGTACGGTTTGCAAGTTGCAAACTGAGCGAAAGGAGCTTGGGGGAATTGGGGGATTCCTTGAGGCCAGCGTCTAACATTGCCCCGGCTTCGCTCCAGTTCGCAGCTTGGATCAAAGAATTGTATTCGCCATAGGCAAAAGAATCCTCTGGCTTGATTTCAGAAGCTGGCTCTTGTGCAGAGACCGTCAGGGCAAATAGAGCAATTAAAAGAAATGCTAAGCGACTCAAGCGGTTCATGAGATCTCTCCTCAAGATAATGGAAACGGAAGGCTGCATCGGCCTTGCCGGCAATCATCAGTTCACTGTAACAAACGAATTGACCCAACGGTGCCTCAGATACTATGTGAGAAATGTTTACTTCTCGGAAACCTTGCGAACCGAAAACCTGCTGGCCATAATCGTTCAGTATTGAACGGGGAAGAATAAGAGATCAACGATGCAAGCAGATACTGGGAATCTTGAACGCGACGGCTTTTGCATGCTTCCACAAGCTATAGAACTGGATGTTGTCCAAAGACTCTTGTTGGTTTTTGCAGAAGCGTTCGAAGATCCTTCGGAATCCGTGCGCGCCCGGTCGAGTTACGGTCACGTTTACGCCGCAAGAAACCTGATTGAGTCGATTCCCGAAGTTTCGACTGTTTGGCAATCCGATCCCATGCTTGCGTTTCTTCAAAATGTACTTGGTGAAGAATTTGGCTTGGTGCGGGCTTTGTTCTTCGACAAACCACCGGAGCGGTCTTGGAGTTTACCATGGCACAAAGACACCTCGATTGCCGTCAAGGACAATTCGGGCAAGTCGGAATCTTTTTCCAGGCCAACAGTCAAAGCGGGCGTTCCCCATGTGATAGCAAGTGATGAAATTTTGCATCAGATGGTGACCTTGCGGATTCATCTTGATGAAGTCACGGATGAAAATGGTCCGCTTCGTGTCATCCCTGGCTCACACGTTTCAAGCGAAAGCAATGGAATTGGCTTGGATCAAGCGTCAACCATCTATGCCGCTGTGGGTGACGTTTTGGCTATGCGACCGTTGATCAGTCATGCCAGCAGCGCTTCGTTCGAGGGAACATATCGGCATCGGCGAATCTTGCATCTAGAGTTTGCCGCGATGGAAGCGCTGCCGCAAGGCTTTCAATGGTATGACTTTATTCGGCCAGATCGACATGAGGTCGTTCGCAGTTGTTAACAATATCACGGCATTTGGCCAACGAGGCGTCGCTGGAAGCTAACAGCTTTTTCAACACAAGCAGAGCTATTCATGGATTCGATGGCTTCCAGTTCACTACCTTTACGGAGCCAGCCGACCAAACTGCATCGATAGGGAGCGAGCAATGCTACTCAACTCCGTTGCACCCTTAAAACTGGAATTCATTCAGTAACTTGGCGGTTCCATTGCTGGGAAAGAGCAACTCAAAGACGACTTGAGGTGCCACATTTTCATGTTGCCATTGAAACAGAAGCGTGTTTTCCGACACAGGCTGCCCCTCGCTTTCCGGGTGAACCATTGAAGTAGAAATCATGGTTCCACTGATACTGTCTTTCTAAAACGCAGTTCCGTTTTGTCAGACTCACCATCAACATAGCTAATCGAAGTAGTTGGCGCCAATCGAATTTCAAGTGCGCCTTCAGAAATCGCTGATTGTAGCGATTATGCCACCTAGCTTGGAAGCAGCTAGGTGTGTTGCGTTTGGTGATCGCTGACCTTGGAACAGGCGGGCAGGACACCTCGGCATGTTTGATTCTCGGGCTGGTTCACTAGAAAACGAAATTTTCAATGACGATGATTTGCAACACGTCAACCTTGACCTACTTTACTTCACTCACCTTGGAGTATTCACACGTACCTTTTTGGATTAGGGCAATCCATGTTTACAGAAGTAGACGACGACCTATTCAAGTTGTCGGACTCGCTCGAAGCATTCAACGAGCTGGAAAAGTGTACCGATCGGGCCATTTTGGCTCAGCGGTCAAGTGAACGTGTGGAGATTCGGTCCAAGCTGATGTTTCGTCCTGCGAACCCCAGCCAGCGTCACACCTTTACAATCGAGGCCGTCACGGCAGACATTTCCAATGGTGGATGTATGGTTTTGGCTTCGCGAGCAATTTTACCTGGGGATATTTACCACATCACTTTTCACGACCAATTGGAACGCGTGGGACCACTTCTTGCCCGTTGCATGCGGTGCCGAATGGTTCAAGAGGACGCGTTTGAAGTAGGTCTACGATTCTTGCAAGACATTCCTCTCAAAGATCTTTTGCGATAAATCATGTCGACTGAAACGCAGACACGTCTGAATGCAACTCAAGATGCTCAGCCAAAGCAAGCGTTTGCGCCGAAGATAGAGACGCCCGAATCTTTATCGAAGAAGACGAGCGAAGCTATTTGGAAGACTTTTACAAGTAGCGATAACCGTCAAGGCTTTTTCAGTCAAGTTGTAAAGATCTTAGGCGAGCACTTTAACTCGCCGTTTGCAGTTCTAGCGATCGAATCGAGTGTTGGTAATCAGCAATTGACCCATACCGTCTCCGATGAAGCGACGAACGCTTGGTCGAAACGATGCATGGGTTTACTTCTGGATACGCGATATCGCAATCTTGCGAGCGCTAGAACCATTGCTGAATCGGGTTCGGATCGTACCTACGCCATATTGAGTTGTCCGCTAGCGGTTGGGTCGGAAGGGACCATCGGTGCCATTAGCATCGTGGTTTCAAGTCCAGATGTCCAATCCTACACAGCTCAATTGCAAGAACTGCAAGCCATTGTTGCGAATGCTGGAACGATGGCCGTCGATGTCGGACAGGCTCCGCAAAAAACAGCATCGGCAAAAGCTGCCGACACCGCAGCTGCATCGCGTGCGGCGGGATATGCATCGCTCACTGAATTTGCATTTGCGGTCGCCAATAACCTCAAGGCGAAACTCGGCTGCGAATCGGTCAGCTTTGGTATTGTTCGAAAAAACCGCGTGAAGCTGCTCAGCATGTCCGGCACAAGCCAAGTGGACCCAAGTTCACTAGGAACACAGCACCTTCAGCAAGTGATGGAGGAATGCGTTGACGCCGCTGATATCTGTTCCATTCAGCATGCAAAGAGCGGTCCGGAAGGAATATCCACCGGGCACTTCCTTCACAGACAATGGCACAGCGATTCGGCGGGCGCATCCGTCGCATCGATCCCATTGCAAGTGGACGAAAAAATAGTGGCAGTCTTGAGCTTACGGCACGGCCCAGGCCATAGTTTCACGCAAGAGCAGCTCGAAAAAGTAAGGGAATTAGCCACCCCTCTTATCCCGGGTGCCCTTTTGCTAGACCGGGCGGACCGCAATCTCGTCGACCATGCCAAGACTGCAGTGATCGATTGGGTATTGAATCAACTGTCGCAAGACACCTGGGCTCGACGGATTGCTATCGGTGTAGCTTTGGCATGCTTATGTCTTATCGTCCTCGGAAAGCAAACGTACATGCTGACTTTGCCTTGCACGATTGCACCCGCAGACGAACGCGAAATTTCAGCTCCGTTTGAGGGCGTTATTGAAGCGACTCTTGTCCGACCTGGCGATAGCGTCGAAGAAGGCCAAGTGCTAGCACGTTTGGATACGCGACAGTTAAAACTTGATTTGAACAAGGCGAAAGCTGACTACCATGCAGCCTCCATCGAATCGATTCAAGGTGCATCGGAAGGTGACCTCCAGAAGCTCGCAATCGGAAAAGCCAAAGCCGACGCAGCCAGAAGTCTTGCGGAAAAAATCGAACGCAATCTCCAGTTTTCCGAGGTTCGGGCTCCATGCAAGGGTACGATTCTTTCCGGTGATTTGGCTAAACGAATCGGCGAAAGTGTTCCCATGGGTGAATCGCTTTTTCGGTTCGCCGCAGCGGATAGGTGGAAGATCGTCATCGACTCGCCTGAATTCGCGACATCGTTGATCGATGTTGGCCAAAAGGGTACCTTCGCGACCGTGGCACGACCGCTCGATTCATTAAATGTGGAAGTCAACCATTTACGAACTCACGCCGAAGTACGCGATGGAAAGAACGTGTTTCTTTCAGAAGCAGTCATCGGCGGGGAATCTCCCGATTGGTTGCGAAGTGGAATGCAAGGAACGACCCGAATTGACGTGGGGCGCCATCCTATCTATTGGGTTTGGCTGCACCGAGTGATCGATCAAGTTCGTCTCAAGCTTTGGAAGATTTAGAACCATGGCGGAACCCAAAGCAACACCCAACGATTTAGGTGCAAAACTCGGCGACGTCCGAGCAAGTGTCCGACCTAATTTAGATTTATCTCGCCACGTCTTCTCAGGCAAGCCTACGTATGTAGTTCGAGACCCTGTTACGGCTCAAACACATCGATTTTCCTCGCAAGATTACCAGCTGTTCATCTCGATTGATCAATCGAGGACCCTCCGGGAATCCGTTGAACTGTTGATCAAGCAGGGACGCATCGCGTCCGACCAAACAGACGACTTTTATCGATTCGTGGTCCATCTGCATCAGATGGGATTACTAACGTTGCCACTGTCGGATGGAAGTACGCTTTACAACAGATACAAACAGCGGCTGGATGCACAAAAGAAGGGGCGATTTCTCAAGTTGCTCTTCATGAAAGTTCCACTCGCTCAGCCGGATAAGTGGTTGGGGACAACCAAGCATATTGCTGCACCCCTTTTTACGATGACCGCCTTCTGGATCTGGCTGGCATGTTTATCCGCGTGTTCCGGCGTATTGCTGGTTCATTGGCGAGAGTTTGTGGATCCGCTTGGTACCATGCTGACGCTGAGCAATGTACCCATGTTATGGTTGCTGTTGGTCGGGCTAAAGACATTTCATGAATTCGGCCACGCCTACGCATGCAAACGATTCGGTGGGACGGTTCCAGAAATGGGTGCCATGATCATGATGGGAACGCCCTGTGCGTACGTCGACGCCTCGTCGTCTTGGAGTTTCCCAAATCGATGGCATCGCATGACGGTTGCGCTGGCAGGTATGTACTTTGAATCTATGTTGGCAATGGTCGCCGTGGTTGTCTGGTTATGTACGGATACGGGTCAACTTCATTCGGCCGCCCAGTATGCTATCGTGCTGTCGACTGTCGTCACGATTGGCTTCAACGCCAACCCCCTCATGCGCTATGACGGCTATTTTATCCTTTGCGACCTGGTAAATATTCCGAACTTACATCGAGATGCAAAAGCAGCTGCCAGTGGTTTCATAAAATGGGTTCTGTATGGCCTTACGCCTAAAGTAGCATCGACGAGCAGATCGATTCATATCGCAATGATTGCGTTTGGATTGGCGTGCATGATTTATCAAGTTACGGTGGCTGTTGGGATTGCAACGTTGCTGACATTAGCAGTTCCAGTTGTGGGTCCGGTCATCGCATTCTTTGTTTCGGGTCTGCCAGTGATACGCATAATACAAAAATGGACCTCCTTCGTCATTGGCTCGAAAGAGTTAGAGACTGTTCGCGTGCGGGCCATTAGTGTCGCTAGCGCCTTGACCTTGGCGATCATTGTTGGAATCTTTGCGATCCCGATTCCAGGGCATGTCCAGTCCCTAGGCATCGTCCATCGCCAGGAAGAACAATCCGTGCGTGCCTCCGTCGGTGGATTCCTGGTAAGCGCAAAAGCGAAGAACACGGAAGCTGTCGCTGCAAATCAAATTCTATATCGTCTTGAAAACTTGGAACTAGAAACCCAACGCAGCGAGATGCAATCTCTCGTACAGCAGCTGAATATTCAGCTACAATCGCAATTGAATATGCCAGGAAAACAATCGGAACAAACTCAGCTACAGCTAGAGAACGCAAGAAAGCAACTGGAACACATTGAGTCGCAGATCAGACATTTAGATCTGTCAGCACCGAAATCCGGCGATTTCATTCCAGCACCAGAAAGTCCCAAAAAGGGCACGTTTGTAAAGCAGGGAGAATCGCTCGGTTCAATTTGCCGTGGCCCTTGGATTGTGCATTTGATGCTAACTGCAGATCAATGGTCTAGTATTGAATCGGTAAGGGACAAACCCGTTGGCATCACCCTTGTGGGAAACACGCGCGAGTCGTTAAAAGGAAAAATCATCAGCGGCGACATTGCGGGGACCAAGAAAATTGAGGAAGCTGCTTTGACCCACTCCGGCGGAGGAGACATCGCTGTTTCACCCGATATGGTCGCAACCGAAAGCTTCTTTAACGTTATTGTTGAGATCGATGCCGATTCTTTGAAATCACTGACCCACCCGATCAAAGTAGGTATGACTTCGATTGTCCAGTTGCAAAGTGAGCCCGAAACCCTCGGGAGCCTTCTGTTGCGTCGCGGAGCAAGGCTGGTCAACCAAATTCGGCAGTCGGGTAGTTAAGCCAGTTCCCACGTTGGTAAAATGGTACGTCTCTCTTTTTGATGTACCAGTATTTCATCCAAAACCTCTCGAATGCACTCTTTCTTGCAATCAACAACTCTTGGGTTGTACTGCGAACCAGGCGACTTTTTCATTGATCCTGCCCAACCTGTGGATCGGGCGGTAGTGACGCACGCGCATTCGGATCACGCTCGATGGGGTTGCAAGCGTTATCTTGCCGCGCAAACAAGCGAGCGACTGCTGAGAATGCGCATGAGCCCTCAAGCAGAATTCCGCTTTCTCACGTATGGTGAAAAAATAACAGTGGGTGGAGTGCGTATCAGTTTTCATCCTGCGGGCCATATCTTAGGATCAGCACAGGTTCGTCTCGAGCATCAAGGAAAGATAGTCTTGATCACCGGTGATTATAAACTCGGAAGCGACCCAACCTGCGAAGCGTGGGAGCCTGTTCCCTGCCACCTCATGGTGACCGAGTCTACATTCGGGCTCCCTATCTATCGTTGGCAAAACCAGCAGACCCTTGTCGATTCTATCAATCAATGGTGGCGCGAAAGCCGTGACGACGGAAAGTGTTGTTTGCTATTTGGTTATGCCGTTGGAAAAAGCCAACGCCTGTTAGCGGGGCTCGATCCTTCTATCGGTAAGATTTTCTGCCATGGAGCTGTTGAAAAGGGGAACGAAGCCTATCGTCAGACCGGAGTCATGCTGCCAGATACCGCTTACGTGGGTTCGGTTTCTGGAAAACAAGATTGGCGGGGAGCGATGGTTATCGCTGTGCCAAGCGCCCACGGCACTCCTTGGACGAAAAAGTTTGGACGATGCAGTACCGCGATGGCAAGCGGATGGATGGCAGTACGTGGAGCACGTCGTCGGCGGTCTGTGGATCGCGGTTTTGTCATGAGCGATCATGTGGATTGGCCATCGTTGCTGACTGCTATTGAAACGTGCAATCCAGAAGAGGTTTGGGTGACTCATGGATATTCCGCCACCGTCGCAAGGTATCTGCAAGAAAATGGACGGAGCGCCAAGGTGTTGCACAGCCGAAGCCGAAGCGAAGGGGACGAAGATCGCGAAGATCATGACCACGATACTGGACTGGAAGCTCCAAAAGCTGAACTGCCATGATTCGTTTTGCAGCACTTTACGCATCCATGGATGCAACAACCAAGACCAACGAAAAACTCAGTGCTTTGGTCGATTACTTTCGATCGGTTGGCCACGCGGATGCTGCCTGGGCTCTGTACTTTTTATGTGGATATAAGATTCGGCAATTGGTACCCACGAAACTGCTTCGAGTGTGGGCGGCAGAGGAAGCAAAGATTCCCCTTTGGCTGTTCGAGGAATCGTATCACTCTGTCGGCGACTTGGCCGAGACGATCACCTTGATCGTGCCGCCCGGTGTGCTGACCGAAGATGTCTCCCTTGCGGATTGGGTCGAAAATAGCCTTTTGCCCTTACGCGACAAAAACGAATCGGAACAAAGGCAGGCTGTGGTTACGATTTGGCAGCAATCGCCCACACCCATTCGGTTGGTGATTTTGAAATTGATAACCGGCGCTTTCCGTGTTGGAATCAGCAAGTCCTTGGTCACGCGCGCGATCGCAAAGGTTGCGGGGCTCTCCTCCGACGTTATCTCCCACCGATTGATGGGTAACTGGAAACCGAGCTCCGATTTCTTTACCAAGCTGGTTTCGAAGGAAGTGAACGATGCGGCAGTCAGCCAACCCTATCCGTTTTGTTTGGCTCACGCAGTGTCACCTGAGAATGGACCAGAGAGCTTAGGGGAAGCGAAAGACTTTGCTGCTGAGTGGAAATGGGACGGCATTCGCGGGCAATTGATTCGTCGTTGTGAACAAGTGTTTGTATGGTCGCGCGGCGAAGATCTTATGGAGAATCGCTGGCCCGAGATTGAGTCCGCAGCTCGGTCCCTACCCGATGGAACCGTTCTAGACGGAGAGATTTTAGCTTCATATGGCGAGAATCACATTTTGCCTTTTGCTGAGCTTCAAAAGAGAATTGCTCGAAAGACTCCAAGCAAGAAAATTCTGCTCGAAGTGCCCGTCGTCTTTCAAGCCTTCGACATGCTTGAGGAGAATGGATTGGATATCCGATCGCTGCCGTTTAGCGAACGACGTCGAAGAATGGATCGGCTACTTTCCAACGTGACCCATCCTGGAATCGTTGCCACCAAACTTCTGGAAGGCAATCACTGGGAAGCATGGGGCTCGATCCGAGCTCAAAGCCGGGACAAGAATGCGGAAGGCCTAATGTTCAAACGTTTAGACGCAGTCTACGAAGTGGGTCGAGTTCGTGGTGCTTGGTGGAAGTGGAAAGTGGCACCGTACACGATCGACGCGGTTCTGATCTACGCTCAAAAGGGCCACGGAAAAAGATCAGGGCTCTACACCGACTACACATTCGCGTTGTGGCAAGGGGATACGTTAGTCCCCTTTGCAAAGGCCTACAGTGGACTCAATGATTCTGAAATCCAATGGGTCGATCGTTTCGTCCGTCAGAATACCAAAGAAACCTTTGGCCCGGTCCGAAGTGTTCTTCCGGCTCTGGTAATGGAGATTGCGTTCGAGGGATTGCAACGTAGCCCACGTCACAAAAGCGGGGTTGCTACTCGATTTCCTCGCATTGTCCGCTGGAGGCAAGATAAAAAACCAGAAGATGCCAATACGCTTGCTGAATTGATGGAACTGCTACCAACTTAAACCATGCTCGATGTGAACCGACAAAAACGCACTCCTTTGCAGATCGCTTTGGACTACTTCGCGTCCAAAGGGCAAAAGCCTTTTCGTTTTCAACGGGATACATGGAAAGCGTACGCGATGGGTTGCAGCGGCTTAGTCCACTCGGCGACCGGCTCTGGAAAGACCCTGGCCGTATGGCTAGGTCCCATCCTGCAATGGCTGAAGGAAAATCCAAAATATAGTGATTGGAATTCCAAGTCGGCACCCTGCCTGCGCGTTCTCTGGATCACGCCACTTCGAGCTCTCGCGGCTGACACGGAGAACGCTCTGCGTTCGCCCCTAGAAGGAATGGGCTTGCCTTGGCGTTTGGAGTCCCGGACCGGCGACTCAAGCCAAAGCCTGAAGGCAAAGCAGCTAAAAAGATTGCCAACCGCTTTGATTACCACTCCGGAAAGCCTTAGCCTGCTGCTGACGCACGAATCATTGATACCTCAGTTGACAGGTCTCGAGTCGGTGATCGTGGATGAATGGCATGAGCTGCTCGGCAGCAAGCGAGGCGTACAAGTTGAACTGGCTCTTGCAAGACTCCGAAAATTTAATCCACGGCTTCGTACCTGGGGCCTGTCTGCAACGCTTGGCAATCTCGCGCAGGCCCGTGACTCCTTAACCGGCCCTCACCCTGCTCAGAATGTTCAAATCATTGAAGGTGATAATAAGAAACGCATGCGATTAGATTCGCTGATTCCCAAAAAAATGGACCGCTTTCCCTGGTCTGGACACATCGGCACCCAAATGGTGCCTCAAGTTGCCTCCTTGATCGACCAGGTAGGGAGCACTTTAGTCTTCGCCAACACACGCTCGCAAACGGAGATTTGGTATCAGCATTTGCTGAAGCATCGACCGGACTGGGCGGGACAGATCGCAGTCCATCACGGATCCTTGGATATAAGCGTCCGCGATTGGGTTGAGCAAGGATTGAAAAACGGAAAACTGCGAGCGGTTGTTTGCACAAGTAGCTTGGATCTGGGAGTCGACTTTTCTGCCGTCGATCAAGTGATCCAAATTGGAAGCCCCAAAGGGTCCGCTCGGCTTCTGCAACGTGCGGGACGGAGCGGCCATCAACCGGGGGCTGAAAGTCGACTGACTTTTGTTCCTACCAATGCGATCGAGCTTGTGGAAATGGCAGCAGCCAAAGCCGCCATTCAAAAAGGTGACTTAGAAGCGCGCTTGCTGCTCAAGAAGCCCCTAGACGTCTTGGCACAGCATGTGGTTACTGTCGCAATCGGCGGTGGCTTTCATTCGAATGAATTGCTGCAGGAAGTACGGTCCACTCTGGTCTTCCAATCACTGACTCAGGAAGAGTGGCAGTGGGTTCTAGATTTCGTGGTTCAAGGTGGTAGCTCCTTGGGTGCTTACCCTGAATTCCATCGTGTTGAAAAGGAAGGGGACCATTATCAAGTTTCGGTACGGAAGATTATCACTTTACACCGAATGAACATCGGGACCATCGTTTCCGATGCTTCCATGAAAGTAAAGTACATGAAGGGCAACACCCTTGGAACCGTCGAAGAGAGCTTTGTATCCAAGCTCAAGCCTGGAGACCGTTTTTTGTTCGCGGGTAAGCTTGTCGAACTGGTTCTTATTCGAGACAACACGGCTTACGTGAAGCGTTCCAAAGGAGTTCCGGATGCAGTCCCTCGATGGATGGGTGGTCATATGCCATTATCCAGTGAATTGAGCCAAGCCCTTCGCTTCAAAATCCAAGAGGCATCCGAAGGGAAACATTTAGGATCCGAAATGAAATCGCTACAAGGCTTGTTCGATCTGCAAGCCAAATGGAGCGCGTTGCCTCGGGTGAACGAACTTTTGATCGAACTAATCAAGGACCGCTCCGGTTACCAGGCGTTTCTGTTCCCCTTTGACGGCCGATTGGTGCACGAGGGGCTTGCGGCGTTGCTGGCTTTCCGTCTGTCGAGAATCCAAAAGACAACGTTCAGCATGGCATGCAACGATCACGGGATTGTATTGCAATCTCCCCATGAAATACCAATCGAAAAGGGGATTGCTAACGGTTTGTTTACGACGGAAAGACTTCAAGAGGATATCCAACAAAGTTTGAATTCGACGGAAATGGCGAAGAGACAGTTCCGCCATATCGCACGCATCGCTGGCCTCATTCAATCGGGCTTGCCTGGGCAACGCAAAAGTACCAATCATATTCAGGCGAGCAGCAATCTATTCTTCGATGTTTTTACCGAGTACGATCCGTCCAACCTACTTCTCGATCAATGTCGCCGCGAAGTGCTGGAACAACAGATGGAAGTGAATCGATTGCGCGATACGGTCGACCGAATGGAGCAGTCTCGCGTACTGATCACTCGACCACCCAAAGTGACACCGCTTTCATTTTCATTGATGGTAGACAAACTGAGGGAGCGATTGAGCAGTGAGACACTTGGCGAGCGAGTGGCTCGAATGCAATCCGAACTCGAGAAAGCCGCGACGGAGATCAATTAAAGGCATATGTCACCATTGACGGTATCCATTGAAGGCATCGAATTGCGTTTCCTGGCTCAACGTGGCCTCTATTGGCCAGAACAAGAAACACTTTTCATCGCGGACACTCATTTTGGAAAAGAAGCTACCTTTCGTAGCGCAGGAATTGCAGCACCGCGAGGCTGTACCGGAGGGACGCTAGCCACGATTTCGAACATGTTGCGAGAAACCCATGCGTCGCGTTTGGTTTTGTTGGGAGACATGTTTCATGCAAGGACCTCCATTTCGGAAGATATTCGAAACTCCCTGGATACCTTCTTTACGGACCATTCGGAATTGAAATTCTCTTTGGTATTGGGAAATCACGACCTTCACATCAAGCGGTTTCCATCGCATTGGCCAATTGAGATTTTGGAGACTGGGACTAAGCTCGGAAGGATTTCCGTTTCGCATCTTCCGCAATCGCCCGTGCCTGGCTCGGACTTGCTTCTGTGCGGGCATCTTCATCCTGCCTATCGCCTTGTTTCTCGATTCGATTCCATTGGCAAGCTATCTTGCTTTTGGTTATCACAACGCCAACTAGTCTTGCCCGCGATCGGGGAGTTTACTGGGACGGAAGTGATCAAGCCACAGAAATCCGATCGAACATGGGTGATAGCAGACGGACAAATCATCGAAATCAGGCAACCAAATCCTTGAAACGTTTCAAGGCTCGTTAGTATCGTTTTTTCATGGTCTCCAGACCAATGTCCAGCAGTTTCGCAATTGCCTCATAACAAGTACCCATCCACTTGCCTCATTTCCAAGACCTCGCGATCGATCTGGACGGCAGGGCCAGAAAAATCAGCCCCAAGTCGCCCTCAGAATCCTTCCAGCTTCTGATCGGATGGAGTTGAAATGCGGCAAATAGACCGGACTTGCGAACTCGCGGGCGGGCCTGTTTTCGTTGCGATCGTTAGTTTTTACCTAAAACCTACTAATTCGCTCTAATAAAATGGGACCAAGTGGGTCTTCTCTTTAGGAACCCATCAATCGGCTGGTATGAAACTGGATTGGGAGAAACGCAGCGTGAAAAAGCCATGGTGAAATCGATTCCAGACCTCCATTTGAACAAAGTACCCGAAACCGGGCCGCTGACGGTACGGACTTTGTTCGAGAACGAGGAATCGAATTTGCTGCGATTTGCTTTTTCACTCACCGGCCGCCGAGCGGTGGCAGAAGAGATTGTGCAAGACGTTTTCTTACAGCTTCATGCGAAATGGGACGAGGTCAAAGAGCCGCGAGCTTGGCTGTTCCGCTGTGTCCGCAATCGAGCGTTTCATCATTTGCGCAAAAGCAAGCGTGAGACACTCGGAATCGACAACGACGGAAGCCTGGGTGCCGAAACTTGCGATGATCCAGCCGACGATCTTGTATCGCGTATGGAAACCGTCGCGGAACTGAAACAACTGATTAACCAATTACCGGAGAAAGATCGCCGGCTTGTGCAACTGAAATACTACGAAGATCTCAAGTACCGCGATATCAGCCAACGTACGGGGCTGACGATCAGCAACGTCGGCTTTCGACTGCATCAGGTTTTAAAGAAACTTGCGGCCGGGCTATTGCTTGGAGGAGTAGAAAACGAATCATGAACCAAGAACTCAATAACAACCTACCCATCGATGTCGAAGTGCAAGTTCGTTTAATGAATCTGCTGATGGGTGAGGCTTCGGATTTCGAACAGGATCAATTGCAGTTGATGATGGAACAGCATGCAAATGTTGCCGCCTACTATCAACACCTGCAGCACTTGCATGGTTTACTGTGCGAGGTTGCTGTCGATGAATTTTCGGCCCAAAACGGTGTTCCGGAATCAAGGGATGCATGGCGGTTGTCGACCGATCGTCGCAATCAATTGCTGGCGGTCTTCGACGGCCAGGAGCATCAAGCATCCGAGAAAGTCGTTGTTCTTTCAGCACCAACCAAAAAGGCTCAGCGTTCTCTTCTGTCCCGTTGGTCAACCGTGGGAATCTTGGCTGCGGCAGCCAGCCTGCTGGTTAGCTTCATGCTTCTTCCGATGACTCAATCGTATCGCAGCGTAGCGACAAACTTTGCAACGAGCAAAAGCAGCCAGGATGCTTCAGCAGGTACGCCTCAAGGCTATTTCAATGAAAGGCCCATGGCTGCCGCAGCCGGAAATGTCACGAAGCAAGAAGTCGCCGAGAGTGTAGCTAGTTCAGCATACGGCCGAGCTGAACCAGCAGACAAGGATCGTTTTTTCCGTGGCAGAGCTAAACCAGGTTTGCCTTCATTGCAGTCGGCAAGTCCGTCTCAAGGGGTCATGCCACCACCATCCGTGAGTGCACCTGGAAGGGCACCGGTTGATCGTGGTTTGGCAAGCGGTGATATGGCAAGCGGCGGCATGGATGGCAAGGCAAGCGGTGGCATGGGTGGTGCTGAAGCGTTGCAACGTGGGAGCGTTGAAGCAGGTAAAGCGTTGAGATACTTGGCCCCTGGCTCCGAATCCCAAAATCAAGCGTACCCCTACCAAGCCGCAATCGTGCCTGCAAAACCAGGGGCGGACGGGCGGACGGCCGGACAGGCGAACAGTATGGATTCTCCCGTTGAAGCGCCCGCTTCAGAACGGCTCGGTTGGGAGAACGGGCTCTGGGATTTTGAAGCGCCCAATACGAGCGGTGCAGTCGATATGCCTAAATTCAATTTGCAGGCACCTGAACCAGACTTTCGTGATCCGGCTGTTACCGTCCCCGATGACGGACCCATCCTGCGGGGCGGAGTCAAGAAGTTGCGAGATCAGACTCTATCAGAAGATGCCGCATCATCAACATGGATGATGACCGAAACGCCAAGAATCATCATCCCTGAAGCGGTTGAAGAATCGAATATCTCACTTGGAAGGAATCTGAATGAAGCCGTTGTCGACAATATGCAGGGTCTCGGCATTCTAAAAGAAAACGAATCGGTTCTAGAGCTTTCTCTAGGCCAATCAGTTTCACCCACCAACAACCCTTCCGTGGAGGCTTGGGAAGAAGGGAAGTTTCCAAGCAAGGATAGCTTGGACTCACTTCCAATGAAGAAAGAACGATCCAAGCAACCTCAAGCGGTCGACGAGCAGAATGCTGCGACAGACTCCTTCTCGACTTTCTCTTTGCATGTCAGCGACGTATCGTTCAAGCTCGCACAAACCGCTCTTAGCCAAGGTCAATGGCCTGAAGCCGCTCGGATCCGCATCGAAGAGTTCGTCAATGCACTCGACTACCGCGATCCCTTGCCCAGCGGCAATCAGCAAGTAGCATGCCGCGTCGAACAAGCGATTCATCCCTTCCTGATGCAACGCAATCTGCTTCGAGTTTCCATGCGGACCGCTGCCACAGGCCGTTCTCAGACGACTCCTCTTCGGTTGACGCTGTTGCTGGATAATTCCGGGTCGATGGAGCGTCCGGACCGAAGGCAAGCCGTGTTGAACGCATTCCAAACGCTTACGCAACAGCTGAGCGCTGCTGACCAAGTCACCTTGATCAGCTTTGCCAACACCCCGCGTTTGCTTGCCGAGAAGGTACCCGGCAATCAAGGGGAAACACTTTTGAAACTGATTGAAAACCTACCCAGCGAAGGTGGAACCAATATCGAAGCGGCCTTGATGTTGGCTCGCGAAAAAGCCACCGAACAGTTGCTCGCAGGTGCACAAAATCGAATCGTGCTTTTCACGGATGGCGCCGTCAACTTGGGAAATGCCAACCCGGATAGTCTTGCCAAGCTCATCGTCCCTATGCGAGACGCAGGTATCGCGTTCGATGCCGCCGGAATCAGTGCTCAGGATCTGAACGATGACGTGCTGGAAGCCCTAACTCGACAAGGCGACGGGCGATACTATCTTCTCGATTCCGCAGAAGCAGTCGATGCGAGTTTCGCTTCACAGATCGCAGGAGCGCTCCGTCCATCGGCTCAAAACGTCAAGGTGCAAGTGGAGTTTAACCCTTCGCGTGTCGGTCACTACAAATTGCTCGGGTTCGAAAAGCATCGACTGAATCAAGAAGACTTCCGCAACGACAAAGTCGACGCGGCCGAACTGGCTGCTGCTGAAGCCGGAGTTGCCGTGTACCAATTGGAAGCCAAGCCCAACGGCAGCGGCGATGTTGGAAGTGTTTCCGTCCGGTTCTTGGACCTGGAGACGGGGCGAATGGTGGAACGCCGCTGGCCTATCCCCTACGAACCCAACGCTCCTCGCTTGGAACAAGCCACTCCATCCATGCAACTTGCCGCTTCCGCAGCTCTGTTCGCAAGCAAGTTGACGGGTGGACCACTAGCTGAAAGCGTGGACGTAAAGCAATTGCAAAAGGTCCTGTCGAATCTACCGGAACCGTTCGCGGGCCAGACGAGAGTGCAACAGGTTCGATCCATGATGGATCAAGCCAATGCGATGGGAGAGTAGAGAAGTTTGAAGTTGGAAGTTCGAAGTTTGAAGCTGGAAGCGTAAGACTTATCGCTTACTACTTCCACCTTACACCTTATCAAGATTTTTGGTTTGAATTGGGATGATGCTATGATGAAGTGCTTTGAAATGAACTTGTCTTGTTTGCTTTTGACTTGCTTATGTCTCATTGGCTATGGACAAGATCCGAATCCGAACACGTCGCTTCCTTCGGAATCGCAAGACGTTTCTACCATCATCGTAACACCCGCTCGGCCCAAGCCGCTGGCGTTTTTGTACGCCGCAAGCGCTCGCGCGGATGTGCGTATCGGACTTAAGGAAATCGAACAAACCATCCAAGCCCGAATCCAAGTTGTTCAAGGGGATAATTTCAAAGGGGAAACCATCAGCCTTGGCTTGGGCGGAGCCGGTGAAGTGATCGAAGTCCAAAGTGATGCCATCGCGTCTTGGTCCGTTCGCACCGCAACGCCTCTACGCTTTCTTGATCTACAACTCAAACCAGCCAGCGGCGAAAGGGGCGATGGAGTCAAGGCTCCCGAAATAACCGCTTCGATTCGAATTCGAAGCGAACATCAAGTACTGCCTGCGAAAGTGGAACTTGCTCACTTGATGCCGGGCAAGGCCCTTGGGTTCGACTCAAGATTGGAGATCCGCTCCATCGATGGCGTCGCTAGTAAAATTGTGATAGCGGAGGGTTTTGCACCTCTTGCTGCAACACCACCTATAGTACAACTACAAACAGCAACCGGTGGGCGACTGGAGCTTTCGATCGATCGAAGCAGTGCGCTACCCCCTGCCGTAGAGCTACTCGATACATCGCTGGTTGGCCAGCTTCATCCTGATGCAAAGTCCATGGGCTTTCAACTGCAAGGCACAGCCAACGTAAGCGTGGCTGGCACTCGCTTGCGAGCGTTATCGGGCGCCGCGGCCATCCGCGTGTTACCCGAGAGTGCGGACTATCGATTGGAATTGCTGAACTCCGATTCTGGCCCAGTATACGAATTGGTCTTTCCAAAAACGGGAAGCTTTCCATTGGCCTTGGACTTCGTAGCAGCCATCAACTCGACTGCTGCCCCATGGCAAGGCATGAACTTTGCCGTTGCTGCGGGGGCCGTGGTTCCCATTCGCTTGATCGGTTTAGAAGCCGATATGGAATTCGCTCGAGATCAACAAGCTATCGTTCCATTGCTGATGAATAACGATTGGCAAGGATTCTTGCCAGCCACCGGGCAGGTCACCATGCGGTGGCAGAATGCTCGTAGCACAGCCGAAAGCAAGTCCTTCTTCACGACCAGTTCGACCATTGAAACATCCGTCGGCCCTGGCTTGCTTCGCCAAGATCACCGGATCACTTATCAATTGTTGCAAGGGCAATTGAAATCGTTGACGATCCAAATGATCGGACCAGGGGAGATATTGAGTGTCGAAGGGGACAAGCTAGTTGCATGGAAGGTGACCGGCGAGGGCAACGACCGCCAGCTCGACATCTCGCTCAATCAAGCCATCACAAGCAACAGTCAAATCGTTGTTCACAGCCAAACACCATTGGGATCGTTTCCAGTGCGGGTCGAAGGACTTAGCCTTAAGCCGCTTGGGGCCGTTCGAAGTTCGGGATACCTGCGGATCTCCAATTCGGGTTCGGTAAGTGTTGAACCAACAGGGATACGCGGCTTGAGCCAACTGGCACCCGAACAATTCCCGGGTGACGCGATTACATCACGGCAACTTTTTGTTTATCGCTATCCTTCCGCCGACTACGGTTTCACGGTTGCTGCCGATCGTGTGCAACCGGAAGTGAGCGTTTCACAGCTCGTCCTGTACCAATTGTCAGAGACCGATCGAGTCATCACAGCCGACATCGAATTGGATGTGCGCGAGGCGGCGATTCGGGACTGGAACGTTACACTGCCAGAGGACTACTCGGTCGTCTCGGTTGTCGGTGCCAACGTTGCAGACTATGTTGCTTCTGTCGAAGCCAACAGCGGCGGTCGCAACTTGAAGATCCTTTTTAATCAAGATGTTTTGGGAAGGCAGCTGGTTGGGGTGCGATTGGAGAAAAACGAGGCGGCTTCGACTGGCCCGTGGATCCTGTCACCCATTCTTTATCCCGAAGCCAAGGCTGTGCGCGGCGATATTGGAGTGGTGGTGGCACCAGGCTTCCGCGCAACTGTCGGGACCAGCGAGCTCCTGGTGGAAAAACCGTTGTCCTACTTTCCACGACCTGTTCCGAATCTTCAGCAGGCGTTTCGCATTCGCGAACCCGGTTGGAAAGCCATACTGCAAATCGAACAACTGGAACGTAGCATTCAATCCGATGTCTTTCATTTGGTATCGTTAAGCCAAGGCGTTGTGTATGGCAGTGCCCTGATCAACTATACGGTTACGGGTGCTCCCGTTGCCGAATTGCAACTCAAGATCCCAGCTACTTTAGCAAACATCACCGTCGATGGGCAGGATCTGCGCACTTGGCGGCGCGATGGGGAAACCCTGATCGTGTCGTTGCAACAGCCAATCTTAGGGGCGTATACGTTGCTGGTCACGTTTGAAGAAAAGCCAAACGCCGCAGATGGATCGTTCCAAGCGGGACTGGTGACGCCGCTTGGTGTGCAAGGTGATCGCGGGTATATCGAAGTGGTAAGTCCCGTTCAAGTCGAAATGGAATCGTTACTGGTTTCGAGCGAATTGCTAGTGCTTGATCCCTTGGAATTGCCAGCCGAGTTTCGATTACTAAGCACTGCACCGGTGCTGGGGACTTGGCAGTACACGCAACGCCCCTTCGATCTAAGATTGAAGGTCAATTGGTTCGACCCTGGGACAACCGCGTCGCAGATCGTCGAATTCTCCGAGGCCAATAGTCGTGTTTCACAAGATGGCGAATTGGTCACCGATCTGTTGTACTACGTGAAATCACGAGGACAAAGAACACTCCGGTTGCAATTGCCAAGCGAGCCTGTTCGATTGTGGGCGGTGTCGGTCGATGGACGCCCGGTGACGGCTCGACAAACAGGCGACGAGACTTTGATCCCGATGCCAGGTGGCGCGGACCCGAACGTACCGATTGAAGTCAGCTTGCGGCTTGGCAAACCGGCCAATGACAAAGACCAAGTCTCATTAACATTGCCGAAAGTGTTTGCACCTGTCCTGAAGACCCAATGGAATCTGCAAGCCGCAGAAAATCACGTATTGATTCCGAACGGGGGCTCCGTGGAGCCTACGACACCAGTCGCATGGCCCAATGGATTCGATTGGCTTGCGGGGCGTGGTCTGATTCCCTTCATCACGTTGGTGGCGTTAACCTTCATGATGGTTATGGTAAAACTGACTACGATTCGATTGTTGGCGTTGGCGCTCGGGATCTTCGTGTCTGCTGCTGCAGCTTGGGATGCATTCCAACAGATCGCGCCTGCCGCACCTCTAAAGCTTAGTCTTCCGATCTTGGCTTCGGGCGAGAGCGTCGGGTTGGAGGTAGACAATATCGCAGCGTGGCGAGCTTACTTGTCACTACCGGGGATGGTATTGGGGCTTGTTGGGTTCCTGCTGTTTCTGTTGGCATGGCGAATTCGCGGGGTTCGGTTGCGTGGGTTCTTTTTTTGGTTAGCCATTGGTTCGATCTGCGGAGGGGTTTTGCTGCAATACCAAGGAGCCCCATGGTTCTTTGGCTTGCTTTCGCTTTCGATGCTTCTATTTCAATTTCTGCCCGAAGTCATCGCGTGGAATAAGGCAATGCTAATCTCCAAGGGAGCCACACCTAACCCTACCAACCAACAAGACTCTTCTGTGGCTGGCAATCAAGGTTCTGTGGTTACGAGCACGGTCATTGCTTTTTTGGTTGGCTGCTTTTTGATGGGGTCCTCAAATCGTCTGCTAGCTGCAGAGGAACTTGGAGGCATCCCTTCCGCGAGTTCACTTGTGCAAAAATGGAATGTTTCGAATCGCGACAAGCGACTCACTGCTTCCGCCGACATCACGTTTTCAGGTCTTCCTGGCGATCGCTTTGTGCTCCTGCGAGCCCCTGCTGTTTTGACTCAATTCAATGGGCCTGGATTGCGATTGAGTAAAGTCGAACTGCCCAACGAAGCGGCCAAATACATCGTCACGATCCCGACCCAGGAAGAGGATGCTGCGGGCATAGCACCCGACGGTGTTCTCACCCCTAAGACTTTCACGGCCACCTTTCAATTTCAGTTGGAGGCCATTTCAGCTTTGCAGGGTATTCCGGTTTTGACTGGCAGTGCCACACTTCAGCAGATCGAATTGATCCACGATGAAGTGTCATGGGAGGTCGAATGCAAATCGGCAGCTCGAATCGAATCAGAGAAAGTGGATGGTTCGAACGGTTCGACAGCCAAGGTGAATATTCTGCTTGGGCCTGGCCCAGCAACTATTCTGATGCGACCTCAGTCTCGCGATCTAGCGATGGAAGAGACTCAGTTCTTTGTCGAGGGGATGGGCCTGTACACTCCGGGGCCAGGTGTGATCGATGGAAAGCATCGTTTTAAGATTCGAACATCGCAAGGTCGAGTGCGTCAATTGGGGATCATCGTTCCGTCAGGCTTAACCGTCAGTTCGGTAGAGGGGCCAGTAAGTACTTGGCAATTTGATGCCGACCAAAGTCGTTTGCAGCTATCGATCGATTCAGCGGCCCCGCCCGAGTTCACGGTGACCGTTGAAACGCAACGTAGTATTGATACCCTTCCCACAAGCGTTCAGCTGTCGCCACTTCGAGTCGAAAAAGCAGATGGCGAAGTTGGATTGATCGCGCTCGCTTTTGGTACGGAAGCCCAGCCAGAAGAAGTGCAAGCCGAATCCTTTTCCATGGTCAATCTAGGGGACTTCGATGCGAGCATGATCACCAATGCGCAAACAACGCTGCATCGCGTTTATCGTTATGGAGCCGAGTCCGGAAGCTTGTCAGTGCAAGTCGCGCCGGTGGCGCCCGAGGTGCGAGTCGGCAGCAAGCAAGTGTTGTCGTTGGGTGATGAACGCGTGGTTCTAAGCATCAATTTTGCCGCGGAGATCACTCGAACTGGTTTGTTCCAGCTCAGCTTCCCATTGCCAACAGGATTGGAAGTAGAATCGCTGACGGGTGAATCGCTGCACCATTGGTCTGAGCTAACGGACCAAGGGAAGCGACAAATCGTATTGCACTTGAAGGGAAAAACGATGGGCAACCAATCGTTTGCCTTGACACTGGCGGGATCTGTCCCCAACGAGACCACCGAATGGGCGATCCCACGTTTTAACCTGAACGAATCAACGCGTCAGTCGGGCGAACTGGTGGTGCAGCCGATCACAGGCATTCGCCTTCGAACCATGGCTCGTCAAAATGTGTCGGAAGCAGACCCGCGATCTCTAGGCGCTCAAGGGCAGGGGGCACTTGCCTTCCGCTTGTTACAACGCGACTGGAGCCTGCAATTGGGTATCGAAAAACTGGACCCATGGGTCACCGGACAAGTTCTGCACGATGTCACCTTGCGCGAGGGGCAGACGCGATCCACGTTGTTCGCCGATTTTAACGTTCAGAATGCCGCGATCCGAACGCTGTCCATCAAGTTACCTGCCATGGGCGAGGATGAGCTGAAGACCGTGCGAGCGAACGGCGAAACCGTCAGCGACTTCATCCGCTCGGCACAGGACGACCGGCTATGGGAACTGCGATTCAAACGACGAGTCATCGGGCCCGTGCAATTTCAAATTGAATACGAGCGTCGAGGCGAACGGGCTGGCGATACCGAGTCGCTTCAGCAGATCGAATTCTTGGAAGCGAGACAAGTAGGGTACTACTATTCCGTACGAGCGGGCGGTCGTTTGGAGATTGAACCTGGCACGTTGACTCAAGGTTGGCAACGCAGCGACTGGAGCACTGTCCCGCAACCGTTGCGCGAAGCAGGCAATCGCAGTGCGCCCGCGCTGGCCCTTCGAGCGATGGCTCCGTCCACGCCCTTGAGCTTACGTGTCATTCGCCATTCGTTGGCAGATGCATTGAAGCTGCGCGTTTCTTCAGGAACATTGACGACCGTGTTGTCACCAACTGGCGACCAGCTTACGGCCGTCGAGGTGACGATGGAGGTGATTCAGCGCAGCAGCTTGAGCGTACAATTACCTGCGGGTAGCGAATTGTTCAGTATCTTCGTGAACGGCGAAAGTGTCCGTTCCATCCGACAAAAAGACAGCAACGACACTTGGCAGTTTTACATCTTGCCTGGCATTGATGATAGAACCGCTCAAGTCCGATTTGTCTACTCGTTGACCGGAGATGGATTGCAGAAGCTTCAACTGGTCAGCCCTCAGCTGAATGTTCCGCTGGAGAACATTCAGTGGAATGTGATTGCACCCAGTGGCTTCAACTTGATCGATAACGAAGGCAATTTAGAGCTCGTTGGTCAAGCAGCTCGGGCGACTTACGATCGTAAGTCGTATCTTTCGAACGTTCAGGGCAAGCGTCAGGACCAAGCTCAGCAGGCTTCGAAGCTGCTGGAGCAAGCCAATCAATTGCTACAAACCGGGGAGCAGTCGAAGGCTCAATGGGCATTTAACAATGTTGCTAATCGGTATGCATTGGATGCCGCTTCGAACGAAGATGCTCGAGTCCAGCTAGAGAACCTGCAAACCCAGCAAGCGATACTTGGCTTGAACACTCGGCGGCAACGGTTGTTCTTGGACAACAATCGAGGTGGGGATACGATGGCAGACAACGAACAACTGCGACAAGCAGCATCCATCAATCCTATTCTGCAGCAAGAGCAGCTCAATTATCGCCCTCAGGAGATGAGCCAGTTATTGGCAGGCAACAGCAAAGCGGATAATGCCAACTTGCAGCAAATCGCGGGTCGTTTGGTACAACACCAACGCACGACCGAGCCCGCTCCTCAAGCGATCATTATTAGCTTACCGGAGGAGGGAAACATTTACAGCTTCCGCCGCAGTGTTCAAGTAGCGGAGAGCGCACCCCTGGAGCTGGAACTGGAATTTAATTCGCAGTACAAGCTACGCGTTTGGCAATGGGCGATGTTGATTGGGTTGGTCGTACTGATGTCCGCCAGTTTCGCGTGGAGCAGAACAGGTCTTGGGGACAACAAGAAGGAATAACCCTGTTTCTAAAGGGGATTGAAGGTTCGCTGGTGCTTTGAATATTAAATCGATCGGAAGCGACAACGAAAAGCGAAGCAACCGTATAAAACCAAGCAGCACAGCAAAGCAGCGGGCTATTAATCCCTCCCG